>Ga0302280_1000154_pt1 | contig 59771 bp, 49 predicted proteins | sample III_Fen_E1_1_FD_198771 | JGI IMG/M metagenome (GOLD analysis project Ga0302280, IMG submission 198771) | Peat permafrost microbial communities from Stordalen Mire near Abisko, Sweden - III_Fen_E1_1 | ecosystem: Environmental > Terrestrial > Soil > Wetlands > Permafrost | place: Sweden: Abisko... | reverse complement strand
TGTAAAAATCATCTAATAACATGTCGATCAATTCCTCAATTTTATTAATATACATTTCTGATTATCAAATTATATTATAATGTAAGAAAAAATACTACAAATAATTTACTTAAAGAAATATATATATAAAATGTTATAATTACTGATACTTATGAACAATTTATCTATTTTACCTATTGAAAATCTTATTGCAACATTATTAACACAAAAAAATACTATACTATTTGATGATTTAAAACACGAATTAGAAAGAAAAGATGATGACGAAAAACAAATTTATCATATCAGTATGAAAGAAGATGATGCAGCAGCTATATTTTATTATAGCAATGATAATAAAATTCTATCTCAAATAAATGACATTGAAACAAATTGTAGAAGTTACATAATTGATAAAGTATCATTAAAACCACTGGGAACACAATATAATAAAATAATATATAATGATGATGCTCTTGAATATATAAAAGATATTAATTTGGATAATATTGTTATTCAAAAATGTTATGAAGGTACATTATTATTAGTTTATTACCATAATAACAAATGGTATGTATCCACAAGAAGATGTTTAGATGCAAGTAAATCAACATGGATTAGAAATAAATCATATTATGATCTATTTATGGAAGTCATAGATAATAAATTTACATTAGATGATTTAGATAAAGATTTATGTTATCATTTTGTGTTGATTCATCATAAAAATAAAAACATTGTGAATTATTCTTATTTGGGAGATGAATATAAATCAATATTTCATATCATGACCACAAGAAAATATACATTAGAAGAAGTTGAATATTCAATTAAAGATAATGAATATGCGGTGAATTACGAAACTGTTAATAATATTGATGAATTATTGAAAAATCTTAATGATGTAAGCAAAAATGATGAATCAAATAAATTAATAACAACTGAAGGATATGTATTAAGAGTATACGAAGGTGAAAAATTTAAATCAAGATTCAAAATTTTGAAATTACAAACAGAAATTTATCAAAGAATTGCAAAAATGAAACCAAACAATAGCAATATTCACCAATGTTTTTTGGAATTGTACCAAAAAGATAAATTGAATGATTTTACACCATATTTTACAAAATTTAATTATGAAGTGATGAAGAGAATTCATACATCAATGAGAAATATGGCCAAAGAAATATTAAATATTTATCACAATACAAGAAATAAAAAGAATCCAGAAATGTACAGTTTATTAACAGGACAATACAAAAAATTATTGTATTCGCTTCATGGAATATATATTGAAAATAAAAATGATGATACATCAGAAAAAACAGAAAAAATAGAATCATTGGATATTTCATCTGAAAATGAATCAATAAATATATATGATGTGTATAACTATATAAAAAGTTTACCACAAAACGAATTGAAGCAACTATATCAAGATAGAATGAAATTATTAGAGAATCAGAATGTGACCTTTTTAAATAGACATTGTATTCATTCATTGACACAATCTAAATTAATGTTTGATAAGATGAATGATGAAGAATATAATAAAGAATTATTGGATAAATCAAAAACAAAATTTGTAAAAACCAGAAATCCAAGAAATAATAGACCAAATAATTTTAATGATCGATTTGCTCCTTCTGATAGAATTGTCAATAGATCCAATACAAGACCAGTTAGCAGATTTGCACCAAACACATCAAGTAGATTCACACCAAATGCATCAAATACATCAAGTAGATTCACATCAAATACTTCAAGTAGATTTGCGCCAAGTACTTCAAATAGATCATTTAATTAAAAAAAGTATTGTTAACGAATATATTTTAAATTAATACATTCATAATTTATAAATTAATGTTATCATTATCATTCAGATGATAATGTGATATGTTTTTTTCCCAATTTCATCAATTGATTTTTGATATTTTCGTAAACTTTGACTAAATGATCAACAACTTCAAATAATATGTCAATTGGGTGATTTTTATTGGTTTTCAATGTGATGACTATTTGTGAAATCAAATGATCTGGTTTAGATATTGCCGAGAATATTACATCATTGTGTGATTGTAAGAATTCATTTAATATTCCACAAACTGTATAATCATAATTATCTATCTTTAATTTAATATCTTTTGTTTTGTGTTTATCAATTGAATTTTTGAATATATGTTTGAGAAATAATAATTCTTTTTGGATGACAATACAAGATCTGTACAAAATATCATATTCATGCATTTGTCCTTGTGATAATATTGTGAATTTGATTTTATTTTCACTTAACTCATCATAATATGAATTTGCAGCACCAGACCATATATTATTTTTTAAACCAATACCCAATTGAGCTACTGCTCTACATTTGAAGATTTGTTTTGGTTTTAATTGTATGACTAAATGTGGAAAAGCTGCATCAATTTTTTTTACAGAATCGCTATCAATATATATATCTGCATCATTTGTTGTTACATTCATAACTGAAGTAGTATCATTTCTTGCATTGATATAAAATTCAATTAACATTTTATCTTTTGGGTGTTTGGGTCTATTGGTATCTCCAAAATCAATATCTTTCCAATATTTATTTTCAAGATGAATAACTGGAACTGTAATTTCAGGAATTATAATTTGAGAAATTCTGCATCTCATCTCATCATTATCAAATATAGAACTGTTCCCATCTATGTATATAGTATTGGGATCAAATGCATATGTTGGGATATTATTTAGCGCACATCTTCTTAATGAATTTGTCAATGTAGTACTTGCCAATTTACCAGAAAATTGAAGTATTAATTTACTTTCTTGTAATCCCTGAGAAGATTGCTTCTCTAACTCAATTATAGTAATATCTGTGCTCATATATGTTTATAGTAGATATATAATATTAATTATTTAAATTATTTAATATTATTTTCAATTTTTTTGATGAAACTCAGTTAATACAAGTGTTATATTCAGACATTTCTTTTCCATGTTTAAATTCGTTTAAAAAATTTATAAATGATAGTATAGATGAGTAATAACATTAATATCATTTTTTATAGTAAGAAATGCAAAGACTGTTGTAATTTATTAAATATATTACAGAATGAAAACATGATATCATATTTTAGATTATTTTGTGTAGATGACAATATGAATAAAGTACCCATCGAAATAACATACGTGCCAACTATGATTGTATCAACTATTAATAAACCCCTAGTCGGAAAAGAAGCATTTGAATGGGTAACAAAAGCAAAATTCATAAGAGAAAATACACAAAAATCATTAATGAAAATGATGATTGAAAATTCTGGACCATTAGGTTGGGTTGATTCAGAAATGAATGGTATATCAGATTCTTATGCATACAAATCAATTGATAAAGCAATGTCACATTCATTTCAAGGTTTTAAAGATGAAAAATCAAATATCATCTTCACTGCACCAAATGAAGAAGTAATTAAAATAAATAAAAAAGATCAACAAAAATATTTAGAACATATCAAAAATAATAGAATTAATCAAGATCAAGATAACATAAAAGTACAAAAAGAGCAACAATATGACATATTAATGAAAACTGAGCAAGCAAATTTGCATAATAATAATAAACATCATTATTAAGTCGAGATTATATTATTGTAATACTCGCTGGAAATTTCACACAATATTTGCATGTATTGAATAACACAATCTTTATTATCTTTCGATAGTGTTTTCCAAATTTTTTTAAATTCAAAAATTTTACTTGCTGTTGATTTATCACCATTAGCATCATCATCATATGATTTATTCAAAAAGAATTCTTCACGTTCTTTTTCGTTCTCATTGTCAATATTAGTTTTATATGGCAATATTTTAGTCACAAATGTATCTATGAATTTTGTTTTGTTTTCATTTGTCTTCAATGCTGATTTTATATATTGTATATTGTCAGATATCAATGAATTATTACACACTTTTGCTAAATTCATTGCAAAATCCATTAATGTGTCATTGAAATCAATTATTATTTGTTCTGTATTGTTCATAATACTTATTATTATATATTTTTTATATATTATTAAACGTATAAATGTTATTTTATCCACATAAAAAAATAAATATATTATTACAACTTAATTTACAAATTAAGTTGCGATTGTTAGTCCCAATGCAGAATTTAAATTTAAAATCATGAAGAAACCAATTATAACCGTAATTGTTTTTGTTGCCAATGTTGAATCATCTAATTCAAAACCTAAAATGTTAAAACTATCCCATGATTCTGCCAATTTTCTATGTATTGATTGCCATTTCACATAATTAACAATTTCAAAAGATTTAATCATTGTACGTTTGCACATATCTTTTATTTCTCTTATCTCATTTACTAATTCATTATTATTTTCGGTTGGTCTCAAATCTTGAAATGGTGTTTGTTCCAAATATACAGTTATTATTTTATCAGAACTTATTATATCTATTATGTCAGATATATACGATTTAACCTTATTAATAGAATATATATATATAATTTCAGTCACCACAAATATTCCAATGTATATATAATGAAATACTGATATAGTATTTGATTTTTTAATATATATTGTTATAAAATATGTTCCAATCAAACCACATATTGTTGTCGATATGAACAATGCATTTAATTTACTAACCGATTCACTGTGATATTTTTTCTTCTCTGTGTGTTCTTCCATAATATTATCAAATATCACATTTTGTTCTTTGTCCAAAAATTTCTCAATCAATATTTTGAATTTTTTTATTTCAATACTGTGCAATATAAATATTGATGAAAATGTTACAATGTTTGTAAATATCACAAAACATTCATAAAATTTATTTATAAATATTGCAATGCAAAATATCACTTTAGATCCAATTTTTAATTCAAACCATATTTCTTCAAACATCAATAAATTTTTATTTTTCACTAACAGTATCACTGACAAAATTGCTATTACTACACTTAATAGAATTGCAACTATATGTGATCCATATATCCAAGTATAATATTCTGAATTCCTCTTAACACTTTTTGTGTAATGATCCTTGTTGTAATAATATATTCCAAATATAAACTGTAAAACTCCCAATGATGTAAATAAATTAGCAGTAAAATATTGAATATTCTTTTTTTGTGCTGCTTCAACAATTGATAGTATAAATGGCCATAGTAAAATACATAATACTAATATCTTGTATAAAATATTCAATATCTTTTTTAATGCATTGAAATTACACCTTTTTGAATTTACAATAGTACTATTTAATCCATCATTACCAAAAGTAAATATAACTCTCTGGTCATCTCGCTGCAAATCTTTATCAGGATTCATTATTTTGACCATATTCTTCATTCCAGATAATTTCAAAAAAATGTTAAAGTCAGTCATTTATTATTATTATTACAAATTAATGAGCATTTCATACATATAAATTATCAATTTTTTTGTAAAAAAATCAGTAAACAAAATATCAAACAATTTTTTTAAAACACTTAAAATAATCTCACATATATTCATATATGACTAACCATTATGATACATATGTTGTAAATTTGTATAAATTTATTGTTGATTTAGATAGATATTACTCAACAAATGGAACACGCGAATTTCTTGAAAAATATGAACAATTAAATATGAACAAAGTTATTTTGAGATTTATAAGTAATACAAGAGAATTCAAAGAACAAATAAAACAAAAAGATGAAACAATATTTACTGATCAATTCAAACCATTTCCAGGAATTGATTTTTCAGAAATATGGCCTAAATTAACAGATGGACAAAAAAAGAAATCTTGGATATATATCAATATTTTATATCACTTGGCAGAAACAATAATCGAAAATAAAGAAAGAGAACCACAAATACAACAAGATCAGGCAATTACATCATCATTTAATCCATATATTGGAATTGGAGAAGATAATCCAAATTATGGAATTGATGAATTATTTTCTGGACCAAAAGATTTACCAATATCAGAAGAAGATAAAAACAAATCACAACTTGGCATTGGATCACTATTGGGAATGGACAAGATGTTAGATATAAATGGAATAAAACAACAATTGGGTAATATGACACAAGATGACATTAATACAGCAACAGATAATATTCAAAATATAATTGGCACTGATAATGATCCGAACACAAAAAATTTAATAACAAATATATTGACAAATTTAAAGGATGAGATAAAGAATTCTGAAAGTACAGGAAAACCCATGGAAGATATGATGAAAATTGTAAATTCTATTGGCAGCAAAATGCAACCAGAAATTCAAAATTCTAATGTAGATATGGATAAATTATTTAAGGGTGCAAGCAAGATGACTGGTGTAAATATGAATCCAATGGAAGTAATGAAAATGATGAGTACAGGTAAAGGATTACCAACAGAATATAAAGCTATGATGAATATGATGGGAATTTCAATGAATGACTTCAAAGATTTAGACGAAAAAAAAATGGGAAATATAATGTCTAAAATGAGTGATAAAAATAATAAAAATAAAAAAAATAATAAAAAAAAATAAAAAAATAAAATAATATGCGTTAAATGTTTTAAAAATAAACTATTATATACTATTAATTGATAATGTCAACTAATAATATATTTCAAATTCTTAGTGAAAATAAACTTGCTCATTTGTTGAACGAACATGTTCAAGATTTAGTTGTTGTAATGTTTTCACAAAAAGATTGTCCACCATGCAAAAAATTTAAACCAACATTTATTAAATCAGCAAGTATACATAAAACATGTTGGTTTGCATATATAGATTTACAAAATTTCAAATTCGAAACAGATAAATATAAAAAGAAAGTTGAAAGTACGCCAACAACTATATTTTTTTATAATAATCAAGATGTAATCACAATTAAAGGTGCAAATGAAAAATTCGATGAAATAATACTCAATACCATCAAAAGAATACAAGATATTAAAAATATGGAAAAAATCAGACAAGAAGAAGAAAATGCAAATAAAATGTTACATCAAAAAATATATACAATTGGAAAATTGAATGGATTAGCAACAGCAATGGGTGCAAAATTAGATAAACAATATAATGCATCTGATCCATTGGAAGAAATAATAGAAGCATATGATGTTTTATATAAAAAATTAAAAATACCAATAACTTCACCTGAAGAACAAATAAAAGAAATGTCAAATGATCAACCAACAATTACAACAATTGATAATTCAGCTATTGCACAAATTGATACTCAAGAATATTCACAAAAAGATTTTTCCAATAATGAAACTTCAAAAGATGAAAAAATACAACAAATAAAGGCTCTTAAAAAATTAGAATATGAAATTCAAATGCAACGTATCGAACAATTAAAATTACTAAAAAATCATCAAAAAATAACCAAAGATAAAGAAATGTATGAAAAAAATAAACAAAAAAATTAAAAAACAATAAAATATGAATATAAATTATTTTGTTGCTTAAAAATATAAATGAATAATAATTGTAAAAGACCAATATTCAAAAAAGAAGAATTTTGGATAAATGACCCAAATGAACTTTATAGAGACACCAACTATCTCAAATTCTTTCCATTATATAATTCGTCAAGAATAGAACAATTAAATGCAGTGACCAGATTTGCTATTTATTTCTTCTTTTTAATATTAATTTTTAATATGGGCAATAATCTATTATATGTACCAGTTACTATCATTGGTGTTATTGCATTATTATATCTAATTGACAGTTTTGATAATCAAGGACATGTAAAACAACTAAATAAAATTTTAGACATCAGAAAAACACAAAGATCTATTGATGATGCAAGAGTGCATGAACAGTTGACTCATGATGGTTCAGATACGTATAATCTTGCAATTGATCCAGAAGAAAAAGAACAAACAAACTATAAAGTAGAAACTGGATATTATGATGCTGATAATAAATTAATCATCGGTGATAGATATTCTGCATACACTGATAAAGATGATAAAGAAAATCAAATAAATTATTATAGTGTTGATGAATTGGAAAATTATAAAAGAAATACGTGTAGAAGACCATCTGTTGATAATCCATTCATGAATCCGAGTGTTGCAGATTTTAATAATGGTGATGTTCCTGTGGCATGTAATTCGTTTGATGAAGATATAAATGATAATATGATTGTTAACTTTAATGATAATCTATTTAGAGATGTTGATGAAGTGTGGGAAAGAGAAAATTCACAAAGGCAATTCTATACGGTGCCCAATACAGCAGTACCAAATCAACAAACTGAATTTGCAAATTGGTTGTATAAAGTACCAGCAACTTGTAAAGAAAATAATACAAATGGTGAATGTTTAAGATATGATGATTTGAGAAATAGAAGAAGATAAAACAATTATTTGCTTCCCATGACTTTAATAAAAAAATAATTAAAATTTTAACTTTTTTATGCAATATCACAACTGTCTTCATCATCTGAAAATAATCCAGTCATACTCTCAGATTCTTCTTCTTCTTTCTCTTCTCTTGGTAGAATATATTTAATTTCGATAGATTTTTCTTTTAATTTATCTACTACAAGAGTATTATTATAATCAACTGATAATCCAACAAAAGTTAAATTATCACATTCCAATAAAATGTCTATACTCTTAATGAAATATTTTGATAATTCAATCTTTCTTAAATATTTCAAATATTGCAATCCATCCAAATTTCCTTTGTAATGATCTGGTAATTTAATTTCTTCTATTTCAGTATCTTTTTTTAGTTCTTTTAATGGTTCATTGTTAACGTAAAGAATTTTTAAATTTGGACAATATTGCAACCAAGATATAGTATGTGTAGTATGCAAAGAAATAGCAAGAACTTTAAGATATTTCAATTGCACTAAATTTTCCATGTTAGTCATATCTCTCACATATAATGTTTCCAATTCCGGAAAATATTTTACCATATTTCCATCCAAACTTGAATCACCAATATTCAAAAATTTCAAATTTGGTAAAATCTTCATGCACTTATGATTCATCATATGGTTTGACAAATTATCAATGGAAATAGATCTTAAATTCTTGAGTTCAAATAATACGCTTATGTGACATTTGAAATTTTTTTTCAATTCAATAACCTCTAAATCTTTGCAATGTTTCAAAAAATCAATTGATTGATTATATAATTCTCCACATATTACTTTCTTCAATTTTGGAGCAACAATTTCTGTCACCCAATTATATTTTTCACCAAATATCAATTCTTTCAATTCAGAAGTATCTAAATCATTGATAGAACCATTAAAATTTTCTCCAGTGTTCAAATATTGAATTTTAGATTTGTTCAAACATGGCACTTGACTATTAAATTCACGACCAAATTCAACATATTTTACATTTTTAAAGTGATCATGTGATAATTGTTCTAAAATATATGCATCTTTATATTTTGGAATGTTATTTGCAAATCTCAATAAAACAATATTTTTTGTCAAGTCATTTTCGCATAATGTTTGTAAATGTGTGAATTTTTTCACTGTTATTTTTGATGGTTTGAATATTTTGTATTTTGGCAAATATCTTGGATGGTAAATTATTCTGTATTTTCTGTATCTATAAGCACTAAAAATTTCATGAAAATGTTTATTTAATCCCAAAAATAAAAGAACACCAGTAAATAATGAATAAACTGTATTCTTCTTTTTATCATTTTCTTCAATATATTTTTCGATGTAACTAAATACTAACTTGAATGTTTCCAATATCACATCATTTTTAATATTTCTATCAATAGTCATCATTTTAGTATATATAATATCAAAATAAATACGAAGCCTTCAATAACTTGATATTTCAATTTTTTATTAAAAATATATTGCCATCTGTATTTCATTTTTCTTAAAACCTAATTTATCATAAAATAATACATTGTTATCCTTACAATCAAGTATCACTTTATAACAATTATTGTCTTTTCCCATTTTCACTAATTTGTCAATTATCATTTTTCCTAATCCATTCTTCCTATATTTTGAATCAATTACTATGTCTTCAATATGTCCAATACATCCCAAATCATGAGTAAATTTATATTCAAAATATATACTACCAGTACCAATTACTTTATCATCATGTTTGATTACATATACATTGGATGTAATCTTATCAAATTGTTCACAAAAATCAACATAATTAACATCTCCAACAACAGTCAATTGTTTTAATACATCTAAATATCCACAATAATAATCATTTTTCTCTAATTTATATATTTCGAAATTCATTTATTGATTGGTGATAAAATAAATTATGAATTATAAACATGCATCATAAATCAAATAAATTAAGCAACAGCAACTAAATTACCTAATACATCCATATATGTTTCCGGATTCTCTTTTTTGATATCATTTACCATCATTTGGAAATCATTAAATTTGCATTCAGGAATCATTTGTTTGTATAATTCATACATGTCATATAATTTTGATTTACATCTTCCATCAAATTCGAGAACATTATACATACCAATGGAATATTGTTTTATGAAATATGCAAGTTCGTGTGAAGATAATTTATTGAAAATTTGAAATAATTCATTTGGATCAATATCTGTAATGTATATCATATTACACATCATAATTCCCAATATCATGCAATTCCCAGATTCGATGCCCACATCACCAAAATTTTTGTTCAAATAAATTTTATTTTTGTTCCACACAGAAGATTTCACAAAAGTATAATCAATACTTTCAAAATAATTCACAAGTAAATCTTCAATCATACTCGAAATGTCCATAGCCAGTATATTATCAAAATATGTTGGTTTACCATTTGGATCAACCAAATACGCACATTTGGTTTTTTTGTATAATGCCAATAATCCAAAATGTCCAGAATTCTCCGCATCACATGCATACAAAACAGGCAAGAAAATATGATCAGCATCATTTTTTTCTATTATTTTTAATATATGATCATGACTTATTCCATCAAGTATTATTTTATCATTGGTTATATCAAATGATATTGCATATACTTGTTCATTAGGTATATGATTCGTGATAAATTCTGTTTTTTGATTTAATATATTATATGCCAATATTGAATATTGTAAATCATCCAATAAAATTTGATCACATATAAAATTAAATACATAATTAATATCTTTTCCACCCATCATACTAATAAAATGTTTTGCTCTTTCAAAAATTTCACCATTAGATGCCATATTTATTATAGTTGACAATGTATTATTGATATATTCAAAATTGTTATTCATTTGATTCTATATTGATGTGTTTATCAATAGAATTCACATTCCAAACAATTTTCAATTTTTTAATAAAAAAATGAAATTAATTATGATTGCAATCAATACTCATATTATCACATATCAAATATGAGTTTATCAACAAATGAGAAATACGAGTTAATGACAAGAAATCTTCAAGAAGTAATGGGGCAAGAATTGGAAATAAAAGCAATTTTGGATCAAGAAACATTTAAAGTGTATTGGGGCACAGCACCAACTGGTAAAATACATTTGGGTTATTTTGTGCCATTTCTTAAGATTGCTGATTTTCTTGATGCTGGTTGTGAAGTGACTATATTATTAGCAGACATTCATGCATATTTGGATAATATGAAATCTACTCTTGAACAATTAAAATTTAGAACGGAATATTATGAAGTTATGATAAAGACTGTTCTTACATCACTAAATATAGACATCAATAAATTAAAATTTGTGAAAGGTTCTGATTATCAATTATCATCAAATTATACAATGGATGTTTACAAAATAAATTCATTGACAACTTTATCAAATGCAAAACATGCTGGTGCAGAAGTTGTAAAACAATCTGGCAATCCATCAATGACTGGTTTATTATATCCATCATTGCAATCTTTAGATGAACACTATTTAAATGTTCATGGTGAAATTGGTGGAATAGATCAAAGAAAGATATTTGGATATGCTAGACAATATATGCCAAAAATAGGATATAAAAAATCTGTATATTTCATGAATGAAATGGTGCCTGGTTTAAGATATGAAAAACAACAAGAAATCATTCAAAAAAATTATGATGAAGAATTCAGAAACAAATTGGAAGAATTATTAAAAACAAATACTAATAATTTAAAATTAAAAGTCGAAGAATTATTGAATACAAATGATACTTCAGACTTTGACAATAAAATGAGTTCATCAAATGAAAATTCTAAAATTGATTTCTTAGATAATCCACAAATAATAAAATCAAAAATTAAAAGAGTTTATTGTCTTCCTGGAGATGCAAATGATAATTCTCTAATGGTAATTCTAGAAAAAATATTATTACCATTACTAAAAAGAAAAAATATGAAATTTATTATTCCAAGACATGAAAAATATGGTGGAGCAATTGAATATGATAATATTAATATAATAAAAGAAGATTTCCAAAATTCGAATTTACATCCTGGTGATTTTAAAAATGGTATAATGAATTCATTGAATGATATATTAAAACCAATACAAGATATCTTCAATGATAACACTTTAAAGACTCTTGTTAGTAATGCATATGATCTTAAGAAACAAAAGAACAATAAAAACACTAAAAATTAATTCAATGTCAATACTTGTGGATTATATTTTGTGTGATGATTGAATCCATTTGTCATAAAATCAACACCATATATTGTTTTTTTGTGAGCAAAATTTGTATTTCCATATAATATGTTAATATCTTGCTTTTCTTCTATTATTTTATAAAAATCATCTTTAATAAATTTATTGATTTCTCCATTGATTTCTTTTTCAAATTGTTTAAATTCAGGAATATTTTTATTTTTATCAAGTTCTTTTTTTATTGATTTCCACTTATGTTCATATTTTGACAAAACTTCTTTATCAATTATTATTGAATTTGGTTCGAAATGTGATAATATTAATATTTTTTGATTTGCACTGAGATTTAATAATGCATTTGTCATATAATTATAATCTTCTTCACATCTACTTTTTAATTCATGATTTTCCGGGTACATCATAGATCCAATAATATAATAATCGCGAAACATATATTCTTGATTTACCAATGAATATACATTTGTTCTATGTTTGATACTTTCATCAAGTTCATATCTTATTACATTAATATCATTTTTAAATTCGATGATATGTTCATTTAAATCACATTCATACATTCCTGGCACAACAAAGACATTTTCAAAATTATGTGAACAATAATCAATAAAATTTTTGTATTTGGGATGATCCAATTTTCCAATATTCCCCAATAATACAATACTTTGACCAGAAACTGGCATTTCATATTTTTCTGTTGATTTATCCAAAAATAAATTTGAAACATATTGAATAGAATGTGAGTTATTAATATTGAATGACATTTTTTTAAATAGATCTATTTGTGGTGTTTTTAATTTTAATACTAGATTCATCTTTGCTACATTTAAATTATATTGAGTCAAGCAAATATTTAAAATTTCAATTTTTTCATAAAAAAATAATGTTTATTTGTGTAATGTGAATTAACATCAATAATAATACATTTTATATTTCTTTAATACATCACCTTCTAAATCCAACACAAAATCCATATTTGTTATGTTATAAAATCCTTCTTTTTCATTTGGTTGTTCATATTTTGATTTATACATATTATATGCAATATCTGGAACACGTTTGGCATCTGAAATGTAACTTCTAAAACAATTATTATGTTTTGCTACATCAATTAGTGTATTAAATATGATACATTTACATTTAACATTATATTTTTGTGCAATATCAATATATGTTTTTCTTGTTTTTGAAGTTGAGTTGGTATTATCAATAACAACACTATTTCCTTCTTTTAATTCTTTCTCACATGCTTTCAAACATTTTGCTTGAGTTTTGAGGGTATCTTGATTTACATATTTATAATTATGAGGAACTATTTTGTTTGTTGAATAATAAGATTTACCTGAACCTGGAAATCCAACCATAATTATTAGTTCTTGCGCATTTGGAACAAAATCTGGATATTTGTTAATTTTGATTTCATTAAAATTTATTGGATATTTTATTGGAATTTTTGGTTTTTCATTGTACACAAATTCATCTCTGTGAATAAATCGAATTCCAAGATTTAATGCAAATTTAAAATCAGTATCACTAAAATCTTTATTTATTATATTTCCATTTATTTTTCTTTTTGGTAATCCAGCAGCATCACCGCAAAAAAAACTATTACTCATATCACATGTAATATATTTATCCCATAGCATTGGACATGGTTTTCTCCATTTATCTTTGTTAATGCTCACCAATATCATAAATGGTATATTTAATTTTTTGGCAACTTGTTCTACTTTGTTCATCCATTCATCTTTATTTGTTTTACCATTTCCAATGCCATTTTGATTTGTGACAATAATAATAGTATGATCTTTACTCAAATTTTTAATTTTTTCAGGTATCGAATCATCAAAGAATATCCAATTATTCGAAAATCTTACATCTTTATCTTTAATTAATGTATCATCCATATCAAATGCAGCTATACGTACTTTTTCGTTTAATATTACTTTTCCAAAGGTTCCTGTAATATGATCATTTAATATATTCCAATTCATATGAGATCTTTTATTATAAAATATAATTATTCATTATGATTTAATATCAATTTTTTTCAAAAATCAGTCAATAAATATCAGACAATTTTTTTCAAAAATCAGTCAATAAATATCAGACAATTTTTTTCAAAAATCAGTCAATAAATATCAGACAATTTTTTTCAAAAATCAGTCAATAAATATCAGACAATTTTTTATGTGTCCAAATTTGCACATTATTAAGTATAATATATTATATGAATCAATCTTTCGGCAATTCGATGTCCAGATTAAACATGGAAAGATCAAATATATTTAATAATGATACACAAAGAATGAACTATAAAAATATCGGAGAAATAACAGGAGAATTAATAAAACCAGACGATATAGATAAAGGAATGCCAATGAGACCAGAATTTAAAAATAGAAAAAGTAATGGTAATTCGCATTTAGATTTTGATTTATATAATGAAGATAAATTTGTGGAACCAAACATTTCATATTTTGATCCTAGTCAGATGAATGGTATGAACAAAGTTGCTTATTCTGGTCTTGATATGGGCAATTCAAACAAGGATAAAAATTATGAAAGTCAATTTTCGGCAACAATTAATTATTTTGATTGGACTTTTTTTAACATGTTTGGAAACAATACGAATAGTAATTCTTATATCATATCACCGTACAATATTTTTGGTACATTTGGTATGTTGTATAAAGGATCCAAAGAATACACAGAGGAATATTTGCACGATTTCTTTCATTTCACAACAAAAGATAATGTAATAGAAACTTTACATAAGATTGAATCAAAAAGTAAAGATAAAAATATTAATTCAATGAACATTATGATTGTTCCTGGTAATATTCCAACAAATAAAGCATTCATTAATTTTGCAAGAGATATTACATTAATATGTAATCTTGATATCGAAAATAATGTTCAAATAAATAAATTAAATGAACACATACATAAATCCACAAATATAAAAAACTTTGTGGATATCTCTAAAATAAATTATTACCACAGTATAATCCTAATCAACATCATGCAAATAAATATTAAATGGAGATATAATTTTAATACAAAATATACAAGAGAACAACAATTCAATAACAATAGAAAAGTTATGATGATGTCAATGTACGATAAAGAGTTTATGCATTATGAAGATGACAAAAATAGTATCGTTGAACTTGATTTTTCATCAGAAACCAATAATAATTACACAATGGGCATAATCTTGCCAAAAACTGGTAAAATTAATAATGGTGAGATTACAGATGAATTAATTGCATATTATATATCACAAATGCAAATGAAACGAGTTGGATTATTGCAATTACCAAAATTTGAGCAAAATTCAAAGTTTAAAATTGATAATTTATTCAGAAAAACTAACTTGAAGCAACTATTTGTTGAAAATGATGTAAATTTTTCAGAAATTATCCCAGCAAATAATATGTATTATATTTCAGATATTATACATTATACTTCAATAAATGTGAATGAAAATGGTGATGAAAATAGAGATAACTATTTCCAAAATAATTATACTGGTTCTATTAATTTTATTGCTGATAAACCATTTGTTTATTATATAAGATTTAAACCATTCAATACAATCATTACAATTGGTATTTATTCATAATTTGTAAAAATCAAACATTACCTTAAAAATTGTAGTTTTATTTCCTATTATTAAATATATATTTTTCAATATATCTTTTTTTGAATTATTCTCAAAGTGTCTCCCATTCAATAAAAAATGAAAATTCTCTTTGACATGATTATTTCTAAAAATATGATTGGTATGTTCATTTTTAATAATACCTCTACAATAATATTCCAAATATTCTGGTTCATATGCTTTATCAGTAATATCATATTCATGAACAATCATTTTAAAACCCAATGATGATATCCATGGACTGAATGATTCAATATGTTCAATGGTGATGTCATTGATATCTATTTTATCTAAACCACCTGTCAATAAATCCATACCTTCAAATAATATTTGAATAAGAATTTCAAAATTGTATATCAAATTTGCTTCTTCTATTGATGATAATATTTGATATGTACATGGGTTTTTAGGTTCGCATTTAAATATCGCACTGGCAATATCGTGTGGTGAGTGATCTTGTAATAAATTTGGATCTATTTCGCATATATTATTTTCCATTAATATATAATAAAAATAAATGTTTAAATATTGGATTATCTTTGAATTATCTTTAGATAATGCAATGTTTTATTTGATAATTTAAAATATGTGTAATTATCATATAAATGTCAAAAAAAATAAATCCTGAATATAATAAAAATATAGATTATCAATTCAGTTTTTCCAATGAGGTATATCCATCAAAATTTGAATTGGTCAATAAAATAAAAAATATGTCTTGCGATGGAAATATCATGTTAGAGCCAAGATTACAAGAATATATGAGAAAAAAGAAAATATATAAACAAAATGGGGTAAATACTGTGATAACTTTGGAACAAGAATATCAAATTACTGATAGAGATAAGAAAATTATACGTGAATTTATTAGAGGTAGACGCGATATTTATACAAACAAAAAATTTGATAAATTTAATAAAAGTACAAACACTAAAAAACAATTTCCATCAAAAGAATTTCGTGATATAATAAATGAAAATCAACCTCAAATGCCAATTACAAATAAACCTATAAATAGAGGTATGTTTTTTCCTGATGATGATGAAGAATATTATATTCATGATATGAAGCCAATAGATATTATTAAAGATTCAAGAGATTTTGTGAAGAAAGATACTGATAATATAGTTTTAGATAATACAAAAACAGTTAGTACTTTATCAATGTTTGATGAAATGGAAAATATTCCAATACCTAAAAATAAATGTAGTAATTCAAATATGTCTGGAAACAATGTTGGATGGAATCCAAATGAATCAAGATTTAGACCAAGAAATGATCCTCAAATTGATCAAGGAATAGCAGATAGAAATAAATTTGCTTCTCAATATAGAGTTGATCCAGATCCAAGAAATAAAAATATCATTAGTAATTTGATGACCAAAAATGCGGAGTTAATGGATAGTGAGTATTCAATGAATAATACAACAACACAATTATGGAGTGATTACAATGGTCAATACAATTTTCCAAATAATCATCATAATCTATTAAATAATAATATAAATCAAGTTTTGGATGGAAATGAACGATATGGAGAAATAAATATGTCATCATATAGCACTACGAGTAATATTGATCCAAATAATAAAAAGTTTATTCCACATATGGCATGCAAATCCAAAAAAGAATTAAATACATCTGCGTATAAAACAATGCCATACATTGGTAATGATGCAAATAAAATGAATGCTGAAATTGAAACACAATTAATCAGAGGAATGCCATCTTCATTTAATAAAGCAAAATCATATGGATATAGAGATATTTCTGAACACAGTTTTGATTATATAGATCCAAGTTTCCAAAGTGCTGATAATGCTGTATTACCATTCCCAATGGGTGGTATGGGAACAAGACAATTTGACAAGGAAGTGGCAAAGAAGAGTAGAGAAAGATATACTTGATAATAAATAATTTTAATGGAAATAATTTTTTATAAACTAGTGAATTATTGGAAATAATAAATATATATAAATTGAAATTAAAATATAAAAAATATATTTTGTAAGTGTATAATATATTAAAATGAATATTGGAGGTTCTAATAGAGGAAAATATGATAATTGTACATATCAAAAATATTTGTATGAATCAACATCACCATTGTCATACAATTTATACCAAGGTAAATTCGAAAATTGCAATAAATGTCTTTATGATAGATTTTGGACACCATATCAATTGGTTGATATTGAAACAGAACTAAGAAATCAAACCAGACCATTGTCAAAATGTGATCAATTTCAATATTCCCCAGAATGCAAAAAGTCAGGATTATGCTTATCAACTTTTGATAAATCAGTTCCTGTTGTCTTAGCACCAGAAGTTTGCCCAATAATATATAACAATATACCAAGACAAGTTAATCCAGGATATCATTTACCAAATGGAAACTTTTGCAGTAACTAGATATCTAATTTATAAAAAATTGTCCAATATATTGTTGACAATTATATTATATACAAAGAGGTATTTTTTTGTATATAACAGATTTCACATGAAAAATTGTCCAATACTCATTGACAGATTTTTATGCAAAAAAATTGAAATTTATATATAATGATGACTTAAGAGATATTAAAGATACACATAAAATGAGCAGTTTTACCAAAGCAAAGAGATTACAAAAAGAATTAAGAGATCTTAAGAATAATCCTCCAGTTGGAGTTAGTGTTGGTTTAAAGAATGATGATCTCAATACATGGGAAGCAATAATAGTTGGCCCAACAAATACACCATATGCAGATGAATTATTAAATTTAGAAATTACTTTTCCAAATGATTATCCATTTAAACCACCAAAAATCAAATTCATAACAAAAATGTGGCATCCAAACATTAATCCTTCAGCAGGTAATATTTGTTTGGATATTTTACAAAGTAATTGGAGTCCGGCTCTCACAATCGACAAAGTACTTTTATCAATTAGTTCTTTGTTGGCAGCACCAAATCCAGATGATCCATTAAATACAGAAGCCGCAAATCAATTCAAAAAAGATATTGTAACTTACAATACAAAAGCAAAAAATTGTTTGGGTAAATCAAAAAACACATAAAAAATTACGTTTGATTAATACACGGAGTTTCGAAGAAACTCTAAATATTACACACAAAACCAAAAAAGTTTATTTATAATATAAATGTTCTTAATTTATTTCTAAACTATAAATATAATATTTATATGTTAAATCAAGGAGTAAATATAGGTTATAGTGATAAATTAATTTATAATAGATGTGCTTACGATGATTATCTTAGTGAAAGTGTCGGACCAATGCTATACAAATTAAACCCAAATCAAGTCAACAATTGTAATTCATGTTTGTCTGTTTTTGGGCCAAGATCCGATATCGCTGGAAACTCATACGGAGTTTCCACTACTGTTGGACATGTTACAATGCCATCACAAAGATTAGTTGATGTTGAATCAATTTTGTCAAACAGAAATGTTCTTGCATCAAAATGTAAAGATGGTAAAGTAAATGATATTGATGTCACAAAATTTCAATTACAAAATGCAAAAATTTGCAATGATTTCTTAGATCCTGTTTCATCTCATTTGACAAATCCACCAGCAAATTATAGAGGTATGTCAGTAAATAGATTTTTTGATTTGCCTAAAAATCCACAAGCAAATATTTTTTATGACTTTGCCATTAACACTAATTTAGAAGCAATTGATAATTATCGTGAAAGAGTTCCAAAATTAATTAAATTTGATCCTGCTCTTCCAAATACTTTCTCAAAATATACCACAAATGGAACAGTTTGTCCTAAATAAATTAATAATCTTTTTTACTTATAAATAAATTATAAATAAAAAATTAATGCATACTAGTCGATACAATGAATATGAATGATAATATCGGTATATATATCAAAGCTAATTTAGTAATTTCTGTTGTAATTGTTTTATCACTGATACTATTATCATTAGATTTTGGTGAAAAAATCCAATGATAATAGTATCAGTGATAAAACAATTACAACAGAAATTACTAAATTAGCTTTATCACTGATACTATTATCATTGGATTTTGGTGAACTGGAAGAATAATTATTATCTTTATTATAATCATCTTCAACATTAGATTTTGGTAAACTAGAAGAATAATTATTATCTTTATGATAATTATTTGTAATCGAATTTGATCTTGTAAAATTACCATTTGACCAAATACCTTCCTTTGGCAAATGGTTTGCCCAAGTAAGTATACCTTGTCCATGTTTTTCATCATTCATCCATTCTCCAACATACTTGGCATTTTCCCATGTGTATGTACCTCGTCCATGTCTCATATCATTCATAAATTTACCACAATAAACACCATTATGACTGCCATCTTTACAATAGTATGAATATATTCCATGACCATGTGGAACATCATTTTCCCATTCACCATCATATGTATTTTTATTATTCCAAATATATTTACCTCTTCCATGTTTCTTTTCATTTTTCATTTCTCCTTCATAATATCCATCTTCATCATAAATACCTATGTTACTTACATCACTTATTTGATTAGTATCAATTACAAATTTTTCATTTGAATCATTTAATTCGATTTCACATATATCAGGTCTAATAAATGCACCAGAAACACCAAATTTAAAAGAATCCAAATTAATATTATCAGGAATTTTTTGAACTTTTTTTATTTTACTCTTCAGTAAACCATTCAAGTCCTGTATTACATTATTATTTTCAGACTTGATTGTAATTGTTTTATTACCAACAGTGGTGATTTTGAATGATTTGTTGGAATAAAATCTTTTATGTTTTAATACTTTTGGAATTTGTTTCATCATTTATATTTATATTGATATCCATCGAGTCATCAAAATATTACTTTTTCAATTTTTTTGTAAGTTATTAAAAAAGTTGAAATTTATACATAATGTGAATCTAGTCATAAATAATGCAATATAATAATGAATTCTCTAATATCTTTTATGTCAACTTCCTTGAGCGGAATAAATATGTACTCTGAATTATTCAATAACCAAGATTTCTTTGAATTAATTGAATTTAACAGTAATAAATCTTTTGATGAATTATCAACACATTTTTTAAAAAATTTACTTTTTAAATACACTGATACTTTTGCATCTGAAATCATTGGCCAAAAAAACATTGAAAGTATTTTTCAAAAAGAAAACTTAACTGATTCACAAAAAATAGAATCATATGTTAAAACAACAATTAAATATTATTACAATAAATATTTCAAAGAAAGAGTACAACTTGATAATGAAATGATAGAAGTCATTTTAATACATGCAATGACAATAATAAATAAAACAAATAATAATATTCAATCTGGAAGTGATTTGTATTCAATATTTATCACTAATCTTGCTGAAACAATAAATGATAAAAATAAATCAAATATTGATAAAATATTCAGTGAAGATAATAAACAATCTTTACTCAACCATTTTATCAATTTAATAAAGTTTATAAATGATATAAATTCATACAATCCTGTTTTCAATAATACAGACAATCAAAATTCTCAAGATGATAATGAGTTTGATGATACTGAAGATACTAAAGATGATAAAGATGATAAAGATGATAAAAATAATAAAGATGATAAAGATGATAAAGATGATAAAGATGATAAAAATGAGTTTAAAGAAAATAAAAAAAGAAGAAATTTTAAAGTTGACAATATTTCCAAAAAGAAAATGAGAAATATATAGTCAATATAAAATGTTTGTTTATATTATAATGGAACTCGGAACTAGTTTAGGCCTTGTTGGAAAATATATTTCTGATAGAGAACCAGTGCAAGAAAATAGATTGCACTTAAATAGAATAAAAAGAGGGTCATCTAACGGTGATTCTATTTATCAATCAACAAATGTTCAAAATGATAGAAGATATATTAAAAAGTTAACAAGTGAAAACTACGTTAAATCACAAGATACTGCGAAAACTGGTATTGTACCAAATTATTTTAATGCTTTTGAGGAAATTAAAAAGTCTGGAAAAATAAGGCAATTTGACGAAATAAATGATAAAGAAGGATTCAGTGGTAATAATGACAACGATTCTGTATTTTCTGATGATAAATCAAATGGTTCATTTAAATCAAGTGGTTCAGACAATGATGATCATATGGCATTTTTTAATAAAGGTAATATGATAAGAGATAACAAAGTACATGAAAAAAAATTCAAAACAACAAAAGCAAATACAAATGGTGAACCATCATATTTCTCACAATTTAGTGAAATGAAATTTGATAATCCTGGAGAGCCGGTTTCAATGAACAATACACATCATAAAAGTGGTAAATATGCAGATGCGTCAAGATTAGAGACAGAAAGAGATTTAGCATTAAAAGGTAATTATTCTTCATTTGAGGACAAAGATATGACATATGGTGTTGTTGATCAAAAAAATTTTGTTCATAATAATATGGTGCCTTTTATAAAAGGTAAAACAAATACTGGATATGGACCAGATTCTATTTATGAACAAAAAGTGGGTGATGTGTATCAAAGAAAACTTGATACATTTACCGGAAGTATCAATAATCCAGAATATAAAAAAAAAACTGAAAGAAAACCATTATTTAATCCACAAATAGGTTTAACATGGTTATATGGTATGCCTAACTTTACTGATTATTATGAAACCAGATTTACACCAGGAAGAGAAAGAAGAAATGAATATTTGCAACAACCAGTAAGAATAACACCCGGATTAAATATTGCAGCAAATCAAGTGTCTAAACAAGGATTTCATGATTTGTTTAGACCACTTGAAAAAACAGTTGATGAATTGAGAACTGCTGATCAACCAAAAGTATCGTATACTGCACCTGTTATTCCTGGCAAAAAAAGTGAACGCAGAGGAATAATTCCTAATGTTGCTAAAAGAAGACCTACAACATTCAAAGAAAATGATCCTCGTGATATGTTGAAGAGTTTAGGAGTTTGGAGAGCTCAAACTGTATATGGTAATGTAGATGCACCAACAACAAATAGACAATTGACAACTAGAGCTCATTATGGTGCTGCAAGTTTTAATCCAACAATACCAAAACCAGATAGTTTAATGGAAAAATTCAAATTTGCAAATAGAGAAAATTTCTTAAATGATGCACCAAGAAATATCACAGGAGTTGATCAAAGCAAAAATACATCATACACTGAAGGAAATTATTATGTTGAACCAACTGCAAGACAAGTTTATGGTAAAAATAATTATGTTAATCCTGCTTATGGTGAACAAAAAAAAGAAGTCGCATTTGATTATCAAACTAATATTCAAGATCCAACTTTAAGAAATATCACAGAAAATAATACTTATCAAGGTAATATGGGAACCAATCAATTAAATAAAACATATGTATATGATTATAATACAAATGTACCAGACACAACAATCAGAAATACAACACAAAATAATACTTATCAAGGTAATATGGGAACCAATCAATTAAATAAAACTTATGTTTATGATCACAATACTAATATTCCAGATCCAACAATTAGAGATGTCACACAAAATAATACTTACCAAGGACCAGCAAATCCATCATATAAACAAACTTATGCATATGATCATCAAACTAATATACCAGACCCAACAATTAGAGATGTAACCCAAAATAACACATATCAAGGACCAATGAATCCATCATATAAACAATCTTACGCATATGATCATCAAACTAATATACCAGATCCAACTATCAGAGATGTAACACAAAATAATACATATCAAGGACCAATGAATCCATCATACAAACAATCTTATGCATATGATCATAATACAAATATTCCTGATCCAACTATCAGAGATGTAACACAAAATAATACTTATCAGGGACCAATGAACCCATCATATAAACAATCTTATGCGTACGATCATAATACAAATATTCCTGATCCAACCATCAGAGATGTAACACAAAATAATACTTACCAAGGACCAATGCAAACAGAATGGAAACAATCATATGCATTTGATCATCAATCTAACATTCAAGATCCAACAATTAGAGATGTAACTCAAAATAATACTTACCAAGGTCCAATGCAAACTGAATTCAAAAAACCATATGTATTTGATTATCATTCTAACATACAAGATCCAACAATCAGAGATGTAACTCAAAATAATACTTACCAAGGTCCAATGAATACTGAATTCAAAAAACCTTATGTATTTGATTATCAATCTAACATACAAGATCCAACAATTAGAGATGTAACACAAAATAATACTTACCAAGGACCAGCAAATACAGGTTATAAACAAACTTATGCATTTGATTATCAATCCAATATACAAGATCCAACCATTAGAGATGTAACACAAAATAATACTTATCAAGGGCCAGCAAACACTGGTTATAAACAAACTTATGCATTTGATTATCAATCAAATATTCAGGATCCGACTATTAGAGATGTTACACAAAACAATACTTACCAAGGGCCAGCAAATACTGGTTATAAACAAACTTATGCATTTGATTATCAATCTAATGTCCAAGATCCAACCATTAGAGACATTACACAAAATAACACTTATCAAGGTCCAGCAAATACAGGTTATAAACAAACTTATGCATTTGATTATCAATCTAACATACAAGATCCAACTATTAGAGATATTACACAAAATAATACTTATCAAGGTCCAGCGAATACTGATGTTAAGAAAACTTATGCATGGGATTATCAATCAAATATTCCTGATCCAACAATCAGAGATCTCACCCAAAATAAAAATTACAATGGTCCAATCGCTAGACACGAAGGATTCGTTGGAGGATATAATGCTGCACAATCTGGAACAGTTGCAAAACCAACAATGAGATTATTGACACAAAATAAAACATACCAAGGACCATTAATATTACATGAAGGACAAAAAACAAGATCACGTGGTGATGTAGATAATTCATTAGTTAGTATTGGAAAAGAAGTTGCCGCAATAATTCGTGATGGAGGTGCACCAACAACATCTAATTATGAAAAGACACCAACATATGAACATACAATGGTACAATTGTGTGAACCTATACAAATTAATAGAGAATTATACGGTTATAGAAATGGACAAAATCCACTCACTTGTGTTCCTGTTATGCACACTCGTGGTCCAAGTACATTACCTGAGGAAAGTTGGAGATTTGATACATGTGTATATGATGTATTAAAAACAAATCCATTCATAAATAATACTCAACATAAATATGTAGAATACTGTGCTAAATAAATAATTTTAAAATTTAATATAAACAAATTATTGTAATGCCATTATTTCTTTTGCTTTTGCAAGAATGTCTATTTCACTATGTTTTGAAATTTTATTAAAATTTTCAAATAATTCTTTTGTTATGAACTCATAAGCATTTACTATATGTTCCCTATTTTTTGCTCCTGTTATAATTATTGCTCCACTTTCAAACACAAATATTGATATTATTTCACCACCACAATTAAATTTAATATTTACACATGCATGCACACATGGCTCATATATACATTCAATACCTTTCAATAATAATACTTGATGTAATGCTGGTCGATCTATTTTAAATCCAATGTTAAAATTACTATTTATCATTCTTATGCATATATCTTTAATATCTTCAATTGATGATTTTGAAACATCAGATACAAAATGTACAGGTTTAATTGTTCTCATATCTTTTTTATTAATTATACCTTTGACTTTTTTGAATTCTTTGCATAATTTTATCATTGAACTTATGCAATCATCAATACTTTTACATCCAGTCATTTGTATTGATCCATTTCTAAATAATTTTACATTGATCGGTTTTAATTTTTCAGTTTTTACCTCAATTGTCACTTGATTATAAAAAGTATTTCTTTTTTTCTTTCTTTTTTTAACTTTTTGTTTTTTATTGCTTAATGATCTTATGCTTCCTTCACCACTTCCATATTTAATTGTAATAATATTATCAGGAGACAAATCCATATATTTTCCAATATTATCAACCAATATTTCTGTTTCAAAAGCACAAGTTATTGTTATTGTTGATATTCTCAGATCATCTGGCAATGCCTTCAAATTCATAAAAGATTTAAATTGAGGTAAATTATAAATTGCATTTGTTTCAGCACTTCTAATTGTTTCCATTTATATAAATGATTTATCTATATATCTAACAATTGTCTTTAAATATTTAAAATTCAATTTTTTTGATGTATAATAATTTTCTATAACATAATATAATGAGTAAAAATGAAGATATCTTTTTTAAAATTAATGAAATGGATAGTGCGTTAAGCGATACAGAAATATATGATAACACAAATGTTCAAGCAAATGATAATAATTTATTTTCAAATTATAATAATATTGATACATTTGATATAAATGATATGTTATTCAGCATGCACAGAACATTATTAGATTCAGAATATTTACCAAATGAAAGTTATGATACTATGTCAATCAATGAATCAACTTTGAAAATTCCAAAAAATGATAATGATAGTTATTCTGCTATATCTCAATCACATGAAAATATGGATTCTATTTTTAAACGTACATGAATATAAAGATATAATATTATATATTATTTATAATGATTATATGTGCATGGGATGTTGGAATTAAAACATTAGCTTATTGTTTAATTCAAAAAATTGATGAAGCTCCATATTTTAAAATTTTAAAATGGAATTTAATTAATATTAGTGATACAGTAAAAGCATTTTGTTCATGTGAAACAAAAGCAAAAACAATTTGTGGAAAATCTGCATGTTTGTATAGAATTGACAATGATGTCCACACCAATTATTGTAAAACACATTCTAAACAATATATTCCTTTGAAAAATGGATGGGAAAATGAATTTATGAAAACACTCGAAAAATCACAATATAAAGAGTTTGTATGTAGACATATAACCAAAGAAGTAGAGTGTGCCAAATTTGCTAGATTTTGTTCTGAAGATAAACATTATTGTTTGTATCACTCAAAAATGATAGTCAAAAATAAAAAAAAAGAATCCGAGTTAATTAAAATAAAAAAAATTAATGTTAATACAATTGGTCCAGATATATTGGGAAAAATAATGTGTAGAGAATTAGATGCGGTACCACAATTATATGAGGCTGATAAAGTATTGATAGAAAATCAACCATCTCTAATAAATCCTGTGATGAAAACAATAAGTTGCTTTTTATTTCAAAGTTTCCTAATAAGAGGTGTGGTTGATAAAAAAAAAGATATGGAAATTAAATTTATTGCACCATCAGGTAAATTAAATATAAATGATGATACAACAACTAAAATATTAAATTCAATAAATCTTAAAGATGATATTTATAAATTAATTGAAGACTTGTTGACAAAATTATATAACAGAGATGCAAAAACTATTGAAAATATAAAAAAAACATTAAAAGATAGTAAAAGAAAGGGTAAAGAACAAGATTATAATTTATTTGTTGACGCAATTGCAAAAATAAATGATATAAAAATATTGGTAAATAAAGATATATGCAATTTATTAATTAAATATATATTGAATAAAAAAACAATAAATAATATGCCAAATGAAATTACAATCCCAAAAGATGACTTGTATTCTATATTTAAAATTCTGGAAAAAAAAGTAATTTATAATATTACCAAAAGTTTAGCAATTAAATATACAGAATTATTAATAACTCCTGATTGGCTTAATCATCTAAATAAACATGATAAAAAAGATGATTTATGTGATGCTTTTTTGCATGGCTATTATCATATGTTTAAAGTATAACTTATTTTTATTTATTATTAAATTAAAATAAATCAAATTACTCTTTTTGTCTGAGCATATCCAATGTATCAATAACATTAGCTTTTGATCCTGGCAATGGTTTTTTTCTTTTTAATATCAATGCACTATCATTTTTTTGAAATTTATTATTCTTTTGATTGTCAGATGTTCTTTCTTCGATGAATGGAATAATTGGTGTCATTGGTGGAATTACTAATCTATATTCTTTTTTGATCAAATTAAAATTTTTTCTATATTCCATGATGGAAAGATGTCCTCCATATTTTATTAAAATTTCTTTTGGTGGAGCTATATAAATATCATCATATGTTTGAGTCATTTCATTACATAATGATTTTATTAAACTATTCTTTTCCCACACTTTATAATCATTTACACTTGAATTTAAATTATAAGCAGCTGCACAATTAAAACTACAAAAACATCCATATACATGATAACAATTATTTATTACTTTTTCTGGAATAAAACATGGAAGTGTTTCAAATTGTTCAGTGCACCACCAACATACAATATCTGTTCTTTCTACTATTATTGTTTCACCATTATGAACATTCACAAGATTAACATTCATCTTTGTTATCTTTGTTTGATACATGTATTCATTATTTTCTTTCTCCAACATCTTATATTGATTCAACTCTTTATCCATTGTTTTAATATATTCATCTTTCTCTTTTATTATTTCCATCAATTTATTAATTTCCTCATTACTCTCATTTGTACTATCATCATCAAAATTATGATCATCTATCGTAAATATATTTTCGTGATTTGAACTTTCATTACTTTTATTTAAATGTTTGTTTAGATTTTCCATTATATCCACCGATCCATATCTCTTAATATCATCTAAAGATAATTGCATGTGAAGTATTATTTCTCTCTCGTTATCCTTGACTTCTTTATTTACTATTTGTTGATCTTTTGGTTTTCTTCCACGCTTTTTAGGTTCATACATGTTATTATTTGAATCAAGTATCTTTTTTGGACGACCACGTTTTTTTTTAATAACATTTGTTTCATTATTAACAGAAATGATATTCAATAAATTATTAACGACATCATTTAAAATTACATTATCATTGTTTGATATTATTTCCATAATATATGTTATCTTGATGTATTCTCATATCTTTATGTATTACTCAAAATTTCTCTTATATTTTTTATATAAAAAGAATATATACCAAGCAATGAATAATTTATTTGTTAAATACCTTTAGATTATAAATATATTTAATAATTTAAAATGCAATACTCTTAATTTATTCTTATGTCTTATTATAGAAATGGAAACAAATTTTTCAAAACAAGATATAACTAATCTAACAAATCTCTTGAATGAATATAATATCGACGATGTAAAGGATATTTTAATAAATATGATCAGTGTTCCTGACTATGAACCACCAGTATCAAATCAAGATCAACTTGACACATTAAATAAAATCATACTCATTTTTGGTGATAATATTGTTAATGTCATTGATATCATTGATAATTACATAAAAAAACGTATTCTTAAATATACTATGAAAGCAAAAGAACATATTGTGAAGCATGGCACAGAATTATACCATAAATTATCTCCAAAAATTCAACGACATGTTAAACATTTTACAAATAAATTAAAAGGACATTCACATACATTTAAACAAGTTGCAGATAAATTAAAAGGACATTCACATACATTTAAACAAATTGCAGATAAAATAAATAAACATAAATTTAAAGGAGGAAATACCGACATAGAACAAAATACTAAAAATGAAAATGCAGCAAATGATGTTATTGATGCACTTAATGATATGAAAAAAGATCATAATCAGGAAAATGGTAAAAAAAAACTTAAAATCATATTTAAAAGATTAAAATCTGATGATGATAAAAATCAAGTTGCGCAGATTGTTGAAGAAAAACTTGGCAATAAAATTACAAATGATGAAACTGATAAAAAAATTAATGAGCAAGAAATACAAGATATAGAAGAAATTGTAAATGAAAAAAATAAAGAAGAAATTCAAGATGTCAATAAAGAAGAAATTCAAGATGCCAATGAAGAAGAAATTCAAGATGCTAACAAAGAAGAAAATCAGGAAATTCAAGATGCCAATAAAGAAGAAAATCAGGAAATTCAAGATGCTAATAAAGAAGAAAATCAGGAAATTCAAGATGTGAATAAAGAAGAAATTCAAGATGTTGATAAAGAAGAAAATCAAGAAGATAAAGAAGAAAATCAAGAAGATAAAGATGAAAAATTAAAAAAGATTATCAAAGATCAAGTTAATGAAATAGTTGGTCACAAAGATGAAGATAGTGATTTTCCAATAATTGATAAATTGAGCGAGGATTCGGAAACGAAACACGACAGATTTACAAATATAATATATTTTACAAATAAAAACATATTACCTGATGGAACAAAAAATGATAATACTAATACAAACACTAATAAAACAATAACTGTAAGTAAAGGGTATAAACATATGTTTGATAATAAAAAACAAATTCCAGATGAAGCAAATATATCATTGCATTATTAATTTGCCAAACCAGTATTTATTTTAATTGATGCATGACTAGGTGTAGTTTTTTTCTTTCTACCTCTTTTGGATGCTGTGCCAGTATTTGATCCTTTTGATGCATCATCATTATCAACAATACTGCCTTTGAGTTTTCTTGTTTTTTTTGTTGGTGTCTTTATAATTGCATCAATATTTTCATTAACATCAACACTTGAATCGCCGTCGTGAGATGGTGCTTCATGTGCAAATCTATTTTTCTGATCCAATATTTGTTGTTGTCTTGCTAACTCATATTTAAAATCGGTTGGTTCTTTATATGTTGCAGCACCATATTTATTTTGCATATTAAAAGATGGTAACTTCATACGTTGTTGGTTTGATTCGCTATTTGTTCCATACATTGAACGAGAATCTGATCTTGCCATATTTAGTTCCTTTTGCAATTGTTGAATCTGTATTTCTTTTTCTAATAATTGTTTTTGTTGTTGTGCTTGTTTGCCATATTCAATATTATTCATAGCTCTTTCTTTTTCTTCTTTCAACATTTCCAAATTAGATATTTGTTGTCTCACCTCATCGTGTTGTTTATTTGCATATTCATTTACTGCATCATTTTGTTTCAATTGATCTTTTTTGTATGCATCATTTAAAACTTGTTCTTGTAATTTCCTTGCAAGATCAGGATTATTCTGCAAAACAACTTTTAAATCTGGCATTGAACTCACCATACTATGAGCAAGATGAAATGATATTGCACTTCCCATCACCATAAATATCAATTTAATTTCTGGAGGAATGGATTTACCACCTTTAAAATACTTTTCATATAATTCTCCATAAACATCTACATATTTATCTTGATCAGATTTTACAGTATCACTCCATCCATTTAATTTAAAACCAAATGGATCAAATTTTTCATTACCCATTTCAATTCCATAACAAATATTCACCATACAACCACTCAACCAATCAACAGTATTTCTCTTTTCTCTGATACCCTTATGAAGTTCATATTCATACTTCATTGTTTTGTAGTTTGATTCCATACTGTAATTTCTTGTTAATTTTATTCCATGTTCTTTGAGTTCTCCCAATTTTTTTAACATCTCTAGTTTTGCAAGTTGTTCTTCTTCATATGTTTTGAATTCTCCTTGTGGTTGCATATTATTATTATTGTTATTGTTATTACTGTTATTGTTATTATTGTTATTATTATCATTACTATAATTATTTGTATATGATGATGTAGATCTATCATCATTTGTGTAATTATCAATATTATCTTCTTCTTTTTTTTTATTGATAATTGGATTAAAATTATTGCCCACCAATTTAGGTTGATTATTTGAATTATTATTATTATTATTATTATTATTATTATTATTATTATTATTATTATTATATTGATTATATGACTTTTCAAAATATATTCTATCCATTTCTGGTTTTAATTTATCTTCATTTGCAAGTCTTGGAACTTCCATGTCTGTTTCTGTTGGTTTCAAAGTATTTAATTTCGGTAATATATCTTCCATTGCTGCAACTCCCCCACCAATTGATTCATCATCATCATCATTATTAGCAAATCTATCCATTGGAATTCCATGGGCAAGTCTAGACTCACTGTTTCCACCATTATAGTTATTCATATTATACTTTGAAATAGAAAGTTATTCTTATATAATTACGCAAGTGATCAACTCAAAAATCCTAAATCAGCCACAATAAAATTAATTTGTAAAAATCAAATTAACCATTGCACGATTTATTTAAAAATAAATGATCTAAAATTACAAGAATATAATATCAAAAACATTTTATATTATATAAATATACATAATGCATTGCAATATAAATGATAAAATGTACTGTGATATAAATAAGGCTTTTGACCTTAAATATCAAGACAATAATCATAAACATCAAGATAATTATCAAGATACTCGTCAAGATAATATACAATATAATGATCTCAACAAAAATAATCATATAAACATTGAACAAATGAGAAAAAAGATTATTCAAGATCCAAATTTTAAACAAACATTTTTTAATGCTCAAGGAGATATGCAATTTCAAGATAATATGCAACATCATGATAACAATGGAACTATGTACGGGACATCAATGTCAGACCTTAAAAAACCTGAAGAATCACTATCATTTTTAGATGAAACTTATGGAGAAGAACATGAAATTTTGAATGATACCGAAAAACACCATTCAAAAAAAAGTCATAATTATTGCATCAAAAAATTTTTAGATTATGTAATATTTGATGATAATAATACATTATATTCTAATATGTCATCTGGATCAGATGGTTCAATAAATCCAGAAATTTTTGATCATATTAAAAAATGTAAATATTGTAGATTCCAAATTAAACTAAAAATCAATAAAATGGCAAAATCAACAGATAATGATACAAAAATAATAGCTAAAGAATTTATTCCCAGAAATTGCAAAAATATATCTTGCCAACCAGAAAATGTCCCAAAAACAGAACACTTCAATATCGCAAAAAATTATGATATAAAAGAAATTATTTCTATTATTATCATTGGTATATTTATAATATTCATCTTGGATATGTTTGTCAAAATTGGCAAAAAATCAAATAATCTTTAAGATCTCGAATTCTCTCTGTTCTCAGCAATATTCTTCCACGATATCAATATTGATGTCTCTGATGTTATATATACATCTATATACATTTCTTCTAATTTTTTTTTAATGTATTTTAAACATATACTTGCATTGTATTCTGATATTCTGTATATTTTTGATGGTATATTAAAAACAATATCATTTGCATTTATTCTATTTGCAAATGTAATTTTATCTAAACATTGTGAAAATAATTTTTTATATTCACTATTTGCTTCCATTTTTTTATCTTTATTTTTATTCATTAATGTCTCAACATCAAATTTATTTTTATTTCGTGATCTATCAATTTTCTTTGGATTATATAATGTTTCAATATCTAATGGAGTATTTTTATCATTTGGGGCATTGTAATCAAACAAATCATTAATATTTAAATTATACATCAATATAATGTTTATAATATCTAAAAAGATTTAATTATTATTTATATTAACAATGTTACATCAATCAATCCCAAAATTAACACATAATTATATCGAAAACCAAATTAAAGATGAAATACAAATTCTATTAAATATAAAACCCAAATTCAATAAACATATCCTTGTGTTAAGTGGTGGTGGTATGAAAGGTATTGCTCATATTGGCGCATTAAAAAAATTAGAAGAACTTGGACATTTAAATAAATTTAAAGTATTTGCGGGAACATCTATAGGAGCATTAATCTCGGCAATGTATATAATTGGATATTCACCATCAGAAATGCTCAATAAAGTATCTGATTTTAAAATAGAACAACTTAAATCTGTTCCAAAAACACACTTTAACAATACAAATCAAAAAATGTTTGGTATTGATGATAATAATAAAATTTCCATTTTTATCAAAGATCTTATCATAAACAAAAATTTCACTGGTAATGTTACATTATATGAGTTATACAAAAAAACTAACAAAAAATTAATAATTACAACAGTGTGTCTTAATGATAATAATCCTTCAGTACATTATCTATCATATGATAGTCATCCAAATTTATCTGTTGTTGATGCCATTACTATGTCTATATGCATACCATATTTATTTACTCCAATAAAACATACAATATTGTATGATAAAGTGATAAATAATAAATCATCATTCACAATTAAATTCGATCAGATAGATGAATATTATAGTGATGGTGGATTATATGATAATTATCCAATAAAATTTTTTGAAAATGATATTGAACATGTACTTGGAATATATCTTGTCAATAATAACAACACCGGATTATTATGTCAGTCATCAAATAAATCACTTGGAGAAGATCATAAATTTATTTTTAAACAAGGTCTAAATTTAATTGGAACATTCATAGAAAAATTAATGGGTGGTATGGATTTTAATGCAATTAAAGGTTATGAGAAATATACTTTGTGTATTAATTTAAATAATATCAATAGTATCAATTTTGATATTGATGCTACAAAAAAAAAAGAAATATTTGATTCTGGATATAATTCATGCCATGATTATTTTAAATAATTTAATTGTGTTTTCTCTTCTCCATTAATGCCTGAAACTTTTTGGTTAAATCTTGATTATCACTATTCCAATCTAACATATTATTTAAACCAACATGATTTGATATTCCATATCCACCCATTGTAGGATCTTCAGTAAAATCAGTGAAAGTTGAACTCGTATATTTTTCAGTTTCAATCTCTCTTTCTGCTAATCTATCACTTAATAATTGTTTATAATTATCATCCAATTTACTATGATTCTTTGTGTAATTTCCACCTTCCAATTTATCAACATCACTTTTTGTTAATTTTACGCTTGGTTTATTGACATTATTAATGTTACTGAATAAATTTGTTTCATGATCATCATTAACATATAGATCTTCATAATTATCAATTGAACTATATCCAAATGATGCATCTGTAACATTCCATGGATCAGGTGCCCCTTTATGTTCCATCAATTCTGATGAACCCTTATGCATCATTTCAAATGCTCTATTAAATTTATCCATATCTACATTTGCATTTTCAAATAACATATGTGGAGTATTTTCAATATATTCTAACTCACGGGCATCTTTGATATCATTAAATCTTTTGTTTGCATCAGATAAATCTATTTTATCTTGTTTTGTATTATCAAAACCATGTTTCGTGTTCAAAGACATCGAATTTATATTAAAATCTTTTGTTGATTCCTCTTTTGATTTAGTAGTAACACTTGTTTCTTGTGCTTTGTAAAAAAAATCAGAATTTGATTTCAATTTAAAATGATCCGAATTTGTTTGTTTGGATAATTTAAATATTTCATCATAATCTGCTCTTGTTTTGTCATTTTTCAATATATTATATGCACCCACAATAAGATCAAATAATTCTGCATTACCATTTGGTTGATCCGGATGAAATTCTTTAACTAATTTTCTGTAAGAATGTTTAATTTCCTTTTTTGTACATTTTTGATCTAAATTCAATATATCATATAAATTAACAGAAGTCATTATATAAAACATACTAATATTTTTTTAAATAAATTTGAACGAATAAGTTTATTATATATTATATTTTAAATAAAAAACATATATATTCCAAATGAAATTATTATAATTAATAAAAAAACAACTATATCACATATATAACATTCTTTTATTAATCATTATATAAATATTTTAAATAAATTTATTATATCCATATTATAACTAATGGAAGAACGTTACATTGCTACTATGGTTTTACATGGTTTAGGTGATACAATAGGATTTAATAACTCAAAATGGGAATTCATGAATACTAATTCATTGCAAGATAACACTACTGAAAAATTTTATGAATTTATCGATTATGGCGGAATAAATTGCGTTCCTCAAAAAGGTTGGCTTATTTCTGATGATACCATCATGCATGTTGCAGTGGCTAAAGCTCTGCTAAAACCATATGATACATTGGAACAATTGTATAATCATATTGTTGATGAATTTATTGTTGCATTTAATTTTTTCACTAAAAATGGCGAATTTGAAAAAAGACAAATAGGTAAAACTTTACTTGAATCTCTAAGACAAATAGCTAAAGGTAGAAAATGGAATGGGATGGAATATGATTATTATGCTGGTGGTTCTGGTGCATCAATGAGAAGTTTATGCATTGGTTTGGCTTATCATGGAATTAATAATAGAGAACAATTAATACAAGTTGGTATTGAATCCAGCAGAATTACACATAATTCTACAGTCGGATTTTTGGGTGGTCTAGTTTCAGCATTATTCACTGCGTATGCAATTGAAAATATATCTTTGGATAAATGGCCATTCCTGTTGTTAGAATTGTTTAGATCCAATGTTATAGATGATTATATAAAAAGTACTGATAGAGATTATGATAGATATTCCAAAGATGTACACATATTCATTGATAAATGGACAACTTATATAAATGGTAATTTTGATGATGACGGAAATCATATAAAAAGAAGATCAACAAAGAATTTAGTTATTAGAACTCAATATTATTATAATACATTTAGATTTGGTGATATACCAGAACAAGAATTTCCTGGAAGTGGTGGTGATGATTCTGTTATAATTGCATATGATTGTTTGTTGGATTCAACTGGAAATTGGGAAAAATTAGTTGTTTATAGTATGTTACATGGTGGAGACACCGATACTACTGGTTGTATTGCTGCAGGATGGTATGGAGCTATTCATGGATTAAAAGGTGTTCCAACTAGCAGGATAGATATAATAGAAAATAAGGATGAATTATATGATTTGGGTAAAAAATTATATAAAAAATTCAATAATAAAAATTAAACACCAATTTCTTCTTTAACGAAATCAATTATTTTTTCCATTTTTCTTTCTTTGTCAAATGTTATTTCGGTTCCATTCTTTGGATAAAGAACAACTGTTGGAAATCCTTCAATACCTTTTTGTGTGCATAAATTTTCATTTCCAGATTCACATGCAATAGTTGTAACTTTTAAATTTTTTAAATTATTTTTTGCATATTCTTCAAATTTTTGCCATTCAGGTAAAAATTGTCTTGAATATCCACACCACGATGTATAATATAATACAATTTCATTACCAGTATTTGATTTAGGAGTTTCTTCAAACTGTTCCGGTATAGCACTTTTATTATTGTGACTATTTTTATACCATATAAATAGTATAACAAAGATTAAACCTATAAACAAGATATGATACCATCTAAAATGTTGAAATATTTGGGAATTCATTTATAATATAATGTGACAAGAAAATAATTAATATAAATAATTTAATTATTTTTGAATTAATATGAAAATTATTATAATTTTTTTTCTATAAATAATTATATAAATGGCTAAAGTTAGTATTGACAAGAATGATGATAGAAAGTGGGCATTTACTACAAATCCTAATGATATCAGAGCAAATTTATTTACACGTGCACAAGAAAAGTCTTATGGAAAACAATTAACAAAAGACGAATTAATTTTTCAAATTATGTGTGCTGACAATTATGAAGAAGCTTCAAAAAGAGGAGAACAATATAATGATGTTCACCACGAATTCACTGATTTCATTATTGAATCTGCTTATTTCCATAGATTGTTGGATGAACCAAATAAACAAATCACTATGGTTAATTCAACAGTAACCAATGTTCCAGCAAATCCACAATTTATTGCGAATGCAAATGTACCACAAGCACAAAATGCACAAGTAATTCCGCAATATTTTAAAACTGCTGCACAACCAGTACAAGTAATGGATGCAGGCGCAAGAGCAACTGTAGCAAACAGTGCAATTGTTGCAACCGTTTACGAACATGTTTATGCAAATTGGAATAATTTATCAACTGAATCACAAAAATTCTATAATGAATACTTTATGTTGATGGTTGAAGATAATGGTTCATGGAGTTATGTAAGAGATCCCGCATCTTTTTCAGGTGCTGATGCAAGAAGAATTAGAATTAATTTGAAAAAATCATTCGATGGAATACATACAAATTTTGCAGCAATGTTGCCAGATTTTCCAACAGCATTATTGAAAAATGTGTTCTATACCGATGCATCTGGTAATGTAACATCTTTCGGAGGTGCTGATGCAAACTTTTTCAGAAATTTATATGATTGTATTTATAAAGGTACTGTTTGTGCTGGAGTTTCTTTGCCAGTTGATTATGCAACAGCATCAAGAAATAAACCAACTTATTTCAGCATTAAAGTTGATGATTTAATCAGAAAACGTATGTTTGCTGCAAGTGCTAAAAATATTGGTGCTGTTAATTTCCCTGGTACTGATGAATTCGTTGACATGTTAGATGCTAACATTTGGAAACAAGATGCTTCTGGAAATTTCTACAAGGAAATTGACGGAAAGAAAATTTTGTTTGGAATGGATAGTCCTGATACAAAAATGATATTGAAAGCAAATCATAATTGTTATTCATCCCTTTATAAAGGAGCACAAGGAACACAAGACGAATGTAGAGATTATATGTATAACTGTTTGTTGAATTCTGATGAAAATGCATTGGAAAAATGTATTACTCGTCTTAAAATGGAAAACTTCGATAAAGTTACTAAAGATGAAATCAATGGTATCCATCCTGTAATTGCTTTGCGCACATTGCAAAAATTAGGATTCCGCAAATATAAAGCTGATGATTTGACATGTGGAATGAAATTATTTAAAATTGAATGTGTTAATAGTTGGTTAGAAAATATGAAGACAAGTAATTTGAATACCACTGTTGTTCAAAATATTGTCACTGGTAATGTAATGCTCATTAAATATTTAAATTTACTTGCACAATTTGTCAATGCAAATCCAGGAATTTTAAATAAAGATTATAATGGACCTACTGATGAAAAAACTGGTAGATTCGTTCAATCAAACCGCGCAACACAACTCGGTATTAAATCACGCATGGAAGTTCCAAAAAATAATTTACATAAATATGAAATGGCTAATTTTAGATTTAAAGCAACCATTGCTGATCAATTATTGCAAATGACAAAAAATAATAATAAAACCACCGCAACATTTATGCCACAATTTGGAGGACATGGAGGAGTACTTTCACATAATTTCAAATTAAATTTCAATGCTAAAACTGAAGAATTTGGAAAATTCAAAGGTGCTCTCTTGAACAAAGAAATCTTTGATGAAATGATTGATAATCTTGAAAGAAAAGGAAAAACTTTAAATAAAGCTGATAAAGACGAAATCTATACTCAACTCAAGAAACATCACGCTATTGAAGAATCATTAGGTAAAATTCTTAGCACTATGAGAGAATATGATTCTTTAATTTCAGCATTTAGAGATTATACTGCAGAAACAATTAGTTTCACAACTCTCAATAAACTTGAAGAAAGATATCAAAAATTATTATCTGCATATAACAATAATGAAAATTACTTCGTTAAAGTTCTTTCACTTATGGATGTTGATGATAAAGATTACCAACCAATTGCTTAAATTTATAAATTTTTTAAATAATTCAAAAAATATTTCAATTTTTTGAATAACCAATCAACGTTTAATATCCATCGAAAATACCAATCCACTTATTCCATTGGCAACACGCAATATATTATAAACCACACAATACACTCTTAACGCAGCTGTATATGTAAATGATATTAATGGATTCACATTTATCTTCAATGTTATATTGTCAAGTCTACTTAAATTTGCAACTCCCGATGGTTGATGATTCTCTGGAAATAATGAAAAAGAATATACATTTACTCCTTCTGGTACACCATTAGTATGATGTTGATATGGTTGAGCCCAACTAAAATATGATGAATCTCGATATGATAATCTTTCTTGACCATTAAAATATATTGTCTCATTTAATATAAGATTTGTTCCAATTAATTCACCACTCGTGTTCCTTATTAAACTATTTGTATAATTAAATAAATCATTCACTCTCGTCTCCTGAGCAACTGATAATTGAGTAACCCATACAAGTTCTTTGCATGGTTGAGTATACCCTAAATTAAATGATTGATTTATACCATTTATCGTTTGTTGTCCAGTAAATAATACTTGTTCTATTAAATATTCCAGTTTTGATTGCGAAAATCTCACTCTTTCTTCATCATCTAAATATATATATTCAACCAATAAATATGCATCTTGTAATGATATATTATTAAAATTTATACTAGTATTTGAATATGGTGTTTCAACCGCATTTATTTGTGGCATCGCATTAAATTTACTCGTTAAACCTGTTATAAAATATTGCTGATTTGCCAGTAAATCAGTTGGTGGATATAATATATTATGTTGCTGTAATTCTGTTAATGTCCCTGTCACAGTTTGAGTAAAACTTAAAAATCCATTGTCAGATAATCTCCATATGTATAAATCTCTATTTGATATATCAAAATAAATGAAACGAGCCAAAGATATAACACCATTCACATTTTGCTGAATATATTCATAATCATCAAAATTAACAAAATCATTGTCAATTGGTATCACATGAGTTGGTGTCACAACATAACATTGATCAAAATTATTTAATTCAACATTTATTCTTATGCTACTGTATTGCAAACTAACTATTGGTAATGCTAATCCAGTAATCCTATTAAACCAAAATTTTAATGGTATGTATAATTCATATGAACTTTTCCCATTGCTAAAATCTGTTAATTCTTTCACATCACCTAATATCTTATCAATGTTGTTATATGTTGTCACTGTTAAATCATTCCATATATTCATCCAATCACCATATTGCTTGTCTATTAATTCATCACCTATTTCTATTTCTATACTGTTAATAATTCCATAACCTATTCTTCTTACCCATGCAAATTTAGATATTTGATCTACATCTCCAAATTCATCAAAAAATTGAGGTATTGCTGGTAATACTACAACTAAATAAATATTTCTTATTAAATCACCATCTCTAGATAATACTGTAGTTACTCTTTTTCCAAAATCTGCATTATCGGCAAATGTTTGAGTTATCATTTCCGTTGAAAAATTAGTATGTCTCCTATATACAACCTTAAAAAATGTTATTTGAGGATTTGTTGTTAAAAATATATCTTGATTTCCATATGCTACTAGTTGAATAACTCCTCCCGACATTATATATTATATCACCCGAAAAATACTAACATATTTTAGCCGCTAATTATTCTTAAAATATCATACCATTAATTAAATTATAATTACACAAAATTATAATTTATAAAATACTAATTATTTGTAAAATGCTAACCCAGCTTGTCCACTAATAATTCTCAAAACATTATATGTTGGAGCATATATAGCAAATCGAAGTTGCAAATTATTATTTTTTATATTATTTATCACATCATCCGTTAATTGTACTATTATTGCTGAATCATCCAATCTTGAAAAATTTGCTGATCCAGATGGTTGATATACTTCCGGAGATAAAGAAAATGAATAATTATTTATTCCATCACTTGGAGTTGATGTATGTCTTTCCCATGGATAAATATAATTGTAAAATTTAACATCCTTAAATATTTCTCTATCTCTTCCACTAAATTGAATCTTGGCGTTCTGCATTGCATTCCCAATACCTGTCATAAAATTAACACTGTAATTATTATATTTAATTGCTCCATTTTCTTGAGAACCATCCACAAAACTAGTATCCTGTAATATCCATATTAATTCCTTAATTGGATTATCAAAATATAACTTTCTTTCAATTAATCCACTCACAAAAACATTATTCACCAAATCAGTTATCCCATTCGCTAAAGTAGCACTCGTTATTACATAATCATTTGACACTTGCAATGTCTCCATCAAATATTCCATCTTGGATTGAGCAATTCTTAATCTTTCCTCTTGTTCTACAAAGATATATTCACACATTAATTCACAATCTAATCTTGGTGTTCCATTATATGTAACATAATTACTACCAGTGTATGATACATCCGTGAAACTCTCCATTCTAATCACTACTTCTATATCACTATGCAACAATGAAACTATAGGTAAGGCCATCCCAATATGTTTGCAAAACCAAAATTGTAATGGAATCATCATTTGATAATTTGGTTTCATATTTGCATTATATGTTGTTAAAACTTTAATATCTCCTATTAAATTCTTATATCCTCTTTCTTTTTCTCTTCTTTTTGTCAATTCATGCCATAATTCTAACCATTCCCCATATTGTTTGTCCACAAGTTCATCACCAATATATACCGACATTTCATCTATCAAATAATGCCCTAATCTCTCTATCCATGCAAAATCAGCAGGTGTAACACCATTCAATGAATTTGTTAATATTGTTATTAAATTTATTCCATCTGGACCTAATTTTTCCAATTGATTAGTAATTGTTGCCAAAGTTGTTGTGTAATAGTTCACTATATTATTATACATCTGATTTACTGAATTTCCTTGTAATGTATCAATAACACTAAATTCACTATTTGCTATTATAATATTTTCCATATATTGATACAAATCCGATGCATTTGCAAATCCATTGTAATTATTCACTATGTTATTAATATCATTGAAAAAATAAGTTTCTGGATTTGCAAATATAGCACCAAATAATGTTTCCCAATTTGTAGCTTCTGTACTTATATTTGGTGGAGTTGGTATATATAATCCAGAAAATGTCACCAACCATAATACATTTCTATTTGTGATACCACTTACATAATATACAGTAAATGTTTGTTCTGCCACATTTAAATATTGACTTGTTATTAATTCAGTTGAACTTACAACAATATTAATTGTGGCTTGAGCACCATTTGCATATAATATAACACCGTTTACCATAATACTTGTAAAATTAGTGCCAACTCCAGTAACAGTTATTCCAGCTTGCGATCCAGTGCCAGAATATTTTGGGGAAGTTGAATAATTTATTGTAAAATTAACACCTCCCATATCTGTGAAAGGAAAATTTAGATCAAAATCAAGTTGATCTGGAGTGACATACTGAATTACTGTATAAAGTATACTTTCAAATAACCACGTACCACCAATCATTTGTGCATTGAAACTACCGGGAAATTGTTCCAATGTATGTTGACCATTAAAAATTGTACCATCAGTACCAGAATAACTAAATGATGTGTCATATGGATCTGGTCCATAAGTTAAAAATACATTTAAAAAATCATTATATATTGCATCAAATATATCCGATACATTACCCACAGTATTGTTCAATTGATTTCCATAATAATATATAACATAATTTGTGTGAGTAGTGAACGGAGGAGTAGGATTTACCAGTAATACTCCACCTGCTAAAATAAATCCAATAATAATGTAACTACTACCATTAAATTCTATTATACCACCAATCATTGTGCTGTTAAATGATGCTGAACCATCAGGAAATACTTGATTATTACCATTTGGAACATATATTTGTCCAGATGAATATGTTGTGAGAATAATTTGATTTTCCTCATAAATGTTCTCTAGTGTTTGATTTATCAATGCATTTGATATAAGTACCACTGGATCATTTGGTTGTAAATAATCCTGATGATAATAAATGGTTGGATTTGCTTGAATAATATTAACAAAATAATTAATTATAGTATCATAATCAGCAAAATAATATTGACTTGTATTTATTGGTATATTTATCATACTTAATAATCCCAAATTTGCATCATATATCTCCAATTGTGTCAAAAATATACTCTGTTGATCTTGCAAATAAATTCCAATATTCCCAGGCGATTGGCCTGGCAATTGCGATATTGGTGTATCAAACCAATAATTTATTGTTCCACTTGAAAAATATGTATCAGATATATATGTCAAATATTCAGTCATTTCGGCACCAATGGAATTTGTAAAATATGATGGACTTAATACACCATTATCATATAAATTATTATAATTCGCAATAACACCATTCAAAATATTAAACCAAATTGATGATGGTATATCACAAAGTGCTGTGGCTAATCCATTATTTATTGATAAATTTAATATTTGACCATTTATTGTAACATTTGTAACTTGATTATAATTTTGAGTAATATATACATTGGATGCAGGAATATTAATTGTAGGTGTAACAAATAATCCTAAAATTTGCAATACCGCACTTTTCTCATTTACTGGAATATATGGATTTCCCAATGGATCATTTCCAACTAATGTTGTAAAATTCATAGCATTGATTTGATCATAATAATATGTATAAACATAACTTGGTGGTGATAATTTAGTTCCATGTGGATACGATACACCTGTATATGATGTAATTGTATTTGCAAGCATAATTATTGCTGACTGTAATAAATTGCCACCAATTGGAGTTGTCGGAGGTGTTGGATTCAACACTAAATAATTTGATAATTCCACCATTGTCACTAGTACATCCTTATATGGTCCAGAACTTAATGTTGATCCTGCCAATATCCCATTTAATGTTGTCATTATAGCATGTTGTGTTGTTGCTAATAAATTCAATATAGTATTACAAAAAACAGAATTTGTTGCTGATATTATTCCTCTGTTATTTAAATATATCACTATTGCATTTGGAATATCTAAATTCATAAACAATGGAATATATGATAAATCTAATATACCTATCAATGCACTTGAATTTGGCAAATTTAATTCATTATAATATGCTTGAGTATTCAATATTCCTGGATATAAAGGATTTAATATACCAATCACAGTTTGATTTGGATCCAATACAGGAATAATTGGACTTGCTGGGAGAACTGCATTTTGTAATCCATAATCACTGGGTGCTCCCATATTAAATCTCAACCATAAATTATAATTATTTAAATAATTCGTATAAATACTATTATTGAATGTGTTTGTGTCATTTCCATGAAAAGTAGAAACTTGTTGTGTTACATAATTTATGTATTGCACAGTAACATCTGATGGTTGAACTGGTGTACTTGGATCTAATGGATCACCTGGATATGGAGGAACAATAAATATTGATGTAAAATTATCACTCAATAATGGATCATTTGTGTTAACTTGTGATAAATTAACAAAATTACCACTTGGAGTAATCGAAGTACCATTATTTAAAAATTTTTTATAAAAAATAAAACTAAAAGTTCCAACAAGAGATTCGTATACATTATTTAATTGTATAGGATTCTGCAATAAACCATATCTTATGTTATTAAGTAATAATGTAATCACCAATTGCACATCACGACTTGTATTGATCACTGATGGATTCGCCAGTAATGTGGCAGTAAATATATCATATGAATCAAGTCCAGCATATACATATTGTCCACCTGATATAACACCATATATATTATTTATAGCACTTTGAAATACAGAATAATTAGAATCACCATTGATAGCATAATTCGCTATACTCACTTCATACATAAAATATAAATTTTGAGGTATGAAATTATCCACAAGTTGTTCACTTGAAATTGAATATGGAAACACTGGTGATATTGTAATTACTCCTATTGCATAATCAATAAATGCATTGTATAATATGTTTATTATTTCATTTAAATTATTTAATACTTCATCTCCATTATTTTGTATCAATGCATCAGCTGCATATGCAACTACATAATTATATTCTAATTGATATTTATCATCAAACATATTATATGGATTAAATAAATAATTAAATATTGTCGAAATGTATTGTGTCACATTTTTATTTGTAAAATTTGTGTTTTCTAAAAATGTTGATGCTGATAATATACCAGTAGGCGTAAAAAGTGCTAATATTTCATTTATTAACGTTACATCATTATTATAATTTGTTATTGATTCTGCAATTAATGGTTCTATTATATTTACCAAAGTATCTTCAGTCAAATATGAATTCACATTTAAAGTAGTTGTCCATATTATTCCATAAGTTGCCAATAATGCAATTACTTGCCCAATAGTTAATTGCTCATAAGTTGCTTGAATTTCTGGTAAATTAACCACTAAAAATAATCTATGTAACAAATCTCCAAATTTCTGGATTTTACATTTACTTTCCTTCCCAAAATCCAATCTATTGAAAAATTTTAAATTTTTCTCCTCCCTTGAAAAATTTGTATGTCTCCTATACACAGTTCTAAAAAAACTTATTTGTGGATTTCCAGATAAAAATGCATCTTCCATACCATATGCTGCCAACTGTAATATACCTGCTGTCATTTATATTATCTAAATATACTTATCCAATATATTTAAATATTTAAATCATATTTATCATCCAAATATACATAATTATATTTTAACCATAAATATATATCTAAAATTATATTTTAACCATAAGTATATGCTGTTCCAGCAAAACCATTAATAAACCTTAATATATTATGATTTCTTGTGTATATCCTAATTGTAATTGGTTGTATTGTTCCATCAGGCAATAATAATGAACTATCAACATATAAAAATAATTTAATGTCTGTCAATGTACTGAAATTAGCTGTTCCAGATGGTTGTGTTTCTTCAGGGAAAATGGCAAAAGAATAATTATTAATACCATCTGAAGGTGTTTTATTGTGAACCTCATATGGTTGAACATAATTAAAATAGTTACAATTTCTTCTCGATATTCTATCATATCCATTAAATTCCAATTTTGACTCATTTATTATATTACCAGTATTTTCAATTGTCAAACTATAATTATCATATCTCTGTTGAATATATCCATTTGCTGTTGTGACATATGCTTCTTGTTGTGCAACCCAAATTAATTCTTTTGATGGATGAACAAAATTCTTTAAAAATAATAAATTGTCTTGTTGTGTAATATTTGAAAATTCTAATATTTGAATTTGTTCTATTAAATATTCATGACTAGATGTTGCAAATCTTCTTCTTTCAGATTGATCAATAAATATATAATCAATCAATAATGTTGCAGTAATATCTATCCCTAACTCTGCTGGTACTTGTTGCAAAAATATACTATTGCCATTTGGTAAATATATTGTTTGATTCAATTCTATGTATGATACTTGTTCGATCTTCCTAAATGTAACATCAATTGTCACATCATGATATTGTAATGCAACAAGTGGTATTGATAAACCACTATGTGTGCAAAACCAAAATTGCAATGGAATTTTCAATATATATGATGGTTTTAAATTTCTATCAAAAGATGTCAATATTTCAACATTACCAATCATTTTATTGTATAAATTTTCTTTTGGTCTCTTTGCTGTTAATTCATGCCATATATTCAACCAATCACCATATTGTTTATCTATTTTATATCCTCCAATTTTAACATCAATTTCTTCTATTAATGCATACCCAACTTTATCCACCCATGCAAATTTTAAATATGGATTAATATTGTCAAAATAAATATTCTGAGTTTCCAATAAATATAACCTGAAATAATTTTGTAATTTTATCGATTTGTCAATCCCAACCACTAACATGTCATAAAATACATTTTTGTCTATTAGTGATGAATTTGCGTTAGCTATAGCCTGCATACTTACTTCATTATAAATATATGGTGGTACTTCGCCAGCTGGTAAAGCACCTGCTGCGTATAAATTTTGAAAAGCAATTACTGCTGGTTGATTTAAAATAGAATTAAATATAGCATTAATATTACTCGTCATCGTTGCAACTGCATTATTACCAGTCCAATTTGCAGCATTTTCTATATCAAATGCACTCACAAAAGCTTGACTATTCACTGACATAAAATTTGTAACTGTCTCATAATTATTTAATGCATTTGTATATTCTATTTCTCCATCTGTAAGTTGAATTGATGATAATAATCTTTGAAATTGAATCTGAGGTAAAACTATTTGTAAATATGTTTTATGCATTAAATCACCAATTTTTGGAATAGTAACCACTGATGTTGATCCAAAACCAACCGTATTATCAAAATTAACACTCACCGATTCCATTGCAAAATTAGTATGTCTTCTATATACAACTAAAAAAAAAGTAATTTCTGGCGTACCAGTCAAATATAAATCCTGACTGCCATATGTGACTATCTGTATTAACCCTCCAGCCATTTATATTATCCCACAATAAAAAAACTCGTCATTTTAAACAAGACTTGTAATAACATCATTTTATTATGCCACTTTCATATAAATAATTATACTTCTAATATTGCCATAAAATCAATCTGTGAATATTTTTAATGGTTCGTTTTTCAATTTTTTCATGAAATACTTATAAAAACTATGATATTTATCATATAACTTACAAAAAAATTGAAAAATAAAGTATATGAGATGTATAAACTATAATAAAGATTTAATATAAAATTATAAATATGTCAACAACTGAAAATACTACTGAAAACACTTGCGTCGAAACTCAAGAAACTCCTGAAACTCAACAAACACAAGAAATTGAATACGATCCAACCCAACTTTTTTCTCAAATTAGAAAAAGTAATGTTAGTTGGACTGAATACTCATCAAAAGCAAATTTTGCAAACTTGTTAATTGCATTCTTTTACACAGTACATAGAGAAAACTCTGACCAAAGCAGAGATTATCTTGCAGAATTATTGCAACCATTCCTCGGACAATTAGAATATGTTTTTCAAGAATATTACACACAAGAAGGAAGAAACGGGGATCTATTCTATGAAGTATTCTTTACCTCTCCAGAAAGAAGAAATAATAACAATAAACAAGAAATACAACTCAGAGAAGCAGCTAACAGAAAATTAGATGTTTTCTTGATGACTTTAATCAGAAGAGCAAGATACAATTTGAGATATTTGGAAAGAGGAGGTTCAGTTGGAGTAAACTGGGAATACCAAAATGATTTTTACCAAGATTTCAAAAAAGCTATTGATTTCCTTGGAGAACAAGAATTTGATGAAATCGAAAAAGAAGTCACCAACAGAAACGGAACAACATCAACAAAAACAATCAGAATCAGCAGAGAACCATTGTATGAAGGATTCAAGGTAAAACTTAGAGAATTCGATGAAGTGCGCAATGTTGAAAACTACAAAAGAAAAATCAGTTCTGCACAAGATGGCACTAGACAACCAAGACAACCAAGACAACCAAGAACTCAAAGAAATCCAAGAGACTCAAAAGAACCAAGAGAACCAAGAGAACCAAAAGAACCAAGAGAACCAAGAGAACCAAGAGGACCAAGAGAACCAAGAGAACCAAGAGAATCAAATAAATCCACAAAAATCAATGAACGTGATTTTCAACCATTGCCACAAAAAAAGAAAAGATCAGAAAATAAAACAACAAGTTCTCCAAAAAAAGAATCAACCAACATGTATTCAGATCTCGATCAACAAACAGTTCAAACTGAATAAACTTAATTTATCTCACCATTAATAAAATTTTTTATAAACTAATTATTTTATTTATATATTAACATAAATTAAATTATTTCAAATTCACATACTTGTTACTTGTCTCGAACCATGGCTTTGTACAATATAAACAATTTGCTGGTTTTACTTTTATCCACATTTTATAACATGCATCATGTATCTGTTTTCCACATGAATGTTTACAATAATCAAGTTCTTCACCATTGTCTAAATCATCTAAACACATAGGACATAAATCATTTGTATCTTTCTTCTCAATAATATTATTTATTCCATTTTTTAATTTTTCATATTTTATTTTAATATTCTGATTTGCCATTAAATCATTTTGTACCATCAACTGTTTAGCAAACATATTTCTTAAATTTGCTGTCGTAAAATTTTCTTTATCTTCACATTTCTCAGAAACCTTCATTATCCTTATCAATATAAAATATATATGTTTACATCTTGCATGTCTTGTCTGATAATCGGGACATGTACATTCTGGAATGTCCTTTATTGTAACATTGTATAAATTTCCTGTTGAACCCATAACAGCAAATTCTCTCATATTATCTGAAGTAATTGGTAGTATATCTATCAAATAAATCTTTTGATTAACTCCTCTCATTTTTCTTATAATACTCATCTATAATTCAATATTATAGATATGTATATAAGTTTTATTAATTTATTTTCAATTTTTTTATAAAGAATTTAGTAAATCAATATTAAACATTTTTTTTGTATCGTAATATTATAAATCATGACAAATAATTGTTTTTCTAATGAACACTTCGGTGGAGGTCACGGAGGAGGTGGCGGTCACGGAGGAGGCTCTTTTGGAGGAGGCTCGCATGGAGGATCTTTTGGTGGAGGCTCACATGGAGGATCTTTTGGAGGAGGATCTCATGGAGGATCTATTGGAGGAGGATCTCATGGAGGATCTATTGGTGGACATGCTGGTGGACATGCTGGTGGACATGCTGGTGGACATGCTGGTGGACATGGTGGTTATGGTCGTGGTGGTCGCGGTGGTTATGGTGGTCACGGTGGTTATGGTAATTATGGTGGTGGTGGATCTGGCTGGTGGGGCTGGTGGGACCCATATGATTGGTGGGGATGGTATGGATATCCATATTATGATATGGATTATGTGCCAGAAGTTGTAGATAATGTATATGTTCCAGCAGTAACTGTAGAAAATCCAGAAGAAAATTATTCAAATCATCCACAACGTCCAAAAAACTCTAATAAAATATTCATTAATATTTTGATATTTGTAATATTAGTTCTAATAATTCTTTTTTTTGTATATAAAAGATAAAAGATAAATTCAAATTTAAAAATAAAATTATTAATCAATAATTCTATTTTTTGATATAAAAATAATAAAAAATAAAAATAAATTATATAAATGACAATACTATTTGAAAAAGTTAAATACAAAAATAATAATTATGCAGTTATTAAACTGCAAACAAAAGATGGTAATTTACCTATTGTTATAGATTGGGAAGATATAAATATAATAAAAAATATTAATAATAAATGGAAATATACACCCAATAAATTTGTTTCATGCACTCACACATACAATGATGTTGATAAAGAAGTATTCATGCATGAAATTATCATGGCACTAAAACAAAAAACTAATAATGAAAAAACAGATAATAAATCGATCCTGCATATCAACAGAATAGGTCTTGACAATAGAAGAGAAAATTTAATCTATGATTATGCCGATAAAAATATCAATAAAAATAGTAGAAAAAAAAAGAGAACTATCGAATTACCAGATGATTGTGGAATTGATCCAAATGATATTCCAACATATGTTTGGTATCTGAAACCAAATGGATCTCATGGTGAACGATTCATGATAGATGTTCATGGTACAAGTTGGAAAACAACAAGTTCAAAAAAACTCTCTCTAAAATATAAATTAGAAGAAGCTAAATTATTTCTCAGAAAATTAAAAAATGAAAAACCACAACTATTCGAAAAATACTCAATGAATGGCGATTATAATAAATATGGTCATGAATTTGCCAATTCGTACTATGATATCATCCATAAAGCAGACTTTAAAAATATTCAAAGATATGAAGGTAACAATAATACAAATGATCTATTGAGAGCAGGTAATTTCAACAAAATGGAAAAACAACAAATTCAATATCTCAAAAATATTGATCTCATAAATAGCACTAATAAAAGAAGAATTATCACAAATCTACCAAAAAAATCAGGCCTCACTCCATCAGATCTACCAGATAATTGCTTTTATAGAGGGGCGTCAAGTAATAAAGGAGATTATTTTATTGTAAAACAAAATGATATTGTCTGGAAAACATCACGTTCAAATAATGTATCAACGATCGATAAATATAATGAAATGGTAGATTATATTAATGCATTAATTTAATGACCTTGTCTCTATGTATCCAATGGGACATGCCGTCTTTGGTCTATCCAGTAAACTATTATACCATAATTGTGGAACAAATATTTTTTTCTGTACTTGCACTTTAACTAATTTTTTCTTGTATGCTTGTTTTGTTATAATTGCTAATATCAACAATAATGAATTCATATATAAATATACCGCCAATAATACCACAACAATAAAAGCGAAATTATTCTTAAAAGTAAAATATAACCAACATAACAGTGTTGTTATTACTGCCAATCTAATTATAATTATTATTACCATATATGTTTTGTCATATGATGTACATAATGTCTTTGCTTCACTTAGTGATGGTATCAAAAAATCAATAGTACTAGGTTTATAATTTACACATTCCATAATATAATATATATATATTATATTTGATTTCAATATCGTCTTAATCAGAATAACTTAATGCTGCTAACCCATTACTTATTTTAAAAATATTATAAGAAAATGCAAACACTGTTAATTGTGTATCTATATTAAACAACCCATAATCAGATCCAACCCATATGTTCAAATAAACATTCTCAATTCTTGATAAATTTGCTGTTCCTGTTGGTTGATGTATTTCTGGTTTTAATGCAAAGGAATATACATTTATTCCATCTTTTGGAGTATTAGTGTGCACAAGTTCTGGTTGCAAATAATTAAAAAAATTACCAGTCCTCTTCACAACTCTATTATCATCATTAAATATTAATGATGCATATTGCACTATATTCATACTACCATCAATCAATAATCCATAATTTGAAAATATATTCACAAATACATCATTACTAGAACTTAATCTCGTGTCAATCATACTACTCACTGGAATACTAACATCACTAACACTTAAAGTTGACACTAAATCGCTTATTGTAATTGTAATATCACTTCCAACGAGTGCAACATCAATATTAGCACTTATTTCACCAGTTAAATTTACAGATCCACTTATCAATGAACTTAAGTTTATATACACCACATATGATGGATCATCAATTGTAACAATATAATTCCCATTTGATGATACGCCACTTGTCTCAAATAACTCCCAATCTCCTGTACTTGGTGGTAATGGCAATGGAGATGTTGCTAAATACACTAATATACTATTTGTTAAAATATTATTTGAACATGCCAATAAAATATTTGTCCAATCTTCTCTATTTGTATAACATAAAAATTGTTGACTACTAATATAATTTCCATTCTGAATTATCCATATTAACTCTTTGCATGGATAACTAAATGCTAATTGGTATTGATTAAAATAATTAGTTATAGCAAGAGAATCATTATATTGCGCTTGTTCAATCAAATACTCAGAACCTAATGTAGCAAATTTATCTCTTTCTTCATTGTCCAAATATATATAATCAACTACTACACTACATTCAACAATACTCAATGTGTTTATCTGAGATACAAACACACTATCATAAATTATTAAATTATTTACTGGATTCAATTGAACCTGAAATAATATTCTAGAATACTGAATTGCTATCAAAGGTAATGCTAAACCAAATCGATTGTTAAACCAAAATTTCATTGGTATCGTCAGTTCATACATCGGTTTAACAGCTGTATTGTAATCGGTCAATTCTGGTACATCCCCAATAAGTTTTTCATATCCAATTTCATGTCTACCAGTTCTTGCTAATTCGTACCACACATCTAACCATGTTCCCAAATGTCTGTCTATTCTTGCGCCACCAATATTCATCTCAATATTATTAATTATGGCATGACCAATTCTTCTTGTCCATGCAAAATTTGCACCATTTAATGGAGTCACACTGTTCAATATTACCCTTAAATACATTTTTGTTATTAAATCTCCATTCTTCGGAAGTTCAAATTTTGTACTCGTACCAAAATCAGTTAATTCAACTAATGCTAATTCAAATTGCTGAATCGAAAAATTTGTATATCTTCTGTAAACAGTCTTAAAATAAGTTATTTGTGGATTATATGTTAAATACATGTCCTGTGCCCCATATGCAACAATTTGAAGCATTCCTCCTGCCATTACTATATTAATATTATTTATAATATTAATATCCCTAAAATTATACACATTTTATTTTCTTGATTTTCTTGATTTTCTTGATTTCTTGGATTTCTTTGATTTCTTTGATTTCTTGGATTTTTTACTTTTTCTTGCTCTTGCTCTGCCCAATCCTCCTTTTTGTAATTTTTCCAAATATTTCAAACCAAATGCAAGATTTTTAATACCTTTAACTTCCTTCAATAATTCAGCTAATGACATTGATTTTTCATCTTTCTTTTCACCTTTAATTGTAATAAGAATAAATGTTTTTTTGTCAGCTGATTTAATGATATATTTTGATTTTTTGTCATCAATTTGTTCAAAATATTTAATATTTAATCCTTTTTCTCCATCAAAAATAGATTCTTCTTCTTTTGCAACTTTTCCATTATTTTTTGATTCATTCATAATGTGATGCATAAATTTTAATTCTCCTTTTTCTCCATCTCCTCCATTCATTATTGATAATTCAGCCATTTTATATAAGTTAAATAGATATTTTTTTTTCATAAAGTAAATAATTATTTTTCATTAACAAATCTATTTATTATATCCATCAATTTATCTATATCTTTCTCATTCACACATAAAATCTCCACCAAATACTTCTCATTCATAAATGGTAACATTATCCCAGTAATATTCCTCAATCTAAATGTACTCTCATATTTTCCATATCCAATCACATTTAACCATACACATATATCCTCATTTGTCCAAGTGCATATATTTCTTTTCATCCTATTTGTAAACTCATTAATTTCATTTAATTCAACAAAATTCATATCAATTTTATCTAATTTCACACTATTCATTAAATATCTTGATGATCTTTTTGATACTGATTTTACACCAATATTTTCAAATTGTATACTAGTTGCTAAATATTTTGATGATTTATGCGTTAATTTTTCGATGTCAGTTTTCTCCAATTTTACACTACTTGTCAAATTTCCGACACCAATAATTTTTTTGGATTTTTCCCATAATAATATCGGATCACGTATTATTTCTATCTCTTTAAAATACTCACTTAAATTAAAATTTGTCTTCTCATTTATCTGAAATTTCTTTTGGTGACATAATACATTCACTACAACATTATAAAATTTGTCAATCACATCATTATTAATGGATTCATCATTATATAATGGTATTTCATTCAACATATTAATATCTGCACTAAATATCCCAAAATATGGCAACACAAAATTATTAATATTTAACTCTTTTATTTTCTCACGATAATTCCTAAAATTAAATGAAGGATTAAATAATGTATCTATCAATCCTAATTTTATTTTTATATTTTTTGTAAATAAATACTTCAATCTACTTACGCATATCATATTAAATCCGGCATATATTGCATAACATGTATGAAAATTATTTATTTTTATACATTCACACATAACATTAATAAACCATTTTGCCATTTTTTTCTGTAATATCTTACTCTTCTCTTGTAAAATAATGTTCGGTATCCAATAACTTGTATTCTCAAAATTATTTATTATTTCATAAATATTTGGCGATAATACTTTATCATATTCTTTACATCTCATTAACATTTCCACATTTGTTATCTTATTGTATTTATTTGATACTTTTTTAGTCATCATAATTGCAATATCTTTTGGCGATACCTCAAATATATTTTTATTATTCATCAATGGTACATCAACTATTCTATAATTATTATTTAACTCCATCAATTTATTTCTCGCACCGTTATTCAATCTTAATAAATTATTTTCTAACTCTAATTTTACAAAATTTACACACGATTCAAATTTAATCTTTTTATTGATATTGTATCTTTTAATTAACTTTTCCAATTCATCAACGAGTATCATTGGATCTTTCTTAAATACATAAAACACAGTCAAATACTTTAATTGTTCTTCTCTATCATTGCAAACTAATATTCTCTTCATTTCTTCCATAAACATACTATTATTATTCAGTAGAATTATTTCCATCTATATTAATGTTCTATTATATTGAACTATTTAACATTTTACTTTTTCAACTTTTTTCATCAAAAAATCATTAGATAATTTTTCCACAAAAAAATGAAAATTACAAAGCTTGATATATCAAATAATATACATTCTATTCAATATATATGGATTTATTAGAAAAATACAGTTTAAATACAACAAATATTTTAGCAAATGAAAAATTAAAAATCAATGTAATATACATTTTGTCATACATTGATACACATGATTTCATTGATTTTAATAAAAAATTAATTTTAAATTTAGGTATGAATATGACGAAATATAAAAAATTAAATTATGATAATGTAAATCTAATAATAAATAATATTTTATCAAATAATATTGATTGTCTCGAAAGATTAAATTGCACAACAAAATTTCTTAATTCCACAACAATAAATCAAAATTTTTTGTCTGATTCATGCGGATTTGGTCAAAATATCGAAGAACATGATATTGAACAAAAAGTGTTAGAGTTAGTCGAAAATAATGATTCTAAAAAAATATTAATGATAATCAGAAATATGTTTCCATGGATAAAAACAAATGTTATCATGGATATTGTATCAAAATATGCAAAACACACAAATAATAATGAATTTAATTTGCCATTCCAAGAAATGAATATGCAATTAAATAATGATATTTTACAAAAACATTTAAAAGAAACCGGTGGACAAATTATAACAAGATTTCCACCAGAACCAAATGGTTATCTACACATTGGACATGCAAAGGCAATGTACATTAATTTTAGTTTTGCAAAAAGTCAAGGTGGTAAATGTTACTTGAGATTTGATGATACCAATCCATCAAAAGAAAAAGATGAATATATAAATTCAATACTTGAAGATGTCAATTGGTTAGGACATGAATGTTGCAAAATCACATACACATCAGATTATTTTGAAAAACTTTATGATTATGCAATTGAATTAATCAAAAGAGATAAAGCATATGTTTGTGAAGAAGACAGAGAAACAATGAATTATAATAGATATAATAAAATTGAGTCTAAACATAGAAATAGACCAATTGAAGAATCATTGCAATTATTTGATGATATGAGATCTGGAAAATATTCTCAAAATACTTTGACATTGAGAATGAAAGGTGATATGTCATCTGGAAATCCAAATATGAGAGATCATGTTGCATATAGGATATTAAATGAATCACATCCTAGAACTAAAAATAATTGGAAAATATATCCCACATATGACTATAGCCATTGCATTGTTGACAGTGTTGAAAATATAACTCATTCATTATGCTCCATGGAATATAAAACTAGAAACGAATCCTATAAATGGTTACTAAATACTTTGGAAATATATAGACCACCACAAATCGAATATACAAGATTAAATATTTCACATACTATTCTATCAAAAAGAAAATTAATAGAAATAGTAAAAAGTGAAATTGTCACTGGATGGGATGATCCCAGAATGCCCACAATCAAAGGATTAAAAAGAAGAGGATATACACCTGAAGCAATAAATAATTTCTGTGAAAAAATTGGAATTAATGTTGGTGGTGATAATAGTATGGTAAAATATGAATTATTAGAATCATGTGCCAGAGATCATTTAAATTTAATTGCACCAAGAATTATGGCTGTATTAAATCCATTGAAAGTAACTATAATAAATTTAAATGAAACAATAAATGTCACAGCAAAAGATTTTCCTAATAATAAAAATACAACAACAAGAATTATTGAATTTACAAATTATATATACATAGATAAATCTGACTTTATGATAAATGCACCAACTGACTATAAAAGATTAACAAATAATCCAAATATTTATACAAGATTAAAATATGGATTCCCAGTGAAATATTTAACACATTCAGAAGATGCGTATGGTAATCCAATAGAAATAATTGTTGAATATATTAATGATAATAATCTAAAAGTTAACGGTAATATCAATTGGGTTAATGTATATTCAATTGATATCAAAGTAAAAATTTATGATCATTTGTTCCCAAAAGAATATAATGATAATATAGATATGTTTTCACAATTGAATCTAAATTCAGTTACAACATTAAATAGCAAAATTGAAAGATTTAATTTTAAACATCATGATAAATTTCAATTTGAAAGATTAGGATATTTTGTCGTTGATCACGATTCAACCAATGAAAATTATATATTCAATAAAATAGTTGGTCTCAAATGAATTTAAAACAAATTAAATGAAACATCCAAAGAATATCTTTTTATAATTATTTTTTTATTATTAAAAACATATGCGTTTCTGCTTTTAAGAATTACAATAAAATAATTTTATTGTATTAGAATATATAATGTATAATTCAGCTAAATGCAATGAACATGTTTGTTATACAATAGGTGAAAGAGGACCAACTGGACCTATGGGTGAACGTGGATATTCTGGGGAAGATGGATCATGTGGACAAAGAGGTGAACGTGGACATACTGGACCAATTGGATATATGGGTCATACTGGACCATGTGGTCAAAGAGGTAATCGTGGTGAAATGGGATATCAGGGAAATGATGGACCTCAAGGAGATATTGGACCTACTGGACCAACTGGTTGTTATGGACCAAGAGGATCAAAAGGTGATACTGGAGTTACTGGATCCACTGGACCTACTGGTCGTCAAGGCGAAAGAGGATGCCAAGGTATTCAAGGAGTCACCGGACCTAGAGGATGTATTGGATTAATTGGACCAATTGGAGAACGTGGTGACAGAGGTTGCCCAGGACCACGTGGATATATCGGACAAACTGGACCTATTGGCCATAGAGGTTGTAGAGGAGATCACGGATTTACTGGACCTACCGGATTTACTGGACCTACTGGACATGAAGGACCAATTGGAATTGGTGCTACTGGACCTATTGGACCCACTGGACCTTCTGGTAATGGATGCACTGGACCGGTTGGTACTGGATGCACTGGACATACCGGACCAATTGGAAATATTGGACCCACTGGTGCAACTGGACCTATTGGACCAACTGGACTTCCAGGTTGTAATGGACATACTGGTCCAATTGGATGTCAAGGACCCATTGGAACACTAGGACCTACCGGATGTGAAGGACGTCGCGGTCATAGAGGTAGAACAGGAGCTCAAGGTGTAACTGGACCAATCGGAACTCAAGGTGCAACTGGACCTACTGGACGCAGAGGTAGATCAGGATGTATAGGTGCATTTGGACCAACCGGACCAACTGGAAATACTGGACCAACAGGCTCAACTGGAAATACTGGACCAACTGGTAATACTGGACCAACCGGAATTACTGGACCAACTGGTCGTCATGGTAATAATGGTTGTAACGGCAGAGATGGATGTAAAGGAGATACTGGGCCAACTGGACCAGCCGGAACACCTGGAGGTCCAACTGGTCCAACTGGTCCAACTGGATATACTGGACCAACAGGACCATCTGGAGGCCCAGCAGGACCAACTGGATATACTGGATATACTGGACCAACTGGACCAACTGGATATACTGGATATACTGGTCCAACTGGATATACTGGACCAGCAGGACCATCTGGTAATGGCGCAATAATTCAATATTCATCTGGATTGCCTGTTTCTCTCACATCAATATCAGAAGGTCTCGCAGGTATACCAGCATTTCTCGGATTCGGTGGTTCCGGAATGGGATTAACTAATTTGAATTCAACAATTGATTTGACCGGATCTTCTGGAGTACTACTTAATTTTGCATGGTC
>Ga0302280_1000144_pt1 | contig 62722 bp, 44 predicted proteins | sample III_Fen_E1_1_FD_198771 | JGI IMG/M metagenome (GOLD analysis project Ga0302280, IMG submission 198771) | Peat permafrost microbial communities from Stordalen Mire near Abisko, Sweden - III_Fen_E1_1 | ecosystem: Environmental > Terrestrial > Soil > Wetlands > Permafrost | place: Sweden: Abisko... | reverse complement strand
TCCTTTTAAATGTTAACCGTCAACGTATTGAGCTACTCAATGAATAAATGAGATTGATGATGGGAGTATCTCCAAACACTTTAAGAAAATTGTCTCAAGGCGAGATGATGTTCTTCGCCAACGACTTTTTCCTGTGTGATCTGTCTTGCTAGGAGGTGTAAAAATTAGCCTCTCACGATATATTGAATACGAAAATTATCTACAAGGATTTTTTGAAGAACAAAAATTACAGTTATAATAATGAAATAACGTTGCGCCTGGAGCAATAATTTCAATTTGATTAGCATTACTATATGGTAGTCGTAGTATTATCTGAAAGTTTCAAACAATTCAGGACGTAGAAAAGGCAAAGAACTCAAACCTATATTCTCAGCGAAAACAAATAGTGCAATCTAGCTGAAGCTTATGAGAATGAATAGTTCTTTTGTCGTATAGAAAATCCTTATAAATCCAAAATTGTTTAAAAGCTGAGCAATATTAAAAATAGGAGTATTCGGAGCTATTTTTATCAGATATCATTGCTCAAGATTTGTCTATTCATTTTGATTGTTGGCAACATTGTGATCTTCAAACTATTTAGCAATAATTAGCTCGAATATATGAGCACCATTGCAGAGACGATGTACAATCGAAATAATTAGTACATCAATCTATTACGATTGTACTCCAGTAGTTATAGTAATATATTATTCACTCGCAACCCCTTAGCCACTAAGAATTACATCGGCTCTCTTTTTTTCTCAACAATGCCAAATGATAGTACTCTAGTTGGTGCAATAGCAAATTTATCCAATTATTACAACAAACAGACTGATCTCAATTCCCATGGTATTGAGAAGACATATCTTTAAAACAAAGACCTTACTGGTGTACCTCAGTCAAGCTATCAACTAAACTTCAGTCTTTTCCAAATTAATACTAACACACAACTATCAACATTCTATGATTTCATTATAGCTGCTGAGGAGGGGTTTAGTGACGGTTCTGATTTGCCCTTCTTTGCATCCAACTATAACAACATACTCTCGATTATGCCTACTTATTAGTCGTATTTAAAATTTAGTGAAAACTTTAACTCCAAATATAACATTGAATATGCAGTGATTTACAGCTTCGCATCCGTGATGGCATTGCTAGTTTTATATGGCTATGCTATTACGTTTAAGATGATAGAGCTGCACACAGACCTTAAACAACTCTATAACTTTATACAACCAGCTGATATTGATAAGGTTACTCTGTAATTGGAAAAAATCAAAACAATAATCGGGGGAATCTAAGCAGATAATGACAACATAGATAATATTTATGAGTACCAACAAATTCTCACGAAAAAATCATTGATGATATCAGAAAGTATGAAATCAATCAAAGGCAACGCTTAGAAAGCATAGAATAGTTAAAGTAATCATCCTACTTGCAAAACTAAGGTATAAAGGTCATGCAGATTTATGATTTTATGCCCATTGCTGTTAGCGTATATAGCGGTCACTATATATTTCTAGAACATCAACATGTCATCAGACCAAACGGACTTTCTCAGCATCTTATCCTTACTTCAAAAGATACAAGTAGATGAGATGTGGATCTAACGCTATTATTTAGATCTTTATCAGCCATCATACTACAAATAATTGTTTGGTAATTACACTAATCCCTATGAAAGTAGCACCATTATTAAAAACCATTTCTATTCGGATGCTCTCCCTTCATTTTTTAAATAAGATGCAAACAACAAATAAAATCTTTGCCAAAATACTTACATTGTAAACATTACCATTCCTTTCTTTTCACTGAATCAGTCAATATCGGCTTGTTCTGAGATCCAATCGGGAGTGTTGATGAATGGCTATAGTTAAAGTCTATAGATGTTTGAGTCTAATATTCGTGTTCAAATAAAGAACGACTTCAGCAGTTATTTATCTCCAAAGTTAAAAGGAACAATGAACAATCTACTGGAAATTATATTTACTCGATAAGTTTTAACAAACTACCTGCAAGTAAAGTCAGATAACTTTTTTTCAGATTTGGATTTGTACAAAATAGATTCTTCTGGTCAAGATAATCAATTAATCGGGTATGCTATGTGCCTATGGGCTGGACTGACGATAGTGTTGGTGTACAATGTCATACAATTGAGGCGGCAAATGAGCATTGCCATTCATTTAATCTGTATTATCCCTGCTTCTGCAATGTTCAATATGCGGATGACTAATTTTATTCGTAAATACGAAATCCTCAGCAAGATTGATCAATTATGATTATCTGATTTTATATCATAAATATACTTGAAGAACAATTTAAATTATTTTTTATAAGTAATATTTAAAATTAAGTCAATCCTTTGATGGAGACAAATAAAAATAGCAGATGATAAGATATTCAAGTCTATTTTTTTAATCCACATTTTTTCTAAATGACTTGGATTACCATATTTATTCTGCAGGCAACAATGAAGTACTATTAAATTTAAGTAATAAAATATTTTATTACTTGTTAATTAGCAAATTATTATCATTATTTATGAAATAAATTAAAAACATCTCAAGAATCAAGTATCAAGGGCAATCATAATTCATTCTTCATAGATACCTTCTAATCCATTTGCATTCAACAGACATTTATATATTCGATTAGCTAGAATTGCCCCTAACTTCATTTACTTTATTCCTCGGGATACAACAAGGTTCTTAAGCATTTGCACCCCATTATAGTCAGATAATAAACTTTCATAATCTGGATATTTTTGGGTGATAGCTATACATTTTTATCTGCCGAGCCCTGGTATTTGGAAAAAGATATTTTTCCATAATATCTATGACATTGACTATGATTATTTTCCTTTTATTTATTCAGTTTTCTGATCATAGAAGGAGATGCCCTTCTAAGTACTATTATTGATAATTGAAGCACTTAGCTAACAAAGAAAAATTAAACTTTCTTGCTAACTCAGAGTATTTTAGTATTAGTAGTTAAAGAAAAATTTAAGATCCAAACCCTCTCGCAATAACAATGTACGCTTTGTAGGTATTATTTCAGATATTTAATTTTCTTGTTCTTAACTATTAAGGTAGACGACTGAAAGAACGAAATCAAATTTAATGGGTACGTCATGGAGTTTAATAGAATTAACTGTAAGTTAAGTTTGAAGTTGAACATGATAAATATTGATTTAATTGCCCTTCAGGTTATCGCGACGAAGCAAGATGCCTTCCTCTTTGCAGTTGTTGTAAAATTTATCAAGAATTAAAGGCAAGGGAGTGCCTGAAAATTCAATGAGCAGTTGCTTTGGAAGCCCTTCTCCTCTTAATCTCGTTGATATCATTTCAAATTAGCTAACTTTAGTCAAATATAAAAACCGTACATTAATATTTTCCTATAAATAAGCCAAATCTTTTAAAATTGATTTTATTCAAAATAATATTTAAGCTTTCTATTAATTCATGATTTTATTATGTCCAATCAAGGATATTAATTTGTTACTGAGATGGATATATAAATATATTAATAGCATGAGTTTGTTGTTATCCAAAATTTTGGGACGTTTCTCTGCAGTTAAAGACACCTGCTTGAAGCAGCTACATCTGGATAATAAAGGAAAGCTTGTGGAATTTGCAGGTAGCTACTTATCAACTTAGGATATCATCTGCCTGTTTACTATTCCAAGGGAATCACCAAGGAACATCTTCATTGCCGAACTAGCGCTTCCATATTTGACGTCAGTCATATGGGACAACTCATCATTACTGGTCCCGATCGCCTTAAGCTACTGCAGCTCACCACAGTTGGAAATACTCAAAGTATTAATATGGTCATTTAGGGAAGAGTAAACCAGGAATCACTGAATGCTATCTAACCATGTTCCTTAACTAGCAAGCAGGAATAATTGACGATGCTATTGCCACTAATCTTGAGGCAGAAGAAACAGTTCGCATTGTTGTCAATGGTGCTAATAAATACATCGTTCTCACTCATCTTAAAGAAGTCATTGCGAGTCAAAAGTTCAATGTGGATATTAAGTTGCTAGAAGACAATGGACTAATAGCACTGCAGGGACCAAAAAGTGCAGAAGTTCTCCAATCAATTGTAAGCGGAATAACTCTTAGCGAAGTGCCATTCATGTCGCAATTCAAGGCTCGTTTCGACAGCGTGGACTTTACCATTACTCGCTCAGGATATACTGGTGAGGATGGATTTTAGATTGCCTCAACTGGTCCTAATATCGTTAAAATTACAAAAGCTCTCCTCAACAATCCCATTGTTGAACTTGCAGGGCTTGGCTCAAGAGATTCATTGCGACTGTAAGCTGGGCTCTGTCTTCATGGACATGATATTTCCCCTTCTATTACTCCTCTAGAAGGAAGCCTCATGTGGACTGTGTTCAAGCGAAAGCCTAATGACACTAGGATTAAATTCATTGGTGAAAATGTTCTCACCAAATTATCTGATGATGTTAAGAATAAAACTAAAAGTATTCGTAAGAGAGTAGGCTTCATGCTCAATGACGCAGGAGTAGTCCGTGAACATTGTAAAATATTTAACAAAGAAGGAAAGGAGATCGGGTAGACAACAAGCGGCAGCCCCAGCCCCAGCCTCAAGAAATGTATAGGAATGGCCTATGTCTAACAGGAGTTTAGCTCTGACGAAACTTAGCTTTGGGTTGAACAGCGTGGAAAACGCTATAGTTTAAATATAAAAAAGATGCCTTTTGTTCCCTCCAACTACTACAAGAGATGGGGAAGTTTCTGATTCATAATGCTCAAAAAAATTATTTAAAACAAACAATTTTTCTTTCAATAAAGATAAATCTAAAATATAGTAATAAATCTATTTTACTTTTTAAACTAATCCTAATTTTTGCTTGATGGTTAATCCTAAAATCATTAAAAAATACATAATAATGATAATAATAAACTTTAAATTAATTGATCTTTTGCCTTTGTAAATGCTTTTGAAAGGAAATATTTATCGAGAAGAATCAGTTTCCAACATTTAGATTCACATGTAATGGACTTTTTTTTATTATTATCAAGGTAAATATGAAAAAAGTGAAAAAATTAATGAAAAAAAAATTGGAAATTATTTTTAAAAAATGTGTTTTACCTCTTAATAATATAGGTAATCTATATTTTATTCAAGATTACTATTTCAAAGCGCTTTAATAATTCAAAGGCAAGTGTTCGAAGCATAATCAATGAAAAAATCATTCAATCTTTACAGGAGAAAGCCTACTCATTTAAAATTATGTAATTTGTCTAATTCATGATTTTTTATATTTAGATATTAAATCTTGTCCTTTAAAAATATATCGATAATTTTATAATCTTTAATCGCAACAATCATATATAATTATTAAGATATAACAACAAGCAAAATCTACTATTATTTATCCACTTATAAAGGAAATAAAATTCTCCTTTTTTTAAAATAATGATAATTCCTTATTTGAGTGACCAATATACTGGAAGTCACATGATATTTGTTACTGTTTAACAAAAAGGAAATTCAATCAAAGATAGAGGAAAATCATCTGATCTTGGATTTCATTTATTGGAATCAAGATTATATAAAATATAATTAATTTATAAATGGGAAAACAATTTAAGAAAAAAGGAATTACAGAATAAACATAAGGATAAGAATATTCAAACAATGTATCTGAGTATTTAAATCAATAAATATTCTTAAAACAACTTAAGAAAAAAATAGCAAAAAAATCAAATGCTAATGTACTCTCCTCAATTAAAAAAGAAAGTAATTTATCATTAAGTTAGAATTTAATCGAATAATCTCGAACAAATAATTATCTAAAGTATGCTCACCGTAGATGCTTGAATGTGCAATCTGCCTCGAGCTTATGGTCCTTCCACATATGTTAGCATGTGGCCACATGTTTTGCTATCGTTGCCTGGAAATGAATACAGTTCATAATCAAACATGCTGTCTCTGTAGACAATAACAGGCTAATTACTAATCAGTTCCTTCTCACTTAGCTGAGAAGCTTATTTATGAGTACTGTATTCATTTATTTAGATATCTAAGATCCAATATTTCAGAATATCTAAAATATTTATGCCGAGTTACTGATGCCGTAGAATGGATAAAAAGACGCACTGTTATCAATTTTAAGATCGGGGAATTTGTAGACTTCAAAGATTATCATACTTGGAGAAAGGGAGTTATTATTCGTAATTAAATAAATGAAAAACATAAAAATATAGTTTAAATCAAGATTCTTGTCAAGGGATAAGCTTTTTTTGAGGAAATGGAAATTACTTCAAAAAAGATAGCTTCTTATACATTTTTTACCAAAGAAAAATATCTATAAGAATTTTCTCCCTCTCTTTTCGAGACATAAGATGTAGAATAACTTTATTAACATAAATGCAAATAGGAACATGAAGATGATTTCCTTGGATCCTACACATCCACTTTAGACGTGATGAATCACTAAGAATAAACAGCCATTAATAGTGATTAGAGTGTCTGCCTTTAAGTAAATGAGCCTTAATATCTCCTAGAATATGGGATAAATCATACGGATTTTCTTTTTTTTTGATATTTATATTTATTTAGCTTCACAATATTTATAAGATGAAGTTTGGAATCAATAAGATTTCATAAATTTATATCTAACAAGATATTAAATCAATTCACTAAAAATTGAAGGGAACATATAAAATTGATACTATAAAATGGAGCCTATATACCATCAATTATAAGCTATAACTGTATAATTAAAATTATCTTCTATCTTTTTTATGAAAATGGCACAGCAGTCAATTAATCATATGATTAACCAAATGAGGGAAAAATAAAAGCTCTGCAAATCTGACAACGAAAACTCCAAAATTAAATATATACCTGGGAAAATGATTCAATAAGTCACAAATGTCAAAAGACAAACTCACCAGCATAACTTCTAATGGAAAAAGGTTCAAATCAATGAGGGCAAAATTAACTAAAACTCAATATAAACAGCATCTATCGAAAGTCATTAAATCGACCAGCCCAATAACAGATACTAAAATAAAGCTTGGAATAGTATGAGCATGACCTTTTTCACCAATTTTAACAGTCATAAAAATTTATCGAGGTCTTTCAAAAAATAGAATCGAAAAAAATCAAAGAAATCTTTAGAAAAAGGACAACAGAAAACCTTGCATCAATACTTTCCCGATTATCACATTGGAAATTTTAAGAAACCATTAAATCAATCAAAAGCAAAAGAGTCACAGCAAACTCTAGATCAATTTTGGAAAGTAAAAAAATGAAGAATATCTCTCAGAAGTGATTTTGATTATGAATATGATTAAATAATGATTAACACAACACTATCATCTTGCTCTTCTAGCGTATCTATACTGCCTCTCTTCTGATTTTTGAAATTTCCTTATTTCTCCTGCATCTAATATTTCTATCTTTGGCTACCAATCCTCATCATTCCTTCTTAAAAAATTAGTTGGAGTAATTTGTACTTCTTGTTAGTTTTCAATAAAGTTATCGTTCAGAGAAATTAAATTTCTTGTTGATTTTTTCAAATCAAGCAATGCATTGTCCTATATTTTCACAGCTGCAATATTCCCGCTATTTTTGCGATAGTACTCCAGTTGTTCTCGAATTTGATGAGCTATCTTGACCATGAATTCGTTATTGAGATTTAACTATCTGAATAGATAATATTTTACTGCACGAGCTGATAGGCAAAGTCTTCAGGGCTAGCAGAATCATCATTGATGTCCCAATCAAATCTGTCCTTTAAGCAGATGTTGTCAATCTTTACATCTAACTCTAAAGTGCGTATGCAGCTGTTTTGTTGACTCTTAACTGATCTGTAACTTGATATAGCTTTTCTGATGGAGTCTCTAATCTGCGCCTCAAAATGGGCTAAAGTTGGATTTTATGTTACTATTAAATGTGCAAATTCTTAAGGTGTGAAATAGGGATCGTTGATATTCCAGCAAAATTGTTCCTTATAGCGCTTTCCTTCTAATTCAAGATCAAAATGGATGGGGATTAATACTTGTTCCCCTTATCCTGTTCTTTTTTTCATAATGTTGGTAACAGCAGGGGTGAGGACAAACTGTTTGTCAACTGTTTTATTGAGGGTTGTGTATCTCGGTCTACCGGAGTAGAGACTGTCTAACCATTCAGATAGAGTGTCTTCAATTTTAATATGATGACCTTTGACTTTGCCTTGCAGCCAAAGTGATAGTGTAGAGTGATGAATTCCTGCTTCTCTTGCAACGTCCACCTGCTTAATATTATATTTAGCAAGGGCTTATAGCATCTGGGTGCGTATATCCTTTTCGGGTTGTTCGTTCATTATTAATAAATACGGCAGCCAGAAATTGACTTCTATAATTCAGGCAAAAATATGAGTAACATTTAATTACAAAAACACAGCTCTATTTTCTAAATTATAATCTTTGAATGAAAACAGAAAATTATCATATTAGGCTGCCTTGTAGGCATGAAGAGATTAAATCTCTGGATATTCGTTTAAGAATTAAGCACAAATCTTCTTCCAAATTATTGGTTCTTTCGCCCAAGACTAAGAGTAAAGTATCTATGAAACAGTTAGTTCGACAAAATCAATAGTTAAGAGCATAAAATAACGTATTCAATGATTACTTCTAAATTTTTGATTAGAAAATGAAGGAGCAGCAGAGATAAAACGATTTTCTAAAGCAAAAGCTTCACGACTTGAAAAAATCAAGACATAACCATAGTTCATAAAAGCAAACTACCCCTAATTACTTTATCGATCAAACCCGTATAAATAATTTGAGTCAAGCTACAAAAGAAAGCAGAGCTACAAAATAAAGTAGAGATTACCCTTGCAATTACCATTTTTGATTGTTTAATGTTTTACAACTACCAATTATTTTTACAGTATTCAGTAACAATGAGCAAGCATCATTACTGATCGATCATGTCGATGACATATTTAAATAAGAAATCAAAAAATCTTTTAATTTCAGCAACTGAAAATTAATACAGGTAAAACCAAAGACAACGAAGAAAAAAACGATAATTTAATTAGCATAGTTATCTGATAAAATTATTAAATATCAAAATTTATAGGCTTAATTCTAATTCCTACTCAAATGGTCCAAAGAATCAATTTTAGGACTTAGCCTCTTCAATTGTCAGATCCACGATTTTAGGCTTTTTTAAATTGTGATAATTGATAACCTAAGGTCGTAAGGCATTAATTCCCGATATGTTTTTTAATAGATATTAAGTATATTCGTGATTAATGTTCAAGGGGCGATTAAATCTTTTACTTCTAAATTTATTTGCTAAACGAGGCATAGTTGATATTTATTTTATTTAACGCTTCCCTAAAACCACGATCGAAGGCACGACTGAAGGCAATACAATTGATGGTTTTAAAACTCTGGGAAAAAGAAAAGTTGGATAAACTGCTTCTCTTACCTTTTTAACGAGTATTTATTTCTCTTTTTCAGGTAAATCTTCATCCGGACTCTCACCATCTGACTCAGAATCGTTCTCTTGTTTTTATTACTTTTTACTAACCATCCCAACCTCCTTCATAATTTCTTTTCTTAATTACTGAAAAGATTGGATATTAAATTAATTATAATCGTGACTGACAGCTGATACATTGTTACCTTTGCTGATTGAATTTTTTGCTTCAATAGTTTTCTTTTGATCTTTTAATTTTTTAAGCAGAGTCTAATTGATTTTTTTTTATTTGATCATTGTTAGGTAAGAGGAGTAGATGCACAAAGATCGGCATAATTCTGATCCGAGGTCAGACCATTACTTGATACTCATTTACTTTAGTTTATCTTTTGAATTTTAACCTTTTTCGTTAAAAAGGGCATATGAAGTTTCAATGGTATATGAAGAAACTTTAAGCTTTTTAAAGAAGTACCCTCTAGCAGTATTATTTTTGTATTATTAAAGTCGAAAATTTGACATCTCATACTTAAAGTATTTACTGACTTGATCCAAAATTTTTGGTAAAATTCTGCATTAAATGAAACTGTCACTTCCATCTTCATACTCAGGTCCATAAGTAAATGAATTTGGCTGAGATGAATGACCATGCATATCTAAAAAGGCAAGAAAATTATCACCAAAATCTTGTTTACAAACTCTTCCTAATTCCTTCAGTGCAACCGTTTAAGGGTATATTGAATCATCAGAATAATGAAAAGACCGATTGAGGTCTTCCCCTAGATAATCTAAATAAAATTCAATTTACTTGTACGAAAATTGCCAAAAATAACACCGTCAGGATTGAGCATCGGAACTATCTTGACAACAGTCGTTTTTAAAAAATCTTAAATTTAATTTTTTTCAGATATGAGTTGGCGAATGAAACTATTGATGATATAAGAACTGCAGGTTTAACTGGGGTGAATTCGCCCAGATATCAAGAATAGTTTTTTTTTGAATTGAGTAAGTTTGCTTTTCTTATCCTTTGCATCTTTGGTAATCGTCAGAAGAGGAATAGCTAGACCAGTGAGACTATGTGTTAGTATATCAACCTTGACATTCGGCGATTTTTCATATATTTCAATATCCTTCAGCATGTTGCTATAAGTATAAGGAGGAATAAGACTCACGAGATATTGCTTTTAGGATGCTAACATGATCTAAAAAGACAGTTTATATCTTCTAAGATTGGTGGGAACCAGCTCTATTTATTATTTCAACTGTTCCCATTAGTTCTATGAATCAAACTATTTGATATATACCTTTTGTCCCCAATCCATCATTCTAAATCTTTTTTTAATATTACAAATATTTAACTTTATTTTTGTTTACTTACTTTAGTTGTTTATAACTTTAAAATAAAACCAGCTCTGGTGTCCTTGAGTATTTGTATCAATCCTCAAATATATATTGTACTCGTTATCTGCTATTTTGATGGTATGGTCCAAATTTCCACACTAAAAATCCCCACAAAAATCAACAGGGTTATTGAATTTAAATTCGTCTTATATTTTGAGTTTGGCTTTCTCTAATTTTTGTTTCAAAAGTGCGTTATACTTGCTGTTAATAAAATAGGGGTCATGCATCTTCATCAATTTATGAAAAAAAGAATGAGTGCTTACAGACGATTTCTCCTTATAAACCAGCAAATAATTAGGTTTTTAAGATAATTCCTCTTTTATCTTTTGATTATGCATTTTAGTCTCCACTTTTATTATTAGGTTCTCTCCGATCTCAGTTCTAATTCAGACAAATTGTACCTTTTTGTCTTGAACATAACTGATTACATAAGTTCTTAGAGCACCGATAGGGATTTGTCTCGCTTCATTCTCAGCTTAATTTTCTTTCCCCTAGCCTCATCATACTCGTCCTCGTTAGCTTCTTCTTCAACCTCAACCTTCTAAAAATCCTTCTTCAAGCTTGAAGATTTAATATAATTGTAAGATCCGTTTTGGTTTTTACGGAAGTGATCGAGAGCAATTAACTCTGTATTATTGATTAAATACTCATACTTGGCTTTTCATCGGAAAGATATTTGGATGTTTTCTTAGGGACAGCGAGTACTATACTATCGAAGCCATTAAAATGGCAATCCAAACTTTTGGTCTGGACTACAAATTCCTCAGTTTAAGGTGAAGGTCTCTAAAATCCTTCATCTCCATCATCTGATTATGTCTTGTCATATCTACCTTTTTCCATGAGGTTATTTTATTATGAGAATGGATAAAATGAATAATAACCAGTGCAAATAACGAATAAAGTAAAAGTAAAAAATAATGCGCCATAATATCAAAGATCCATCATGCAGTTTAAATGTAAACAATATAGGAAGAATGATAATGGAACAAGTGAATGATATTGTTCCATTATTTTTACAGATGATGGTTTATGATAGTATGCAATAACCAATAGCCATTTATCAAATTAATCGCATTTATTAATACAACATAATGGGATATTAGCGCGATAGAGGAGATAGATATCGCAGCAGAGACTATCGTCCAGACTCTGAAGGCAGAAGTCGCAGTAGGAGGTCTCGTTCTCCATCAGATTCTCAGCGTCATCGTGACAGAGGAGGAGATCGTTATGGCAGTCAGCACAGCTACGATCGAGATCAAGATTTTCGTCGAGATGACCGCCACCGCCCACGTCATTCCCGTTCCCGTTCTAGATAGCGCCATGACGATGATTAAATGCAGCTAGAATAAGCAGAGCAAAAGATGCGTTTAGCTATTCGAAACAATACCATCAACTATGATTTAAATCTACACGGACTGTTCATGCAACTGCCTTAGTCCAAAAGATAGTAATTGGTTGAACAGGCACAGAGCGCAGAACGTATTCGAGAATGCATCCTAGTACGTGAGTTGTACGTAAGCGGATTATATGAGGCGGGCGAAGCCAACATTCGTAATTTCTTCAGCAAATATGGTGAGATTGAAGACGTTTAGGTTATAAAAAACTTCGTTTTCGTGAAATACTTCAAGGTAGAAGATGCCTCTAATGCCTGCGCAGATTACCATAACATCAACACAACGCTTCACCAAACTCATAACACAAACTTTAAGATATTTTTTGCCGATCACCTTAAACGTTTCAATGTTGTCAGCAACAACCCTCTCTATGAAGTGAAGGAACACCTCATTCCAGTTTTATATGCCTCTGTTCGCAACGATTCGCAATACACCAATTAGCCATATTTACAGAGCATATTCACCAGGTTCGGCTGTGTGAGAAATATGGAGATCAAAAGGAATTAGCTACCGACACAACGCACCTATGTACTGGTGGAATACTAGACCATTGCTCAAGCTTTACGAGCCAGGGAGAAAATGAAACTTCAACGTTAAAAATTAGGTGACAGAAAGAGTTAAATCACAATCCTTATAGACAATGATAAGATCACTCGGCTCTATCCAAATATTAACAATCAACTGCGTTATCAACGCAAAAGACAGCAAAATACAGCCCAACAACCCCAACAGCAGCAACTCCCTCCGCAGATGGATTCTTTTTACGCCCCACAGTCTCAGTCTCAGTCGCAGTCTCAGCCTCAAAAGGAAACTGATGCAATTTATGATATGCTTAAAGAGTTTACTGAAAAGCAAGAAGCTGATTAGGAACGTTTGGAATCAGATTGGTGTGGATTTTTAACTCGTAACAAACGTCACAAGGTTGAAGTAGATTTCTATCGTATCCACAAATAACCATTTTAACTAGAGACTGTTCTTAATGTAGGCTTTCGTGGTGATTTGCAGGAAGGATTGTCCCGCGGGGACTATGCTTTAGCTGGTAAATTTCGAGCAGTGAACCAGGCAAATACCTAAGCCTTCAATGAGTACATAAACTACTTCACTCGTAAGGAACGTGCTGGCATAATCTTTACAAATAAATTTTTGATATACCTTGTACCTCCGATGGCTCACCTCAATATCCCTTATCCAATAGAATCAAACGAACTGCTGGCTCTTTTCTTCAAGATACCATGATGTAATGCTTTATCATCATTATTAATATATTTAAAATAAAGACCATCTTTGAGGTGTTCATTCTGTTTGCCTATTCGATAAGTTTCTTGAAAAAAATAATTTTTTTTCTATTAGTTAAAGCTTGAAATTTTGTTGATAATGAAAATTTTTTGACTGCCAGTTTATAAATTGTGTCTGATGAAACAAAGAAATCAAAATCCAATCTTATGAGTTTCGGAAGCACTTTATAATATATTTTAAAATAATGAGAAGAATGAATTGATAGAAAAAATAATAGAATTTGTTGGAGCCTCGTCTAATAATTTTAGGAGGTATATATATTCGATTGTGATGTAAAATACTATAAAGTATCAATATAATATAAACTGACATTAAAATTCTAGAATTTTTTAAAATTTAAAATCAATATAAAATCACATCCATAACATGTAGGGGTAATAAAGATACTGAATTTGATTTAGATTGCATTGGCCTTAACCAATTATCTATTATTTTACCTGGGGCTCACCTATTTCATTATTCATTATATCATCATTTTATAAAGAAATCGTCAATTATTTCTATGGAGAAACCACTTTTGTAGATTATTGCTTATAAGATCGGTAAGGGCTTTCTTTAGGAGGATGTCTGAAATTTTTCATGCAGAAAGCTCCTGTTTCTTTGTATTTTTTGATAATAAGCCTAGCTGTAGAAAGGTTAATGTTCAATTTTTTGATTGTTTTCAGCAGAGTTTATCCACGATTGATGACAGATTCAATCAATTTGTTCCTTTTCTACATTATATGTGTAATACATTAATAGAAATTTTTGAATACTTCCTTTTAGAACTTGGGTCCCTCTCCTGAAATCTCATATATTATTATTATAATAAAAAATTGGGGATTAATTCATTAAAGGGCATAAACTATCAACTTCACATTTAAGTTAATATTAAGCACCTTGGCAACCATATTTTGTATTTTATCTCATTCTCAGTCATTTTTCGTTAACAATTTTGCTTTTGGATTATTTTGCTATTCAGTTGTTATTTAGAAATTAAAATTAAGTTCAAAGTACTATTAAAATTAGCAGTTTAGACCTGTGTATGCCCTTATTGGTGGGCAATGCCAGAATAATGATTTTAGTCAATTTTTACTTATTTAATTTGAAACTCTCAATATTTTTCTCTTTTTAAAATTCCATAACGATCTGGTTCTCTACGATTTGATTGATTGCTATCGCATTCTGATGATATTAACAAATTTCCTGCACTTGATTTCAAAGCAAAAGAATATGCAAAAAATCTAAAACTATACAATATCAAAATTAAGGATGGATTTATCATTATATGACTCTAGAATAACAATTAGGCATATGGTTAGATATCTGGCCTCTTGCAATATTTAATATTCTTTCTTACTTAAAATCTAAATTGCATATTATTATCACGTTAAATAAAACCCGTCATTTATTTTCTTAATTATGATTTAGATTTATTGATTATCTCTCTGTTGTTTACAAGAATTTTGATCTTATTTAGATGTTTATTTGTATTATGTTTTGCGAAATATTGTTTGAATAATAAATTATACAACAAGTAAATATAGTACAAAAGGTATGATTTTTGAAAATCCCTTAAGCATTATTCTATTAAAAAACACAAATTCATAAAATGGATTTATGGATCCAACTTAAATTAATGGAAATAATTTCTTAATAAGAAGCATGAAATTTATCATCTTGGTAACTATCTCATATGTCATATCTATATCACCTTTCTTAAGAAATTCATTCTTGCATTAAACCATGATCCAGTCTTTGTTGAATTTTGATTTATTAAGTTTATAATTAGGACATGAAGTAGCACACTGAAAGCTTCATCCAGATGGACTTTATCGAAAAAATAACACTTAGTCCTTTCGAAAAATATGTCCGATTTGGACGATTCCCTTGGAAGTTTGTTTTGCATCTGCTGCTCATCGCACTCTGCACATATCAAGCTTTGCGCATTGTTTCCATTCAAGATAAACATACTCGAATTCAATAGCAAGTATTTTCAACGATATATTTACAAGACGACGATGGAAGCAGCTCATATCCATATTATTCTCTAACTGATTTTTCATCAGCCTTCTATTCAGTCGTAAATAACACTCTTGATCTTGACCAAACTTTACTTCAATATTCGTAAGTGGATAGCGTGACCTATGAACTTCAAATTTACTATACATAAATCGAGCAGAATTCAGGGGACAAGATGGTAGTTAACGGAACAAGTTCAACATTTTATTCCAATTTATAAACAGTTCTTGGAATAACAGAGGCGGACTTACTCAGTTTTAAAACTTTTTTGCAAAAAGTTGAGAATATGAACTTGAAAATTGACAATCTTATCACTTATATATCCAGAGGAGGACCTGAAGACTATTCAGGCTGCCTAAATTGGACAATCAACATTGGGTACTCTCTTTAATCATTAGCTAATGTTTAGTCCACTCTAGAAGCTACTTCAATGGAATGCTCAAGCAATTAAGCAGCTTACTAGGGCGAAAGTATGCTGGCAGTTCACATAGCAGTCATCATATTTGCCAGTTTAAGTCTATACTTGGCCTGGAGGCAAGTTTATTTTGTTTCAAAAGAATATCTCTATTTCAAGAGAAAGGCAGGAGGAGCGCAGAGTTAGATGGGTGAAATGGATGGATCTCGATTCAAAGGGCATACTGAATGGCAAAAAAATTGGTAGGAGCTAGGTTTCTTAGATAAATTGAAATTTTTCGATTTCTGGTTTCTAGTCATAGTGGCTGGTAATTTCTTTCAAGTATTTGGAGCATTGGTTGCTCTTTTGTAAACTGGAATTGAGGAAAAGTTGGCGATCTTTGAGCATAAAGAGTTGCTTATTGGATTAGGAGTTATGCTGGCTTGGGCAACAATTCTTAAATATCTTGAATACAGCCCTAATCTGAACTTGATGTCAGCAACTCTCGCCAAGTCTTGGAGCAATCTGTTAATATTCTTGCTTGGTGTCATGCCCTTCTTTCTGGGATTTGTATTTCTTGGTCAAACAATCTTTTGGAAATACAACAAATTCTAAGATACGAGCTCTTCCGTAATTACATTATTCAGTCTGTTGAATGGAGATATTGTAAATGATACTTTTCTATAAACATGGGCTTAAGGACTTCCCGGTCAAATATATTTGATTGTTTTTATGATTCTGTTCTATACAGCAGTACAGAATGTCTTTGTCACCATTATTATGGAGGGCTATGAAGAAAGCATCAAGGAGAGAGAGCAAAAGAAAATGATTTAAAGCAAATAGGCTCAAGAGAGATAGAACTTTTAAAAGAATTTATAGTAGATTGAGGAATTTCCAGAGGATATAGTCAGCCCAGAACTTACACCTGAACAACAATCAGGAGCAACAAGAGTTCGGAAAAATGGTCGTAAGGTAGACCTCATTTTGGATTAACTTAGTAAAATATTTAACGAAGTCAATGAAAGTGAGCTGTCTCAAAATGACAAGCAGTACTTGCAAACTCTTCTAAAAGATAATTTATCTGCTATCTCCAGCAACATTAAGTTGCAGTTAAAATAGATCAAGAAATGATGGAAATATGCACAATAAAATATTGAATTAAATATATTATTAGTGAATGTGGAAGGCAATAAAGGAAGGGCTTACAATTAAACTTAAACTAGCCAATCCTTGTACATTTTTATTAAGACAGTTAAAATTGATCCTTAGTATTGCTTTCTTGCGAAAGGCAACTAGTCCATTACTGCTTCATTTATGCAGAAGCAACAAGTTAATCGTAATACCTTTTTACTTCGATTCGGTAAATATTTAATAAGGCAGCACTTCCTGATCCGGGAAAATGCTTAGGGTTGATGATAGGCCAGTTTGTTAGAATCATTTTAGAAAATGGTAAGCAAAGACCTTATAATCCAATATCTCGCATTGATTAACCTGGAATCGTCGATCTTCTCGTTCGAGATCTTAGGAAATAAAATGGACCCTAGTCCTTTACAAATAAGATCTTATCTTTGAAGGTAAATAATGGATTATTCAGGAAGGGGAGAATATTACGATACAAGGGCCATTCACCCAATATATATATCACGGTAACGGAAAACTATAATGGCCTGATCAACCCGTCAGGACATATAAACATATCGGAGTTATTGCCTTTGAATCGGCCATAACGGGAGCATATACTTTAATAGATTCACTGACTCCTAATTATGATAAAACTGGCATTAGTCTACTGTGGGTTGGTCAGGAGCAAGACGATTTTATTTTTATATAAGAGTTTAGCACTTTAGCTGAACAACTAAGACTCAACTGTAATCTTATGCTCAGATAACTGAGGCCTGGGTGGGTGGGACCATTCGGACCAATTACCAAAACTCATATAAATTCCTTTATGCCACCTCCAGGGGAAGAAACTGCCATTTTATTAGTGGCTGGCCCCAAGTAAATTGACTATTTAGCTCCCTTACTGAAGTAATTGGGATACTTATACGTCATGAACCCCCTTCAATCCTGATTTTATTGAAAAATAATTTAAATTTACAATTTAGAATTTAGAAGGCGGCATGGGCGCACAGATTTTATTCTATTTAGTGAAAAGGCATTATTGTGGTAAAGAACTCATAATAATCACTCGCTTTTATTCATTAACATTTTATGCCACAGATGCTAGTCAATTAAAATGCTTATTTCAAATTTTGTTTGAAAAGGTAATTTCCTGTCGAATAATAAATAATACTTTGGCGCCATGTAAATCGCAGTTACGACCCTCTTCCCCCGTTGCCTACCTTTTAGACTCCCATATAACGAGTCAGTGACCGTGGTGGGGCAAGTGCTAAATCTCAACTAAACAACCCGCAAGCTAACTCTACAGCCAGATTTAGATAGTACTCTGTCCATGACACAGACAACTTCATAATTGAAGTGACGCTTCCCCAATCGCTGTAATGCGCTTAGTTAAGAAACATTAAATTCCTCGAAGTACGTGGCCACGCTGCATCAACATCCGAGCTGACCCTAAAAGAATACTGCAATTTCAAAGACAATTTCGGTAATTAGATTGATATTCAGATTTGAAGACATACAATTAAGTGTTAAAACTTTCAGTTGACAGCAAATTGAGTCACATTTTTGGCAATAAATGATCGTTCAATAGTTTGTCCAATTATTCTTTAATTATGGATATTAGGATATCATTTGGTTCGTTGGGGGGAGACATTGTTGGGGTTGTGACCCAATGATATAATTGGGGACTCTCGATAAGGGTTTAGATTAACTTCGCGCTTGCGTGATTTATGGGGACGGTTTAGCATCTGTTATTACTGCTGAATTTTCATGGAGATGAGCTCATCCAATTTTTATTTTATTTACAATAACTCTTTAGCCTTGGCTTGCAGCTAACGCTTGTATTCCTCAATAGCATTGTTATCGAGAATATGGATGGTGTACTCCTCAAGAACAGTAAAAAAGAGGCCGCCTGTGTATGTTTGTGACATATTTTCGAGTTATCTACGGATTACTGCAGATTATGGAGATTTCATTTCAATTTCTGAGAAGTAAGACAATATGCGTACAACATATTATATCAAATTTTCCATGCTTGGATTACTCATAAGTAAGCTGTAAGATCGAATATATTCTTGCCGAAGAACACTGGTGCATTCACACAGATTCATCAGATTATTACGTAGATCTTAAACTTATTGGCAAAGGACGGTGGGCACACCCCACCTCTGTAAGGAATCAAGGAAATGACTGTTTTACCAGCGACGAGTAACATCAATAATATAAGTTATTTGATTGAGCAGTTTAGAGCTGGATTACTAAGAGAGGAAGCCACGTTTTAACTATTCTTGCGTATTGTTTTCGTTGTAAGTACTGCTTTGGGGTCTGGAGTCTAGGGGAAGAGTGGTCACTTTTGGCTTCTACCCGATACGCCCCTTATACATAGCTTACTTGAGGGTTATCATTTCTCTGCTCATAGACTCCAGTTCTTGCAGGTAGAGTCTTTCCTTTTGAGCCCATTGCCCATGACTTAATATCAGACTTTACAGATCTACTCTGAGTTTATCATTTTATAGTTGAAGCTTTTGATACAATGGTGCATTAATATTTTGATGATGTTGAGGAGTGTTATATTAATCTTGACGATGTGTAGCTGCTTTGCTGTCATTTAATTATTCTCCAATTGCCTCAACAGCTTATTCTAATGCTCGTATCTTTTCCAGATAAAATTAAAGATTGATACTAGAAAATCTGTTGTTGGCTCTGTCCAACTCCTGTCTTATTAGAGTTAATTGACTTTACAAGCTGGTGGTTCGATTTATCTCTTCCTCAAGACGGAGACGCACAGTATCGTGCTGTTCTTTAATTATTTATCGCTCGCGAATTAGTCCGTTCATTTGATTATTCAAGTCATCTCCTTTTTGCCGCCACTATCTCTCTTTCTTTGACAGTTATTATTTAAGCATTTGATCCCATTGTTTATTTATCTATATCTTCACGTTTTGATATTATCGAAAAATCTGCTAATTTTTTTGTCTTAAGTTTTGATTGTCAGTTCCAATCCTTTGAATTTACTGTATGTACTCTTTCTGATCTTGTTCTAACGTTTATTTTTGAAGTATCAACTCAGCAATGTATTTTTCCCTTTCATCCCACTGTTTAAGTTTTTCCTTCTCATTTGGACTAAGTTATTTTTTTTGAGATTAAGTAATGCTAATTTGCTGGTTCAAGTGAGTTATTTCGATTAGAAGGTCACCTTGGACACGATCTCTTTCAGAGATTATCCTTTGCATTTACTTTTCATAGTGCTAAAACATTTTTAGAGTTTATGCCTATAAGTAGCGCTGCAAATCTTAGTTTTTATGTAGTAATTAAGCTTTGATATTTTAAGACTACTGCCACTTCTTTCTCATTTCCTCCAAATCAAAAAGTAATTGCGGATTTGGATTTCTCTGAATTTATATAATTTGTCTCTGTAAGGTTTCTTTTTCTTTTTATAAAATGATATATTTTTGTTGGGAAGAATATAATTGATTTTTAAAGTTTGCCAATTCCTTTGCTATTGACTCCTTTTATAAATTGGAACTCTTGTAAGCGTCAATTGTATTTTGCCAATTGATTTTCTCTCTTTATAGGGCATTGGATATTTGCTGGAATGCATAGGCTTCTTCTTTTATGCGTTTCAATTCTCTTATTAGCGATTATTTTTATTGAGCAGTATTTCTTAATTCTCGAATCAAAGATTATTTTTATTAATTTGCATTCCTTGAAGCATCCGCTAATTTTTGCAAATTTTATTTTTATTTTTCGGATTGTTGTCGTGCTAAGTTAAGCTATTCTTTCACATTTCTCAGCTCTCGAGCTAAGGCCTAAACCTCAGAATTCGTATCGTTCGATATTCTAGTAATATGCTGCAATTTATCGTTTTATAGTTCCAAAGCAGTGTTTCTTCTTTGCATCGCATATAATTGGTCTTGAATATCTTTAAGGTCCCTAGTTAAGACGTCTTTATCGGCATATGAATTTCTTAATTCGTTTGCCAAGTCACTTTTATCTTTTTATTTTTCATCCAACTGCTTCTTGAGAGCGGATATTTCTTGCGAGTCACTTTTTGCTTGATTAATGGCCTCTTTTCCAACTCTTTGTTAATAATTTTTAATTTTTTCCTTCAAAGCTGTCTTATCATGTTGAGATTCCTCTAACATTTTTTATAGTTCATCCATCTTCATGTTCACAGTTATCTTGAAATCACTGTACTAATTGAAGAGTCTTTCATACTCCTTGACATCAAAGAAGTGATCGTACTTTAGTGCAGAACGAGATTGACTATCATTTCGATCGTTGATGGAAGTCTGCACTTCTTTATCAACGTGATTAATTTGAGAGTATTGATGAGAGTAATCATCGTTGCCTTCCTACCTGAGCTGTTAACGATTAATTTATTTTTTGCCTAACCCTCTTCCCGGAGTAGTATAGGCACTGTCTCCTCTTCCATAGCGCGTTTCTTCCTCAGGTTTTTCTTGATGGCTGATGGGTGTGAATGGTGGTCTTTTTTTTTTATTTTGTTCTTATCTTTCCCTTCTCACCCTATCTTCAGCTTCATATTCTTGAACAATCTTGATGTTTTATTCATTTTTCTGCCTCTCAAGTTTGATTATTTTCTATTTTTATGTGAGGTCTTTCATATATTTTTCAAGCAGATCTCTCATGCGATCTACTTCCTTACCAAGTTTATCAACTTCTACATTAAGTTTAATCTATATTTCTATTTTTTCCTACAGGTTTTTCTTTAATGATCGTGCCTGTTCCTACAACTTTAATTCTATGAGCTTGTGAGACTAAATAGTTGTTTAATATTGTTGTACTTTTACTTTAATCAATTATTCAGATGATTGTTGTGCTTGTTGACTCTTTTTGGAGAGTTGATCTTCAAGAGACCTAACCTTTTGCTGCAAAGAATCAATGATGATGGCTTTTTCATTGGCCTATTGCTCCCTCCGATTAATGACTTCCCGATTTTCTCTAAAATCTCTTTCCAGTTTGGTTTTTATTTAACTTATTTGCTTTTGCAAATCATCAATCTTTCGATTCCTTTAACCTAAATCTTTTTCTAACAGCCTCTTTTAATTATCCAAATCTTTTTCTCTACCCTACAATTCTTTGATCTTCCTGCTACTATTTTTATTTTTATTATCTAACTCTTCAACTTTGTGTCCCAGTTCATCGTTTTATCTGTTCAATTTTTATGTTTTAGCCACCATTTTATCGATTTTATTTTTCATTTACTGTATTTGCTGATCTTTTTAGTCATCGTCATGCCGAGGACTTCTAAGTCCTCTGAATTTGATTTTTAAATCACTATTCTCGTTCTTTAGATTATTACATTAGATTTCCGAGAGTGATAACCTTGACTTTGTCCCTTATAACTATTTTTTAAGTCTTTAAATATCGCATTCCATTCGAATGAGGCTATCATCTTCCTTATCATCTAATTTAAGCATCATTTTTTTATTGTACTCTGCTATCTTCTTTTCAGCTATCTCCAACTTTTCCATGAATTTAAGCTGGTTTTTACTTGCAGTTTATAATTCCAATTCAAGGAGAGACTTCTCATTGGTTAGATCATTAATCTGTTTGTTGAGTCGATTTGTATGTCTGAGGTGGTCATTCTTGATGCTCTCTATTCTTTCCTTGAGCTAGTCAATTTAAATTTAGAGTCTCTCTTTTTAAGGCTTAATTTTAGTGGCTGTTTCATTGGCCTTAAGATACCTTTCTCTCTCTGCTTCCAGCATCTGTTGCAATTTTTACCTCTCAGCCTCTGAAATTTTAAGTTGCTCTTTCAGAAGCAATGAACTTTATAGATACTTTTGAGCTTCATATTCTTGCCTTTTTACTGAATCCTCTCTTTGACGAGAATGATTTGATGCATTTTACTGATTGATCAATTTCTTCTCAAGTACAAATTTGACTCCAGATAGATTCTTTATCATGTTATCCCGCTCCTCCATTTCAAGCAGCAACTCATCTCTAACTCTGTTGAGTTCGTCAATGTTATCAGTAAGGCCTTTATTTTCTCCTTTCAGGCGTTCATAGTCTTCTATGAGTTTGTTGACTTCATCTTCTAATTCTTCATTAGTCTTGGTGACAGAACCATGATCTCCTCCGTGTTGTGCAATAAACACATTCATTTTAGTTCGTTATTCCTCCAAGCATTTTTCAAGCAACATGATGAGATTATATTCTTCATCGGAAACTGAATGTCCTTCTTTTTCTTGTTGAAGAGCGCTGATTAGCTATTCCCATTCATCAATACCCTAGTTCTCTCCAAATACCACCCTTGAATATAGATTTACCACGTTTATTAGGCGAGTCACTCGTTCAAAGTTTTACGTATGAAACTGGTCTTGACTAATAATAATCTCCGATAATTTAATCAAAAAATGTTTCAGGTCGATAAAGCTTTCACTCAATTGTGATTTCTTTGCTTCATCGAAACCTTCAAAGGCAAGAGGAAATATTTCAGGCATCTATTGATCAATCTGATCGATGAATTTAAGACAGCAGTCGTTGATGAATATAATTTATTATTGTGCAATTTCGAGTTCCTTCAGCAGCTGAGGTTTGTTGCGAGAAAGATAAGAGACTCGGTGATGTAATGAAATGATTACGTCGACCACTCGGAAGAAAGATACCTTCTCACGGTTTTACAATTGTGAGAATTGAAGCGTACGATTAAAGATTTAGAGCTGTGGGATCTGCTAACAAATACCTGACAGTTCAATCATCTTGTCCTCAAGGAATCTAGAGGAATATCTTGAATATTTGTTAATCTATTAATTCGTTATTGTTTCCTCGCCAAGCTATTCATTCTACTCTTCTAATCCTAATTAAGAACGTTAGTTACCTGTTAAGTTTATGATGCTATCATCTTCACTCTCACGTATTAATTAATCGCTTCGCTCAGGCTGCCAACGTCTTAAAGCCTCAGATAGGAAGAAAGTTAAGGTTTGAATTAAGGAAACTTGAGAAAGAATAAGTTTTTCTTGTCCTTTCCTTTTGAGTTTCGTAGTTTGCCCCACAAAAAAGCGATAGCAGAAGGCAAAATCTATTTGTTAGCGATTAGCCATTTCAGTGTCCATAAACTTTCTAATTTCTGCTTAGTTTTTATCTATTTCCCCAATGATTCCGTCATACCTTCGGATAATCAAACTCTCCTTTGATTAATCATAATCCGCATATCCTTTCTTACCATTTGGGCTACCAAATTTCCTCACCAATTCCTCCCCTTCCCTTCGCAAATCGATCATAGATCGAATGTGATTTCCAATAACGATCACGCTTAATTAATTATCAATATTTCTGTTTTTGGCGTTTTTATCTTTTGCCTTCAACTGCTGGAGTCTTCGAAGTTCGACATCACATGTTTCTTTAAGTTCATTGGTCGAAATCTGGTAGAAAGAGCGTGGATCATATTTTAATATTTTTTTAAAAATGTATACCAGATCATCAGAGAACTGATAACGCTCGAGTTGAAGAGGAAGAAAAGCAGGAGTAGTGGGCTGATCACTGGATTGTGGGGATGATTTGATATCCTTATCTTCTTATTTTTTACTACGCATGGCAGATATAAGATTAAATTTATAGATTAACAGTTGAATTCCACTGGCATATTGAACATATATACTGATAAAATAATTATGAATCGGATAATAATACAGTGAAATGAATCAATTGAGTCAGATACCCTAGCATGGCTGCTACATTATGATTGGAGGAGACTGACTATATCTTATTATTTAAGCAGATATCTCCTATTTGGCAGCAAATGATTGAGCCTCGTCATCAAATATATCATTTATTGGTTATGATTTGATAAATTAGTGATTTAAATTTGATTGAGTCAATTATTTGGTCTGTTAACGCTATTCAGTTTGTGCTGTTTGTTCTATAATCACTAAAGTTGAGGAAGAGTCTTTACTGTTGGCCTATTTTTCAAACTAAGAACGAATTGAAATTACTTCTTGAAGTAATATTTTAATTGAATTTTATTTTTTATTGTCTCGCTAACATTACAGATATTAGGCTGTTTTCCTATTGGACTCAGATTGATGTATTACTTGCTGAATACGCTGTTTCTGTAAAGGCATTATCGGTTTTTGCTTGCCTTTTTAGATATGGTTTAGTTCCTCGAAGCATTCCGATTATTAGATCATATCTTAGATTGTCTCCCCCTTGTTGAACAAGCGATAGCTTATCGTCTAATTGAAAAGAACTCTTTTCCTTAATGCTCTCTTTCCTGATTATACTTTTTATTACTATTCACCTTCTTCTTTGTGGATTCTATCCTCGACTAAGTGTTTTTCTTTCTTTTTCTTTTTCTTCTTTTCTGTAAGCATGGTCGCGTAATACATCTGGTTTAAGATATTCATGAAATCTTGCTTCTCTTTTTGAGGAAGCTGATAATGGTTGAAGTTTGAAGGAATGCTAATCTTACTCATTTTTTGTTTCTAGTAGTATTCATATTCATCCATCTCCAGTTGTATTTCCTCCTCATTTTGACCCTTGAAGTTATCATCGTATATGTCTATTTAATCATCAAACTATGCCTCATAATCTTAATCTAGATCATCTTCGTCATCTTCCTCGTCTTCATCGTCTTCGTCATCTTTTTTCTTAATGACTTGATTAATTTTCTTTTGGTCTTCCTCATCACTATCATCCTCTTATTATTATTCTTCTTCTTAAATTTCGATCATGTCCTCATTACTGTCTGACTATGAGGAGTCTTCTTATTCTTCATCGTCATCTTCATCACCCAAGAAGAAATAAGGGCCTTATTGTTCATCTCCGAGCACTTACTCAAGCTATTTTGTTGTGGATGGCTGAACGGGTTTTGATGATCCGTTTAATAAAGGCTTTCTACCTTCAATTTTATTTTAAGAAAATTAATGTTATTTTAATAAAATATGACCCATTCCTTCATTTTTTTATGTCTATTTTAATTATATTATTTCTTTATTAGGCTCTGCTAGTCTTCTTCCGTTTAATTTTTTAGGCAAACTATGTATATTCAACTCATTTGAACTACTTGAGCTTTCGCTAGACGTGTCATCATTTACACTCAGCAATATATTTTCCTTGGTGATCTATTTTACTTATTGCTGTATGGGACTGCTCATTCTTTTTTTTCTCCGGCGGCCTCCGTCATCGGCTCTGTGTTATTCTGAATAAATGAAAAGATACTGTGTATAATCTTGGTCTTGGTGAGTCTCATGCTTATAGAATATAAAGGTCAGGAGTGTGAGCCAGTATTTGAACACATTTATAATTTTAGAATATATAGAATTAACTTAACAAAGAGCGCATTTGTTTATGAACTCGAAGGAAGGCCAATTGTTATATAAGTTGCGAATTCAATTGAACTAAAATTAGCTTCATTTAAATGCTTTATTTTTTACTAAGACCGTTGTCGAATTCAAATTAAGAGGCCACTGGTGTCATATCTTTTATCTTCAAATTATTCACTATTTGCTTCAATATTAATATATTTGGGTTTTAAACACACAATGAATCACATTCAGTAGTTTTTCTTGATGTATAGCACGTTATTGCCTCTTAGCAACACTTCTTTAAACTCATTAATAGTTTCTCCCTTTACTATCTCCTTCACACCACTGAGCAATACATTCATAGTTCCATCTAGACAGCTCAGTGTCCCCTGAAAAAAGGTTAAATTGTCATTTAGTTTTACCTCTACTGACTTTCCAAGCATCTTTTTCAAGAAGTCAGCCGGATTTTTTCTTTCCTTGCTCATGTTATTAAATGTAAATGTAAATTAATCATGAGATATTTATACGTATTATTATTTTGAATGCTTGGAGCTCTTTTGGAAACCATTCTATTGATTCTCAACGCAGTTGCAATCTTAAACGAAAAGCGCTTCCTTAAGAAATGTATGTATTTATTGATGCAGATGGTTTCGACACCACAGCGGCCGCCAATCCAAATAGCCCCAACGAAGCCATCACATCTAAATCGCAAGCCATTATGATGATCTTTACTCTTCGTTCCCTCGGAAAATGTAATTGTATCTTCAATTAGACTTTCTCATTCCGCTCAATCTAACCGCGATTGTTTTGGAGGTGCTTGGATGAATTAAAAATTTCTCATTAAGTTTGTACAACAAATATGGACATAAGCTACTATAATCTATTGACAAATAAAGGATTTTCATTCTCTATCATTCAGAAGGTGAGAGGATGACTTGGAATTACGAAGTTTGATGGAAGAATTGCGCGAGTTTTAGGAGTTTTTATGAAAAGATAGATGGTTTAGATTTTTGTTGATCTTTTCAGCATGTTGGTGAATTTATTCCGAGTCTTGTGCTCCGAAAGTAACTCTTCTCTTCAACAAAAAGAAATGCCTTCCAACTGGCATACTATTAACGATACAGTTGGTCTAACTTTCTTCAAGGTCGTAATTTTTTTATTTCTCGTCATCTTGTTTCTCCACTTCTTCCTCTTTCCCTTTTAATTTTGATTGCTAGTATTTTTTCTTTCTTTTTTGTATTTCCACAGAGTCAACAGTCTTGGTTAATTTATGTTGATGGCTTTTCTTCGGTGGAGTATATAAAGAATGATAATCAAGTATGTCTCCTTCCATCGAATGCTCCCTTATTTTTTATATGATTTTTGTTTACTCCAAAGCTTATTTTTCATAAATATCATAAAGCCAAGATCTTTCAAATAATTGTCTCTTATGAGTCATTTCAGCCTATTTTTGTTTTTTTAAGGTTTGATAAGATTGATCATAGATTTTAATTAACTTTTTAAGCTTTGACACATCTTTTAGGTTTCCTTCTTACTCATTCCTATTAGTGAGTAAATTGAATTCTTCAACGCTACGCTTGCTCTTTAGGGGATATTTCTTCATTTATTATTGCATTTTATGAAGCAATTCTTTATATTTTGCCTCCAAATTAATTACTTTCTCACTAAATCTTAGTCAACATACCTTTCATCGTCGCATATGCCATTCCTGCTTCCTGCTAGTTCCAAACATTAAAAACAGCTTGAATAGTCCCCCATTGTTGCTAATAAGTCTGCTTTTAATAGCCAAAAGGAAGGAAGAAAAGTGCAAATTGCCTGTTATTCCATGTACCTAAAGATGTTTAATGGGTCGGATGAGACTTGGGCATAAGTCATAAATTTAATGAGGATCTAAGCATTGTTTTTGCCATAGTGAGATGCATCTTTTGTGAAGAGTTCTATCTATTAACGATTCATGCTATAGTATGCTAAAATTAGTAATTATATAATGACTTCAAAAATTTGAGCAGCCAAAATATTTATAGTAAAATAAAGTGATTCAAGTAAATCCAGATTTGATTTTATATCTTTGAAAATTCAAAGAATTTTAATGCTTGCACTTTTTCCTGAATTATCCTTTTAAGATCTAAAAAATAAGTTCATTTCACTACCCATATCCGAGCATTTTAGCTCAATTGTGAGGATTCATTGACTATGAAATGAATCCAATCCTCAAATAAATAAGTTGATAAGATGAATGGTGATTTAAATAGGTATAGATCAACCGCGTTGTGGGAAGAGCATCACTCTAAGAGTAGAGCCTAAAGCTTTGGCGGGCAAGTTAGTCGAAAATCTTGCAAGAACAGCACCACTGTTACCATGGCTTCTGCTAATTCTGCCCCAGATTGTTCTGAATCTGTTTTCAGCCTTGCCAGAGTGAGTTTTGTAGATGTAAGCAACACGCTTGCCGAAGTAGTACTGGGCGCTTTTGCTGTCGTTGACACCCTCAAGTCTCAAGATAGTTTGATTGGTGTTCTGGATCGATTTAGCTCTAAATGAATTAGGCAATACCTTCTGAAACTCAAGAATTTAGCTCGCACCCACAGTCTTACTTGTCTTCCTGGACCGGCCTTGGCGATCTTTTTGCTTTTTTGAGCGGCTGCTACTGCTTCTGACATATGGATTTAATTAATTTTGCGAATAATAATATATATTCCATTAATATTAATATTCAGGATGAGGATGATGAGACCAAAGAAGCCGTGAAAACAGCCTAGCAATCCAGCATTATTAAATGCGAAATTTTTGAATGAAAAAATAAAAGTGCAGGCAAAGTTTGTTGATTTTTGTTCATTAAAAAACTTATTTTATTGCCAATATTATCTAACCATTTATCAACTAGATTTATAGTCTAATCATGTATCGGGAGTAGTATGATACGTTCGGACCCATCAAGGTTTCTGCTGATAAATTGTGGGGTGCACAAACACAGCGATCACTCTAAAACTTTCACATTGCTAGAGACACAGATACAATGCCTAAGGCCATTGTCAAAGCTTTTGGTATCCTGAAGAAATGTTCTGCTAAAGTAAATACCAACTTTGGACTTGACTCTTTTATATGTACTTATTGTCAAACTCAGCTGATGCTATCGTAATGGCGGCTGATTAAGTGATCGAGGGAAAACTTAATGATCACTTTCCTTTGGTCGTCTGGCAAACTGGTTCTGGAACTCAATCCAATATGAACGCAAATGAAGTCATCGCCAACAGAGCCATTCAAATACTAGGAGGGAAGATAGGAGAGAAGTTAGTTCATCCTAATGACCACGTTAACAGAAGTCAATCCAGTAATGACAGTTTTCCCACTGTCATGCACATTGCGACTATCCTCAAACTGCATTAGGAACTATTACCAGCCCTAAAGAAGATGCAAGCATAATTTTAGAAAAAAGCAGATTAATTTGGGCATATCTATAAAATTGGCAGGACTCATTTGCAGGACGCTACTCCTATGATTTTAGGTCAGGAATTTTCTTGCTTCGGACACCAGATCAAAAAGAGCATTGAGAGAATCGAAAAGGTAGTCCCTGATATTTTATAAATAGCACAGGGAGGAACTGCAGTTGGAACAGGACTTAACACTTATGAAGGATTTGATCATATGATTGCAGCTTAAATTTCTCGATAAACTGGATATGAGTTCAGGAGTGCTCCTAACAAATTTGAGGCTCTCTCAACTCATGACAGTCTCGTGCAACTGCACGGTTGCTTCAATACCCTCGCTAATAGTTTGAACAAAATAGTAAATGATATACGCTTACTAGGTTCTGGTCCACGTTGTGGATTTTCTGAATTGATTCTTCCTGAAAATGAACCTGGTTCTAGCATTATGCCTGGAAAGGTAAACCCAACTCAGTGTGAATCACTTTCAATGGTATGTTGTCAAGTAATGGGCAATAATGTAGCGGTGACGCTAGGTGGCATGAATGGTCACTTTCAACTGAATGTCTACAAGCCATTGATAATTAGAAATGTGCTCCATTCAATGCAAATGCTGAGTGATGGTTGCAACTCATTTGTTAAAAATTGTCTTGTCGGAATTCAAGCAAACGAAAAGATGATAAAGCACTATCTACAAAACTCGCTTATGCTCGTAACAGCATTAAATCCTCATATTGGCTATGAAAAAGCTGCAGAAATAGCTAAAGGAGCACATAAGAAAGGTAAATCTTTAAAGGAGGTGGCGTTAGAGCTTGGATATATGGAAGAAGAAAATTTTGATCGTGTTGTTAGGCCTGAACTTATGGTTAAACCTAGTCCCTACCTAAGGAAAGATTTTGCTTCTTGCGGTTCATTGGATGGATTTGCGAGCGAAAAAGTCAGTGAAAAGAAGTCTTATTAATAAATTTAAATGAAAAGTGTGCCTAATCTTGATGCAACGCAACCAATTGCAAACGAAAGTTCGCCATAGCCAAAGAAGAATTAAATAGCTTGATCTATTATAAATTCAATCAACATATGCTAGGACATGAACTATCACTCAATATCGATCTCTCCAGTTGGTTTAGTAAAATTTGTTAACAGTGTTTGTTTGATTTTTTTCTTCTTTTCGCGAGACACATCCTCATCATTTTCTTCTCCTTCCTCAACAGCACCCTCCTTTTCTTCCTGTTTACGTTTCTTCTGCTTTTTCTTTGTTTCCTTTAAAGTTTAGTTATCAAGTCCATAGTCTTCGTTATCTTTCTCTTTTTAAATCAACTTGTAAATGCTTAGCATCCTCTTATTTAGCTACGATTCTGTTCTCGATCGCAGGAAATGATCAAATCTAAACATCGACTATACTCGAATTTTTTCCTTAACCAATGACATGTTTCGTAAGCCTAACTTATAAATGTTTTGAGCTAGAAACCGGTCTGCATCAATAGAAAACAGTTTAGAGCGGAATTTCGTATATACAGTTGGGTTGAACTCAATCTAATAGCAGCGGGAGGCTTTCCATTCCAAGAGCTATTAATGTAGCTTGCGACTAGAAATTTTTTCTTCTCCATTCTGGATTTGCTTCAAAATTCTTTCTTTATCGCTAAGTTATTCAATTCTTGCCCAAAAGACTTCTCCATAACCCTGTACATCAGCTATGGTTTTGCCGACTATTTGTGCGATCTGTTCAAAGTTATTCCTGCCATATTTTTCGCAGCCAGTGATGAAGTTATTGAAATCGAGTTTGGTCCATTCCTTCAAACCAGTTTCTTGCAATTATTGCTTGAGTTTCAGCTCTTCTTCGGTGAGGGGGTCGTATTATCCTGGCTACGCGTTCTTGTTGTTATAATAATCCTCTTCTTTTTGTAATAATTCTTGCAAAACGTCTCTGTTGCTGAAAAACTGATGTTCGGGTACTAATATCTTCTTTTCAGATTTTAACTCACGCTTAAGGTTTTTATTATCCAGGGAGTAGTTGGGAGCCTTACCCTTCTAGCGCCTCGTTGTTCGGTACTCTCCCTGCAATTCCTTTGCCAGCAATTCATCCAAAGCCTCTGCGTCTTATCTTTTGCGTTTTTAGTCCTGTTGCATAAAATCAAAAATGTTGATGGAGTTCATTGAGAAGTCAACTAGATTATTTTGTTGATTTTTAAGCCTCTCTTCAACCTCTTTATTAAGTGCATTGGTTTTAGTTTCACCCCGAAGAAGGATATCATCTATTTCTTCATCAGTCATCGTACCATTAGTGGCTTTAAAGATAAAGTTGGCACCATACTGTAGCATATCCTTCATCTCCTCTTTAGTCAGAGCTTTATTTTTCTGAGAATTCTTTTGTTGTTGAATCACCAAACTGTCCCATTTTAGCTTAATCATTTGCCTTTAAACGATCTTTTCTTAGACTGTATTCTCAGTTATGAGTCGGTAAACATTAACACTGTTTTTCTGCCCAATACGATGAGCTCTATCCATAGCCTGTAAATCCATCTGAGGATTGAAGTCACTATCATAAATAACAACTGTATCTGCAGCAGTCAGATTTATTCCCAATCCTCCAGCTCTCGTGCTCAAAAGGAATACAAACTTCGGAGAATTTTCGGACATGAATGTATCTATCTGTTCATCTCGCGAATTCATGTCGGTTGAACCATCGATTCGGCAGTAGTCATAGGTGCGATAATTGCAATAGTCTTCCAAAATATCTAAAACCATAGTCATTTGAGAAAATATTAATACTCGATGGCCTCCCTCTGCGTATAACTTTTTTAAGAGTCGGTCAAGGATGATGAGTTTGCCTGCAGTATTAATGAGATGCTCACCCATGGGAGGTGCATCCTAAGGTTCGATATTTGGAAAAAGATAAGGATGGTTGCATACTTTTCTGAGCTGCATGAGCAGATTGAGGTAATACTTCTTTTCATCTTCTGAAGCATTACGATTTTGCAGCAAATTTTTATATATTTTTAACTGTACCTCCGTGAGACCCACATAGATATGAATCTCTTTTTTTGGAGGCAGGTTCTTTTAAACCTATAATTTAGTTCTTCGCAACATAAATGGCTTCAGGATCTTGTGGAGTTGACCTATCATCTGCACATTCTTGCGCTACACTTCTGCCTCACTTTCATTCTTATTTTAAGTTGTGTTGATAAACCAGTTGTCAAATAAATCAGAATTACTGAATATTTCAGGAAGTAGAAAGTTAAGCAGCGACCACAGTTAATGTAGATTGTTTTGGAGAGGTGTGCCGGTTAGAAGTAGCTTGCATTCAGTGTGCAGTTTACGTACAACTTGCGACAGTTGACTTTCCTCATTCTTTATTTTATGAGCCTCATCAATTACAATATAATGCCACTTAATTTTCTTCAAACTGTTTAAACAAATTCGCACTCCTTCAAAGCTCGTTACCAAAATATCAAACTTTCCCTTATCGACAATAGAGGTCAGAATTTATTCGCGCTCATCTTTGGTCGCGATTAGTTTGACAACTCTAGCTGATGGCATCCATTTCTAAAATTCATTCATCCAATTGCCAAGAGTTATTTTTGGAGCGATGATTATATGAGGCCCATTGATCTTCTTATACTCCTTAATAAAGGCCAGTATGGCAATAGTCTGAATTGTCTTCCCCAAACCCATATCATCAGCAAGGATACCGCTAATGCCACTTTCATAAAGGCTGATCATCCAGTTTAAACCCACTAACTGATAATATTTCAACTATCCGCCTTACAATATGGAAGGTTGTTCTGTTAATCTAGTGAAAATATTCTCATCATGCTCCTCTTACTCTATCAGATACTCAATTTCTTCGTCCTCTTCTTCGAAGTGACCACGTCGTTTGGACTCTGCCTGATGCTGTTTACGCAGTAATTAATGCTTGGATAGGAGAAAATTAGTGTAGAACTCTGCTTGCCTAACGAGACAGTCTACAGCTTCGTCAGCAGTCGCGCCAGGTTGAGGTTTAAGAGCTTTTAACTGCTGTAGGACAATTTTTTTAAGGTCACCCTTGTCTAATGATTCTCCCGCCCGCTTGGGTTCTCTTTATTACTACATCAATTAATATAGATAAATTCGATCAGATGTTGAATTTAAATGAAATAAGAAAATTGTGATACCAATATAACAATATTGTCAGATGTTTAAATGATCAGTCTAAATCTGATTTTAATAACGCTTCTAAAGTTAGATAATTTGTTTATGCCAATGGAGAATAACTGGCAAAATAGATCAATGCACTAAACTATGATAATCTTTAGTTAAAATCGGATTATTGAGAGATTATTAACAAAATAGTATTAAGCAGAAATCATTCATTTGCTTATTTTCTTCACTTATTTTCTCAGCCATTCGAATCCCTAGATAATGCCTTCTCCATTCAGTCCACAGCAAGGCTGTAGATGCCATACTCTCTTTGATCGGTAGAGTCCCAATCGTTAAACTATCTCCACTGGCTTTAGAGTAGTAATATCTATTTTATTGGCAAACACTAGAACTGGGCATTCAGCCATATCAGGATGATTGATTACTGAATCAAGAGTTTCCTTAGCAAGTGATATCCTTTCAATATCGGCAGAATCCAGTACATAGATTACTGCGTTGGATCCGTTATAATAATGATGCCATAATTCCCTAAGTCTGGTTTGGCCTCCAATATCCCAGATAGTGAAGCTAAGCCCTTTATAGTTGATCTCTTAAACATTGAATCCGACTGTTGGTACAGAGGACACAGCCTCATTAAGTTTCATTTGATAGAGGATAGTAGTCTTTCCAGCTCCATCAAGACCCAGCATGAGTATCTTGGACCTCATATCGGCAAAGCTATTAAGTAATCTGTTGATTAGTTGACCCATTGTGATTTGATTATGAATTAGGAAGGATGGAACAGATTAATATATTTGTCCTACAAGGAAATATAGGGATTATTTTTGTGATGTCTGATCATTTCTGGTAATTAGTATTAATATATATAAACAATGCAGATAAACCCAAACCACACCTGATTTGTCTATCTTCGGAAGAAAGGCACTAGTCATTGTTTGCCATGTTTATCGGAATTTTATTATATTGCTCATTACCAAATCCATAATTTGTATAAATCTTCTATGCAATCAACATTAAAGATAGAGCTTAATTTATATCAGACAAGAAATTAACTAAGATTTTTTCTTATCATCTCAGCATAAACTCCACCTTCTTTGCGTTATAACTCAGCCGGAGAACCCCACTCCACAACTCGCCCTTACCCCATTACTAGAATTTTATCTGAGTTCTTCAGAGTGGATAAACGATGTGCAATGGTCAGAACGGTGCTGTTTTTAAATTTTTACTGAATAACCCTTTGAATTAGCTGGTCATTTTTCATGTCTATGTTGGCAGTGGCTTCATCAATTATCACAATTTTACTCTTCTTTAAAAAGGCCCGACAAATACAAAGAAGCTGCTTTTCACCAGCTGACAAACTGTTATTATCTACAGTGCCGTCCAAACCATCCTTCTCCATCACTGTATCATAAAGATTACATTATTAAAGGATAGTATAGAGTTGCTAATCAGAATATTGATGAGTCATATCCAGATTTTCGCGAAAAGTGGAGTTTATTAACTGTGGTTCTTGATCAATCATAGTTAGAGCATTTCTTAAATCTTTTAGAGAATAAGTCGCTGAGTTGACACCATCCAGCAGGATCTACCCCCTTCTTGGGTCAACAATTCGTAATAAAGTACTGAAGATAGTGGATTTGCCTGCTCCTGTCCTTCCCACAACTCCCACTTTTTCACCACTCTCTATTTTGAATGACACATCATAGAGAGCATAGGGCAAATCTTATCTATACCTTACGCTTACCTTTTTGTATTAAATTTCACCTTTTTTAATGATCTATTGATATCCTTCCTCTTTTTCACTCCACTTGTTGCAATAATCTTCATAGGGCTTTTATGGCTCAATTTTCATAAAATTAAAAATCCTCTCAACAGAAATCATTCTCGTTTATAGGTTAGCCCAGCTAAAAATTAGGGAAATGATATCATCGCTAAGAGTAAATGCATAGGATAGCAATAATCCAACCAAAGATGGAGATGTGGAAGTGTTAATCAATGCGAAGGCGATTGAACTAATGCTTATAAAAAAGCTGAGAAGAGTAAGCCTGAAAGCAAACCAGCTTCCGAGAGCTTATCTAGTAATTCTTGCAGCTTTATTAGTGGCAATTCGCTAAATCTGCTTATCTAAAAATTATGATTGTGCTTTAAAAGCTCGAATAGTAGCTAATCCATTGATTGTGGAAATGAACCCACTAACAATGGGAGAATTAGTTTTTGCTTATACTCTAACAACTTCTCTTTGCGTCTTCATAAAGTAGGCCCTCAATTTATTACACAAAAGGATAATAATAACACAGGGAATTATCATGTAGGGAGTTGATCCGTATATACAGATTGATAGTGTTCCAAATAGAGAAAAAAGATTGGTCAAAAAATTACCCATTGCATAGCCAATAGTTTCATCAAGTTAGCGAAGGTCCTTCGTTAAGCGGTTCATAATACGGCCCACTGGTATTCTGCTATAGAATTCATTTAAACTTGCATATAGAAGTGATTGTATTATTTTTCTATGCACAAGTTATCCCTGCTTAAATCCTGAGAGTACAAGGATATAAGCTCGAATAAAAGCGAAGAGACTGCTGGCAACAGAAAATGCAAGATATATATAAAGATAATAATCTTCATGGTTTTCACTTTTGCACCAATACTCCATCTAGATATTAGAAAAAATAGAAAGAGACAACCATCCAGTCATCGAACCAATTACTATAAACACGAATAGGGCACCTCCGTTGAGACGTATATACTATTTGAGAATTTACGGATTTATCTTGCCTTTATTATGATCCTAAGGAATAATTAGTTCTTCGATAGCTTTTTCAGCAAAAGATCTATGAGTCCTTGCTTGTGGAGATCCCATCGAATTCTTACTTTGTGAGATGAGATCCAATGTAGTTTTTATCTTTTTTTGATCGTTACTGATCTTTAAATCCTCTTTACTTTCACTGCTGCTTCGTTTTTTGAGTTCCATAGACTGCTCATACACTTCTTGGAACTCAACAGTATCACAGATATCCCGAAAATGGCCTTTACGCACGATGACTCCTTTCTTCAGTACGATGACCTCATCAGCATATTCTGCAAAATTAGCAGCATGTGTGGGCATAATGACAGTTTTCCCCTTTAAATACTGCAATATAGATTCCTTGATCAAAAATTCACCAACATGGACATCAACTGCACTAATAATATCATCCAACAAGTAGATGTCTTTGTCGGAGTAAATCGCTCGTGCCAATGCAATACGTGCTTTTTGTCCACCTGATAGGTTTACTCCTTTTTCGCCAATCTCAGTTGAATCTCCTTGAACCAATAATTTAAGGTCTTTTGTGAGGGATGAGTAATGAATTGCTTCATCAAACTTTTTTTTGTTAAAATTTAAATTGAAAAGAATATTTTATCTCACTGTTCCCGACATTATGCAGGCCTTTTGTGCAGCATAGGCGACAGTCCCATTAATTGTAATCATCGAGTGTCGGGAGTTCTTCATTTCATTGAGAATGGCTAACAAAATAGAAGATTTTCCACTTCCTATATCTCCCAAAATAATAACAAACTTTCCCTTTTAAATCGTCACATTAGCATTTTTAATAGCTGATACATAAATCACTTTTTATTCATGCATCCCTTCTTAATCATGGACGACCTAATGAGAGAACTCTTCGGTCGATATATCTGACTCTGAGTTTTTTCTAATTTTTTTATCGATAGAATAATGACTACTGGTTAATAATGATCTTTTTCTTGGGCTATCACTATCAGTACTGTTGGGTTCATCATCATCCTCATCCTCATCCTCGATGAAGAGGTCTGATCCATAACTATGAGTTTTGCGATATTATTTGACTTATTCTGATACTTATTTCTTCACATCCTTCTCCTCTGCTCCCCATCGAAAAGTACCACTTTATATTTTAATGGATGTTCCATCCTAATTATTTTAATTTTTAATATGGTTATAAGTAATTTATTTAGCAAGCAGATACTCCTCTATTCTTTTAATTGATGTGTACATCTGAATTAAACTTGAAAGAGCTGATGGAAATTGCCTGAGGGGAGATTGCAGTATATTGAAGATCATAATGGTTGAAAAAGCAATCGTAGCATCAATGGTCTATCCTAACAGAATATAAGTTAGGAAAGTCAGAAAGATGATGAGGGGACAGCTGAGAAAGTATAAGAACACTATAAAAACCTCAAGAAAGCCTCGTTTCCTATTTGAATCTAACTCCTTACTTCTTTTTTAGTCCAAACGATGATAAAAGTATTTTTATACTGCGTTAATTTTGATAAAGCGGATGATATCCAAAATCTCCTCAGTGATTTTCATGCGAGCATCTTTAGCTTTCAATGTATTTTCATTTACTTTAGAAATCTTTTTGGCCAGAAAAAATGTAATGGCAATCATAACCAACATAGTGCTCATGCCTGACACAAATGAAGCTCCAATGTAGGTATACATGAGCCAAACCCCTATGACTATTTGAATGGGGGTATATAGAACTGATGTGAGCTGAACCCCCATGTTGGTCATTCTTTGCGCATCTACTTGACTATAGTTAATTATTTAAGAAATTGAGTATTTTTTTTAGCAGAGGGCTGGGTATTTCAATGATTTTTAGTAGATAAGCAGACTTAGGGTGTTTGATAAATTGAAGCCAAAAACTGCGAATTGATAATACAGGTGACTTTGTAAAATGGCTTTTCCAAGAGTAATCATAGTTATACCCACAACTAGCCAAACTCCCTCCTCAAATGATCGATCTTCTGGAACTACCTTGATATAGGTAATAATTCTATGAGTAAGTACTGGGGCTGTCATTGTAAATACTGTTATTACTAGTGAAAGTGCAGCGAGGGCAAGAATTTGCAAGCGATAAGATCGGGCTATAGCTTTCAGAAGAGTGAATCCTTTACGTGTGCTACGACGTGTCTGTTTAAGTGCGTTGTACATGGACTCATATTATATTCTGGGGTGCATACTGGAGTGCAAACTCGGCAAATCTTAGGTATCAATGGGACAATGCTTCCCAAAGGAAAGCAAACAGGAAATCCAAGTAAAGAAAAGTTGAGAAAAAATGTTGCTACCTTTCAACTATCTTGTTTACGCAAAGTACTTTTCTTTTGCTTTTTGCGCTTTAGTTGTATCTGGAATGGGCAAAAGCTCAGGCAAGTACTATTCTTCTTCTATGATAAGATTTTATATTAAATTTTGATTGGGGACGGCTTGAGTCATTTATTGTTATTAAATTATATCTCTGAAGAGTTACACGCACTAAATGAAGCATATGAAATAAGCATAATTTTATATTTTGGTCAAATAAGTTAATCTTGATAAGTTGATAAATAATAAACGTATCTATTTCTCCGGAAGCCATATTGGTGCGATGAAGTTGAAGTTGAATATTATCTCTTTGAATGACATTAAAATATATTTGATCATGTCCGCTTTAAGTGCCTGCAAAATATTTGTCTCAATCATCAGAAAGCGCTGCATAATTAAATATATTTTACAATAATTTGTTATTTTTATTATTTTTTGTATATTCTCAAAGAACTTTTATTATACATACAAAAAACAAATAATAAATAGCAAATAGCCAATAACTCTGCACTATAGGTCAAATTTAACATGAAGATCACTGTTATAACAACTGATTCATTCCATATCATTTTCAATATTATCAGAATTAATCAATTAATTCTGCTGGACACATAAACAAAATTGTTAGAATTGAGCCTGACGTTGATTTGAACTCTACATGAGACTTCAGGCTTGATAATTTGAATATTAAATAACTATAACTTTCTATGGACGCACCTCCCCTCAACGAGGAATAGCTAAGCGAAGTTTATAACTGGGTCGATCAAGTTCCTCTTTCTCGCCCCAAGAAAAACATAACTCGTGATTTTTCTGACGGTGGTATCTCTCTCTAATTTAGTTCTTCTTGCTTAGATAATATCGCATTATTTCCCCAAGTTAGTTGAACTGCATAACTATATTCCTTCAACTTCCGCAACAACTAAGCTAGCAAACTGGAACACCCTAAACAGTATTTCTTTTTCCACTAAGAAAAAGTGCTTAAAAAACTGAACTATCAAGTCAGTAAAAACGATATCGAACACATCATAACTGCAACGCCAGACATAATCGAACGTGTGCTCAAATCAACACACAACAAAATCAAGGCCTTCATGGAAAAGAAAAAGAATGGAGATGGATAAATCAAGGAAGAGATCCCAAAATAGGCTGAGTTTCACAAAATCAGCAAAAATCAAGAACTGAAGGATGTCCTTTCCGAGAAAGACAACGCCATTAAGGAGTTAAAGAGTACTGTAGAGGTAAATGTTATACCATACAGATTTTGTAGCTGAAGATCCAAAAGATGGAGCAACTGATAAAAATCAAAGACAGCAAGATCCAAAGTTTGGTGAGCAAGCTGCAACAGGCAGGACTGGCATGATGTATAATAACCAGCAGTGAGCACCAGCCACCCTTGCTTCCATTATTATATTAACATCACTTCAGCTAAAACTAGAGGTAATCCACCCCCAACTCCAAATCAATTTAGTCGTTTTACTACGATTCTTCTTTCCTCTTCTGTCGGTGAGCCACTCCCATCTCTGACAACTTCATATCGTAGATGATTTTGTAGTTTCGCTTGAACATCTATCCGACAAAGTTATAGATCGAACTGCCTCCCTCGAATTGGTATTGTCTTCCATTATCCTCGATTAGCTGTCCAATCAATTTCTTTTTCATCTATTCGATTAGTTGAACTATTTATTATTCCTCATATTCCCAATCTTCCTCTAAAGGGTTGCCTTTAACCTAAAGATCATGCTCCTATCTGCGTTTTTAAAGGAGAGAATTAGTGAGGTAATCCCTAAGAGGAAAAAGCGGATATATTTAAAGATTTCGCTTTCGTGCTGATTGAAACTTAGCTAGCTTGGGATTGATTTAGGATTCAAAGGTCGGAGGGAGATTGCCCTTTTTACAGCCCTAAAGGCATTTGAGTATCCCTTATAATCCTGGAGGTTCGTTTTCAATTCTGTAAAACATGACTTTTGCCTTTACTCCCAAAAACACAGGTACTCTCCCTCGATAGCTTTCATAGTGCACCCTATCTCTGAGGTTAACCTTAATAGTCTAAAAAATGATTAATTCTTCCTCTTTCAAATCGTCTCTGTCATTCACGATATTCAAAGGAATATTTTCGCTAAACTGTTCCGAATTTCTGGCAAGCTACTTTTTTTATATTTCCCTCTGGATAGGAGTATAATCGACAGTATAACCTTTTTTGCGTTTGATGTAAAAGATTGCATGTAGAGCTAATCCATGAAACGATACGAATTGCTGCAATTTAACAAGACTGCTTTTACGGCGGATGGTCCATATTATAAAATTAAACTTGTGCAGTTGTCTCCATTACTTAAGTAGAGACGGGTTTGCCCAATCAATATTTATTTTTACAGCGTTGCCATTCCGATTGGTTTCAATAAACTTCTCGTCGTCTATCTCCGCGCAACTCTCCCAAAAATGATCCTGGTCCACAATAAAATCCGCAGAGACTACTACTTTTGCCAGCTATGACAGTCCAACATCTTTATTCCAATATATCAGCTTCATCTTATCGCTTTTCTTCAGTAAGAATTACTCATGAGGATTTTTAAACTGAATTTTAATGGTCTTATTTTTCTTATGGGGTTCTCTGGATATTTTTTGTACAGGTTCAGTGTAATCCTGAACGTTAATGAAATTATTGGCTTTTCGTTATTTAACTGGCATCATGCGAAGAGTATGCGATTTGGTTAATATAAAAGTAGTTTGCCGAGTTTCTCGGTAAAAGACGTTATTCTTTAAAAATTTATTTGTGGAGTGAGTTCGCTTATTTAGAGATTTTTTTATATCGATGGAATTCTTGGCTGAGAGTTTCATTACATTATATACAACACAGCAAAATTGCATCAGCAAACCTAAATAAGCCGGCGACAAAGGAAACTCATTGTAACAAACCTAATATACTGGTTGTTCCTCTTAGAATCAGTCTACCAACAAAAATATCCAAATTTCAATTATCTATTCAGCCATAGAAGTTCAATTATCTTTCAGAGTTTAATGATCAAATTGAAAGCAAATTATTATTGGATGCATTTCTATTTTATTTAAACTTTGTAATTAATTTCAAATGACAGACAAGCTGTCCATCGCCTTCGATGAAGAAAACAATATTCGAGTTCTTGATCCAGAAAAATTCCGTGAGTCAGATCACCTTAAAAGTTTGTCTATGGAGTTCATTACCAAAGTTATATCCATGGATTAAACAATGGGATCACTTACTGAATGTCTTGACGACTTTGCAGTCCGAATAGAAAAAGAAAAACTAAGGGCTTTAGGATAGAGAAATAAATGGGAGAGCTAGGCCGAAAACAGAAAACGTAAAATGATGGAGCTCAATAATTACCTGAATGAAAAAAAAGCAGAGTTGTAACGGCATACAGTGGAGATGGAAAGCTTGAGCAAAGTAGAGGCAGAACAAAAAGCTCTAATTAATAAGCTTTCTAGTATCTAGTGATTGATAAGCATAAATTTAAGAATCTATACAATTATGCAACTGGCAACAATCCATGCTTGGAAGTATCCAAAACTGTGTAGCATATAGTACAAACAAACACACTCATTTTTTAATTACAGGCAATTCGATACTCTTATCCCGATGACTTAGAGGTGGAGGGAGGTCATAATCTCTGGTTTTTTGTTTGGATTTAAATTTAAAGATGCGCTGGACCATCGATGAGTGTTTATGGTGAAGGCGATGCGAGTAATCAGCAAAATAAGACTGGCCGAGTTCAACATTCTTTTCTGCCACATTATACAGCTCCCTCTTGTATGTTTACTTGTTTATAACTCCGACCCGAAATATTTACTTTTTTATCATCTCCAGCTCATAGTTGCTCATTTACTGATCTTCATCACCAGAGGAAAGTTATTCATCCTCCGAGGTATATTCGATTTATAATTTTTCCTCAGAAATCTTTGTTAGACTTTCGCTAATTTCACGAATTTTAGTCTTTCGATACATCTACACAAAGTTACGAGGGGTGAATTATTCACTGCCTTCAGTTTTGGAAAAGATGAGCTTCATCCGAAGTTATTCCTTTTCTTTCTAGCGCTATTTACGTCGTTCACATGCTTATTTCTATTTTTTCATCTATCCTGTCAAAGATTTATAAATTTGTTCTGGTGTAGTAAACTAAAGATGAGATACAAGTGCATCTGCCAAAGCAGTACCAAAATTCTGCCAGTTCACGATGCCAATACTGCCACTTTCTAAGAGACCGTATGATTGCTAAAATGTGATTGCATTAATTTTATTTTTATTTGCAAAGTACACTCTCGCTGTATGCTTTTTTTCCTTTGAAGTTTTGAAGACGCAATAGTCATACTTAAAAGAATCAATCAAATTTGATAATATTTTAGGAATTACCCTTCCTGATAAATACTCTTTACTTCCAATCTCAGTCTCGTCTCCATAAGCAAAGATGTTCTTTTTTGCAGAGTGACCATGTAGATCAAATAAAAAGGCTATTTTATGCTTTTTCTGAATGCTCGAAATATAATTTTAGACTGCTTCTATTTCAGGAAAATATTCAATGTCCAATGAATGAAAATTACGATTAAGATCCTGCCCCAAAACGCCTGTTCTATGATTCCCTAAGAATACTCCATCAGGGTTGACCATTGGAACAATATAAAAATTGTATTTTTCAGTGAGAATTTCAGTTTATAATACTCGAGTTATAAAGCTTTCTAGTGCAAAATTGGACACTGTCTCTCCAGGATGAGTTCTTGCTAAGATAACGATAGCTTCCTTTGGCTCTGTCTGCAATGTATCCTTCTCATGATATCTATGCCCATACTTTTTTTCACACAGGCAAACTCCTTGTATATCTAACCCTGAGAGGCTGGTTCCAATTTTTTTTATATTTACTTTTTCTTTGAGAGAAAGTATTTACAGATACTCGGAGAGCATGCTGTAGGTATAAGGCGGTAATGTAGCAAAGTAGGTCTCTTTATGCTCCTAGAAGATATAATCAAATTCGATATAATAGCATTTTTGCTATTGATCGTACTCATATTTTAACTTCTACCCATCCTGATGCCAGTCACTGTCAGCAGTTCGAACATATGGTCTCATTCCATTTTTATACAGACTGAATCGCTTGCTAAACTTGTAGATTCTTAATCTCATCTTACATTTCTTACGGGCTCGTGCTTAAAAATAAAACCATTGCCTCAGGCCATGTGTATTGGTATCCTCTCTCATATATAGCCAATACTAGCGAGTGCTTATCTTGACTGCTGCATTGAGATTACCACTTTAAAATTTGCTGTTAAAGGCAATATCCTCTCCACGATAATCGTTATCTGCTTTGCTGCTGCCAATACGCATCTCTAAATGCTAATCAAAATACCCTTTATAGTTTTAAAGTAGAAATACGTGTTTTTCGGAGCATATCCTCTATAAACAACTCTACCACGTGCTTTATCAGCAGGATTTCCGCTGTCTCTTTCTTCCATATACTAAATGGGTATGCGCGAAAACTATTTATCAGATTTTGGTTAATCTACATTTGTGTGTAAGGAATAAACCTGTACTGATTTTCGATTACTTTTTTATAAGGACGGTATTTCATTAGAATCATTCCTCCGCATACGCTTTTTGGTGTTGATCAAAATTTATAGGTCACTTGATATTGAAATGGGTTTTTGCTTTGGCTTCCGTGCTGATTTTTATGCTTCTTCCTTGTTATAGCGAATCATGAACTGACTGGCGTTATTATCGAGGAAGAGTGAAGTGTTCATATAAATGTTATTATGATTATTATTAATGAGGGATATAAGCGTTCCGAGCAGTTTTGACAATTTAATTAAGAGAACTTCCTAAAGATTATATTCAGAATAGTGTCAAAAGAAATCAAATATTCAAATCAAGTTTTCACTTTTTAGTTTCACGCAATTTGCGGTCTCTTCGCTGAATTTGCTCCATTATTTCCTTCTGTTCTTGCGATTTTTAGATATCTCCCTGAATGTATAAACTTAAATCTTTTCGGAAGGAGGAGTTAGATGGGAGGGGATGCTATTCATACTAAAGTTTGTAAGGTAGTTAAGTAGCAAAATTAATCTACTCCTTGTCATCTATCCTCACACTTTGATTCCAAATACCCTCTATAGTCGATAATTATTTGGCAATGTCATCCTTTGTGGGAAAGATAGGAGGCACTTTTTATTTAAATTTGGATAAGTAAGCGCTAGTAGTTCGGTATATTTTGCCATAGATGTAATCATCCGGATCTCCCTTCGAAATATAATATCCTCTTTTCCTTGGGCCAAAGAATATCTCTGCAAAGTAGTGATTTTTCATATCGTAAACGTAAACTAAATCAAAATAATCGTACTCTTGTCTTCAAAGTGAAATTCACGGTCTCCGAATATCAGTCCTTTTATCACCATTTTACCATAAACCAGACAAATCTTAGTACCGTCATCGAATTAGATATAGTTGGGCTTTTCACTTGAACATTTACCACTATTGAGACCCATCCCTATTTTGGGATCAATTTGACCATATATCTTATAGCCGCGACCTGCAAAATAGTAGGAGGCAATAGGAGGATGATGACTAATTTGCTACAGGTAAAGTGGACATCCAGCCACCCAGCACTGCAAAGTTTCTCCCAAAATTGGGTTAAAGGGTTTTTAAGCGCTAATACCCAAATTAGATACAGAAATTGCAAATAGAATAGCGGCTTTAAACCGTTCATAACTATCCTTCTGATTATTTCTAAAGGGATCGAAGAGAAGAGGCGCATAGGAGAAGTTCATAGCGATGGACTGAAGATGAGACCTAAATGAAGAATGAATTACTCTTTTTTAAAAATAGTGACTGGAAGCGAAATATTGAGCACTCCTCCTGTCCTAATCATCTTGTGTAGATTACTGCCAATGCTGGCAAATACTTTCTTAATCATCCTCTTCTGTTAAACTATCATAGCCTAGTTGATGCACACTACTCCGCCATTCTTGCATCTCATCCATTACTTAAAGAGGAAATGTTCAGTTAAACGCTTTGCCTTTAGCTTCTAAGGCGACAGTTAAACAGGAGACTGTTATATTCTACCAAGATGGCTCTGGGGGCTAGATATCTTCTCTTTTTTCAATTAAAACTAATCGTGATATTTGCCATCGCCTTAATATTCATCTGATTATTGAACCTAAAAGAGCTACTCCTCAATATTGTTGTCACTCATGATGGTGTAGAAATCATCCTCACTGTCATGAGGGGCCTATTTCATCTATTTTTCCTTAACTCTAAAAAGCATATCGTAGTATTCAAGCAGAAAGGCCATGGCAACTTCCAGATTGATATCTTTACCCAAAACAAGGCTGACCACCATCACAACTTTATTCGCATCTGTCCTCTGCATCGGCTGAACTTTAATTAACATGAACTCCAAATAGTTGCCAGTCATGATGTTTTAAACTCCCTTTGAAAAGAAGATTTCCTCTTTCTCTGTTAGACACTACTCTTTAAGACTAATCTGCTCATAGATTTTGTTGTTGATGAGATAGCGATCATATACGGCTTTGTACTTTTTAGAAAATTATTCAATAACAGTGGAGTTCATTTTGTACTTGTAGTTATTTTGCATATTTTCAAGAAATTATTGCTTTAGTTCAGGCACCGTTTTCTTGACTTCAAATTAAAGTTTAAATATTTTGTCAATGGTAAGACTACGGTCAATGCGCACACTTTCCTGATCATAGTGTTTAACATAGATGTTTTTGAAAGCAAAACCTCCCACTTGCAATCTTTGACAGATATGCGCCTTATATTTGAGATAGAAAGTCACCTGCTCTGAACTGAGAAATACTAAAGATTTATCTGGATTTTTCTCTACTATGCTTTCTCCTCCATCACGATGATCCTCCTCATTATTCTTTATAAGCATTAATAAAGTTTCCTTCTGTATATCAGTCACACAATCTACCAACTCCTTAAACACCTTCACGAAAATTTATTGCTTAAAAAAAAGGACTACCTTAACATTCTCTTCAGATACTTCTTTACTGATTGCATCCAGTACAAGTGAGTAATCATGGCGTTTACTTTTGCGAACGAGGTAATGGTTCAGACTCAGAACAATATTACGCTTTTTATTGGAAATAGACACAATCCGCCGTAATTTGTCAAATTTAAATTTGGCATTAGTCCACAGTGAAAGCTTGAAACTAAAGATTTATAGTTGACAGGAGGTTTCGATATGGTTGATAGTGGGTCCTTAACAGCCTGCAGATCTGCCACTAGGTTGGTTATGAATTTATCTCTCGTAGTAATCTTTAAGATAAGTGATGAGCGAATGCAAAAAAGCTATCTTTTCATCATCACTGTGCGTTAAGAATGCCTTAATAAGCATTTGATCCACAATCTGCTGTTTAGTAAAATCTCGAAGACTTTTCTTATCGATCAAGTCTTCAAGGGTAGAGAAGTACAGCCGTATTTTGAGAGGAAGTTCAAACATTCTTTTGATTTCGTAGAACTACTGTAACATAACTTTAGCGGGTTCGCTTCGCATATATAAAAATATTATCTTCCTTAACTACTATTATCATGTAATGATGCACGACTGCCAGAAATAATAAAACTATTATTAGAGTATAAATGTAATGTCAAAGCAAGATCCAATCATTAACATTTTAGTTTATTTTTTAAGACTTAATCTCATTGTTTGTTCATTAAAAAATATTATAGTTTATTTGGGGACTCAAGGTCGATATTGCACAATAATTTACCTTTCCCCTTATATGTTTGAATTAAAATACAAATTTAAAATAATTTGAAAAGATCAATATAAATTCCACTTGGTGGGTAGCCGACTGAAAACATTTTGAAAAGTTACATTTTTTGGAAGTTTCATTTTATTTATCATACAAACAGGGCTACTTTTTATTTATACAAGTTTGCAATTGCAGGATTCTTAGAATAATTATTCGGTTGGTGCCTCTTTATTTGCTTACAATTGTTTCTCCTCAGCCTTGAGGAAAAGAATTAGGTCGACTGTCATAATTTCACTCTGTGGAAATTTGTCACTGTAAGCGTTGTCCCAATTAAAAAAACAATTTGAGTTTTTGTCCTTCATTTTTGTACAAATTTTATCTTCGGATGTTTCTCGATGACTCTATCTGCCCGACACTCTTTTACCATCAATGGTGTTGCTATTAACCCTCGACACAAGACATGCATTATTAACTTGCGAAAGTGGTGATTTCTCAACAGTCATTGTATCTTTCGAATAAATATGATCAACTTATAGTTGATCATGATTGATCTCAACAGCTTTCTGTTTGATGAACTCATCAATTAATTTGACAATATCATCATTTTGCGAAGGATTAAGCTATTTCTCAGTCATATCTTCAAGTCCTTTTATATGTTTGTGATTCTCAATGAATAAGACAAATTTATTCGAGTTCGCTTTAAATTTTAGAATATGTCTTTGAAACAGTCTTAAGTTATCCTCTTCCAGCTATGGATCTGAAAGCAATGCTAGGAAGCGATTATGGCACAGCAACTGACATGAATAGTACAGCATTAATTTATGAAATATTTGCAAATACAAATAAGAAATTAATGTGCTTTTTTCTTCTAATTACTTGTGACACTTTAAAATTTTACTAGCTTGAGAGTGGTTTTCGTGAGATAATTTATGTCCTGATAATACATCAGCAAATTCTAAAACCAATCGAAAAAAACATTATATGGAGTAAATTTGTTTCATGACATCCAAAGGAGTAAGTGTAGACAGAAATTCCATTCTTTGACTTCTTTTGAAACATAAAATATGTTGTTTGCTAACTAAAACACTACTCATGTCCTTAATGATTTTCCAGAATATCTTTACTATACGTTAGGAATCATAAAGTTAATACTTGCTCTCGTTCTATTTAAAATTATCTACGCTTGGCAATGCCAACTCAAAAATCTCTTAAACAAACAGTTGTTATTCGACGAGTCTACATTATTTTTTGATTACCTATCGAAAATAATCAAATTTTTGATGAGGTAAAGCCAGTTATTTTTGTCATCAGAGGTAAGTACTTAATTAACGAAAGTCGCAAATGCAATCTGAGCTTTTGTTTCGGTATCCTACGCATTAAAGATTAGCATCAATTCTGAACTATATGGCTCCCAAAATACTATGAAGAATCAATCCATCAGGACATTAAAGATTAGGCGCAGTTAACAGCATACGGCATTACTCAAAATTTGTTAGGTTAGCATGACTCATTAAAAAGTGAAGCATTTAGAGCTAAAATTAACGAGAAGGGTACGGCTCACGATTAATTTAATATTATTTAATTACTATGGCTAAAAAGACCAAGACAGGAGCAGTAGGAGTAAAGCTCAGAATAACTCGAGGACTACCAGTTGCTGCTACACTTAACTGCGCTGACAATTCTGGAGCTAAGAATCTGATGATCATTGCTGTGCAGGGGGTCAGGGGTAGTCTTAACAGACTTCCTGCTGGTTCAATTGGTGATGTTGTCCTTGCTTCATGCAAGAAGGGTGTTCAAAAATTGAGAAAGAAAGTTCATCCCGCAGTGATTATCAGACAAAGACGTGCTTGGAGACGTCCCGATGGCACTTTTCTCTATTGCTAGGACAACGCAGCAGTTATTGTAAACAACAAAGGAGAAACTAAAGGTAGTGCTATTACTGGACCAGTAGCCAAAGAAGCCTCTGAGTTATGGCCTAAGATTTCCTCACACGCAGGATCAATCTTTTGATTCAACCATATTTAAATCTGCTATTCACAAATTGTAAAAGCTTATCATAAGTTTCTCGTATGAAGTTAATATGATAATTAAGCCAATGGAAATAATATTAATTTATGCAAATCATTTATTCCATTTGATTAAACTTTAGTAGTATTCAATGAGTTTGAGCCTATGATATTTTATCATAGTCTATTTTTATACCTTATAAACTCTATTTATCGATGAATCTTTTATTTTAACGAAAAAGTGAGTTGGAGTCTCGATATCTTCACTTAATTAAGGGTTCACTATTTAGGTTATCTCCGCATTCTCAGGCAACTTTTCATTTCTTATATTTTACAAAAAAGATAGGCGTTTATTATAATTCTATAGAAGTGTTACATTTCCACCAATTACTTGCAAATTGTGCTCAAATATATTACATGGAGAGGATTAGTATGTTTCGTGTTTAAATTCATCCTCTGATTCAAGGGCTTTTGACAGCTATTTTTTATCAGTGTTTGAAAGATTTTTGAGTTAATACTAAAGGATAAGTGCACTGCAATTACCCATATTTGTAATAGGTTCCCAAGTTGCCTGATTTCTCGGGTAACCCTTCCAGCTGACAAAATAGTACTCAACCCCATCTAGATAATCAAATAGTTACTTTTAATCTTCTTATTGAGAATAGTCTCCACTTCGTATATTTCTTCTTATGAAGATTCTCTTGTTGGTTAAGCATTTTTATTAGAGTTGATATTGTTTTTTCTTAAACGACTATTAAACATTAGACTGGCATGATCAGATTCGGACTACGGGTTATTAAAAATAATAAGCTCATTTTTATGGGCATAATAAACTAAGTAGTATATTTCTTCTATGGTGGTTATTTAGATATACCTCTCCCATTAAGCCCATTTAATTGAAAATTCACATAAATTTAACTATCAAGCTATTTGTTTGCGATCGGCTTTGCCCATATTTTCGCTTTTCTTATTCCAAGAGTTTTTCGCGTGGGAGGATCACTTTATGAATGAATAATTTGCGTAATTTATTTGCTATTGTGTCTTTGCCTGACTTTTTTTTGCCCTATTGTGATGACCGAATTATACGTTCTATCTTTTAACGCTATTTTCCCAAATTATCATCATTCGATTGTTTATAAGTACTTAAAGAACTGTGATTGGTCCTAACGGAATCTTGCTTTGCTCTCATGGATAGAGTTTGCTTTGATGTATGTTGCTTGATTCCCATTCCCTTTATGGGTCCAAAATGTGGAGTTTTCAATTTAGGTATTTTCTGTCTTTTTTATATCTCTAGTAATCCATCCTCTATATTTCTAAACTCCATAATTGATGGATTTTTGACCTGATAAATTTGTATGCTGTGGGCATTCTTCCCTAATTTGAAAAGGGTATTCTATATATTAATAAAAATACCTTCACCATCCTCTTGTTGACTCTGCACTAGTAAAACTTGGCTATCTTATTCGTCACAAAAGACTCGTCTTTTAAGTTCTAAAGGTCAACTTGCTTGATTACATCTGTGGAATCATGGTCAAGAATGAGATAAACTGCCTTGATATCATCTTCACTCATTGTAAGCCTATCTTTAAAAAGTTAGTCTTCTAATTTTTTAATCAAAGCTATGACACCTCTTTTAAAAATTTAATAAGGCAGTTCCTCCTGAGTCAAATTTTAAAACATCGTAAAAATATTGATTCTTTTTTGTTCATCTTCAACGAAAATTGTAATTCCTTCAACTAAAAGTTTTATCTTTTTAGCCATTTCGGAAACCTTTATAGAAAGGATAATAGCCAGCTTTTATTTGTATTATTGATTCTATTAATGACCAACTTGAGGTTACGCGACTCTATATGATGATGAGTAAGGCAGTACGCCCTCCTCGTCTGACTAAATCACTAAATTATTTAAGTTAATACTCTACTCATCTTCGTTGATTTATTATTTTATGGACTCAATCTCCTCACTACCCACTCTAAACCTTATAACTCTACATAAGCCTCTCAAATACATCTTTTCTGGTATTTTTTCACCGCTCATTGCTTTAAGCGTACCCTAATCTACGCATAATAACCCTGCCAATTTTTTGTTAGTAAGTTGATTTTGATTATCGAAAAAGTATTTACGAAGATCCATTAGATGCGCTGACTCCTCAAATCGAAAATTAAGCTTTTTTGCAACCATAAGAAAGTCATAATAGTTGATGACATTTGGGGAATGTTAATCGAGACATTGCAAAAAAAGTTGTTTTATATGATTGACTCGCCTATCCTTAGTTAAATATGCAATACTGTTGAATCACTAATCCAGTTGAGCCCTCGTGGAAACATAGGTTAATTTAATATTGTTATATATTAGCCGATAAAGTTATGACTATGGATGTAATCATTTGCATTTAATCAATAAAAACAGTAGCAATAAAGAAAAATAAAGTTAAATTCACTTACTTCTTTATGATTAGGTCTTAAAAATTATAAATTTTATTACTATTGATCAGAAACGAATAAATTCGGCTGTTTATTGGTTTATATGATCATTAACAGCAACAAAGTATCTATATGTTGAGTTATTTCTAATTTTTGTTTCAGTATAAAAAGCCTACGTCCCCTCCATCCAATTCCCCCATATAAATTATTACCATGGCAGAATCTCACTAAAACAAATTTTAAGATGACCCCTTCATAATAGTCTACAACTGCCGTAAAAACAGCAAAGATATCACTTCTCCTAAACGAATAAAACGTCAACCACATGACTATTCCCTTGCCCCGCACTCCATCATTGTGACTAGGAAAATGGCAGCATAGCTGGAACAACAAAAAATAGCAGAGAAGCAATCCTTAGAGGAGTCTGCAGGACAACATGAAGAGGAATTAATTCTACCTAGGCAGCTGGAGGATCATGACCGCAAATTCTTTTCCTAGGGAGAGCTATAGAAGGGAATTCCATTGCCTGACTATTAGGATGAGGATATACTGTATAATCTTAATGAGGTAAGCCGAACATCAAACTACTCCAAGCTGTAGCGAACGCTATTGGGTCTGAGTTTTCAACAGATGTAGTAGATGTAGTAAATGGAGGCGGAAGTCGAGCTTTGTGCCAGCACAAGCATCGATCAGGTGGAGATTTTAGAGTGAGGCTCAATGATTACATTATTAGAGTTTTTTACTCATACAAAGTTCATGTATCCGAGGCAGTGAGTGAAAGAATTTTGTTTATTTTTATTTAGAAAATTCTTTTTTAAACAAAGAGATAATCTCCTTAATGTTAACTGTCAAGGATTTCTGTTCAGAGTATATGATTGAGTTTATGCTTAAGATATATTAGATTGTAGATGAGAAATATCAAAAAATGATCAAATTAAGCTAATTAACTTATTTTTTGTTAAGCCTTAGTTTTCTGATTTTTGTCATTGATAAATACAAACTAAGATCTAAAATTGACAAAAAAAATAGTTTGATGAAGATTTACTATTTTATTGCATTCCACAATTTCATTAATAGTGATAATTTCTAATAAAATAAACAAATTAAACCAAATCGAATAAGTTTATCAACATAATGTTAACTAATGAGTTTAAACAGTATTAGTGAGGTTACCAGCATTTTATCGGAATGTTATATCATTTTATGTATTTTAACGATTGATAATCTCCTACTTGCATCATAAAAATAAGAATATGCATCTCTCAAAAGCATTGTTTTTGATAACTGGACTTCTTTTGATGCTGTCTACTTGCCAAGAATGCCAGCCTTACTATCCTCGTATGTTTTGGAACCCATAATCCTCAGAAATTAATACTTTCACCATTGATCTAATCTTCATGTTCAACACTAACAACTCTTGCCCGTACAGCTACATACAAATATACTATGAATCTACCATCCACAAATTTAGGTGCACTCAAAAAAAATTATAAACACATACTGATGACGGAAAAGTGGAATTTGTTCATTATGTTCAGAAGTGCTCTGCTTTTATCTCATAAAAAACGGAAATTGATGAGTTTAAATACAAAATCTATGGTTCAAAATATATCTCTGAGTTGAAGTCATAACCTTCTGAATAATTTTTAGTGGAAATGCCAACAGTAACATTACGTTTATTTAGAGAGAATTACCTTTCAGACTGACTGTTATTTCTGATTGGGGACCAATCATTAACAAGACTTACAAGGCCCTTAACGACACATTGGATTATATTTTGTCTAAGAGAGTGGAGGAAAGGTAAAGTGGATCCGGAAATTAATGGCGTATCAATAGTTTATTATTAAATGGGGATTATGCTTATAATTTATAAACAGATGCTTGCCAAATGTATGTCTTGTTCCTTAATGAGCTTAGCAGAATATCAAGATTTTGGCCCATTCTTACCACAGTGGGAAATCATGAGAGTACGCTTCCAAAGAGCATGTATCTCTTTTAGAATAGTTTTGTTATTGGTCGACTGTCAACTACTGACGGTAACTATGAAAGAGTTCAATCTTATCGCTTTGTCAACAAAACAACTTTTCTATTTTTTGATCCTTTCCTTTAAATATACAAAATAGGAAACCCTCAGAAATATTAGACTATGAAAACTTCAATACAAAAATAATTAATTTCAGCCCGTCAAAACTATCCAGATGAGTTTATGGTGATGGCCTCTCACTATCCAGTGATGTGCTCGCAGGTGGATCCGCATTGCCGTGATGCAATGGAGAACATGCCAGATCTTTATGAATACTTATCAACTCCTTACGAAGGCAAAGGGCTGGTTGATTTATACATTGGTTCACATATGCACCAGTACGAGCGCATCTGGCCTTTTGTCAACAACAAGTTTGTGAATGAATCATCTCCCTATTATAGAGGCAGACTAGCCAATTTTGTGGAAGCTGTCGGCGGAGTCAATTATTGGATCATTGAGGACTACTATGAACCTGAATATTTTAGTGTGTATTCGACATATAATATAACTGGCATGGGAATTATGACCTTTACTGGAAATTCAATGGACAAAGCTTCAACTTTTCAGATACATTACAAACATATCAACACCCCAAGGACTTATGAGGAGGTAGATGAATTTATAGTGACTAACAAATTTAAAGAGGATGCTGAGCATCTCAAATAGCATACAGAAACTGGGTGATTATTTGTTTAAACATTATTGAGCGAACTAAGTTTCATTCAAAGTAATTTATTGAATATTTATTTTTCCTTAGATCAAAAGACTTATTTTACATTATCCTGCGAAGGTAAGCTAACTCTTGATATATTAGGAGGTAGAATTGTTATTTTTAAATTTAAATAAATTACTAATGAGTTTAAATGATTTAGAAATTTTAAATAAGATTAGACCTACATTTTACTGAAATATTAACTCTCAATAATTTTTTATATATCAACTTAGGAATTGAAATTACACTATGATACTGATTGACTCCCGATTGGGACTCCAACAATAATAATTATCTCAATTAGAGTAATACCTATTTATCAGGCTGATAATTTTCTATTGGTATAATAATAAACAATCAATGTCAATTCATGAAATATCTGATGAAGTTATTGCCAAAAAATTAATGCTGCCAAGACAGAAATAGGCTGAAATTCAATAAAATGGTAGTTTAAAGATAGTAAAACTTGATCTTGAATCATTTAAGAACCATTTTAAAGCTGGCTTTTTTAATAATATGAAGCTCACTGCTTTGAATATAGATTGCAAGCAGAGGACATAGACTCGACAAATGAACTGAATATACCTCTAATTCCTGATTTATTTATACTTTGAACAAAATTAAATTCTTTAAAATATTTCCGCCCCTCACATTTTCACATTTTCACGTCTCCAACAAGTCAAAAGATCATCGATATAAGTCAGCACAGTCTTGTGGTAATAATACACTCACTCAGATTTATAAACTGTTGTTGATTCATTGGAAGAAAATGTGGACATGCAATGACGAAATTTCACACAAAATCGATAATTTCAAGCCAAATTTTTGCTTATCCTTCCTGATTGCTATAGAACATTATTTATCATAAAATCTTTTGCATTTCATTTGTTGTGCTGTCAAAATTTATTTGATTGCTGTTATGTTTATAATTTTAATGAAAATTGACAGAAATAATGTCAGATCAGTAGCAATAAGCTTTTATAAATGATAAAGGATACAGTATCACCACAAGGAAGTTGTTAATACCAAATATAGAATTGGTATGCATGAAGTTGTGATTTGAAATAAAAGCAATTTAAAACAGATTGATCCTTAGTTCGTTGGCCCTAAAATACGAAGGGATAAATTTAGTAAATTCATATTATTGGGAATGGCCTACAGTTTATCTGTTTTGACGTTATAGAAAGTCAACCGATGGCGGGGACATTCCACAAATCCGAATAGCTGAGGAATTGAATAGAGGAAATTAATTAGTTGAGGAAATAAAAACCAATGACAAACAATTGGAATTTATCCTAAATACATTGATAGATACCCATAATAGCTGCGATTGCCAAGACTATGCCTGCGAAATAGCAAAAAGTGTCTCCAATAAATATTTTCGCTGGATAAGCATTAAGTTTCATCAAAGCAATAGAAGTTGCTAAAAAAGTGATTAGTAAATAGATACTATATTAATACTTGTGAAAGCGGTTGTGAAGCGCGCTGTCGGTAAAGAAATAGATTAACATAGCAGACGAAGTCACCATACTTTGACCTACTTATAAACCATTTATTCCAGCAAAGATATTTATTGTGTTTGTTAAGTATATCCCTAATAGAGTTATGTATATTAGATATAAATGACTAAGCTACAAAGTATTTCCTAGGATCATGCTGAATGGAGGAATTATCTCTATATGAGTAGATCCTTGATACACTGTAATTAGGGGCAACACTATGAAGAACGGGAACAGTAATTTGTATCTCCAGGGCAGATCAAGCATATCGTCTGCGAATCCTAAGATAATAGTTCCAAATATTGTAACAAATACGGCTAAATGAGTCGTTAGAATTTCAGTGCTGCTCCAATACTTCAGTATTACGACTAAAATCATTCCCACCATGCAAAAGGAAACTGCTGCTGCAAAGCCTACACATTCAGGTATCTCTTTTTCGCCTGCTTTACTTCCCTTCTTATTTAAATCTAGTCCATGAATATGTTTTTTTTCCATAAACTGTGCTACTTTGAGAATGAGAGATGTCGTAAGGTACCAAGCGATGATGGCAGCGAGGAAGATAATAGTTGCCTTTACTAAAGATAATTGCGATATAGCAGCAATGGACGAAATAACCGCAAGTCCAGTCGTAAATCGAAATGAATTCATTTTGCCACGTTATTATTATTATACTTGAGGGTATAATTAATTTGTGCTAATTGATATGAAATTTGGTTTGTCAGTTGATAGCCTAAACCAGAGAAACAAAAAAATACATTTACCATGACGCACATATATAAAAAAATAAATTCAACGCACAATAGTCTAACTCCATTTTTCTTTGGGCATTTTCTTGTTATGTCATTGTTGCTCTTTTTTGATATATCTATATATTTATATTTGTGTTGGCTGATATTAGATTATAGCTGACAATGGAATCCTCATGTCATTGCCTGAACCGATAGCTGATAAAATAAAAAGCAATGAATATGGTGAGTCAAATAAAAACAGCATACATGGATAGGATCAACTCTCTCCAGCATGAGTTGCTGATGAAGAATAAAAAGATAGAGTAGATATAGCAGGCAATTATAAAAAAAGATGAACTTATCAAATAGCTTATATAAAGAAAATAAGAGCTAACTAATAAACTAAGAACAAACTAAAAATAACTGGATGATGCCAGAATAGAAATTAATAAAATTGAGAAACAAAAAGTGATTGACGGTCAAGAACATACTGCTCGCGAGTAATCAATGCTTCAAGCCTTCATGAAATTATCAGGATAAATGGAAAATATTAAAATGGAAAATATTAAAGCTACCGATCCTTTCAGTAATAGTATCAGTTCTGTCTCAAAGTTTGAAAACTCTGGTTATTCCCTGGAAATATCTTAAATTTTTCAAAAATACCCTGAATAATTGATTAAGTTCATCAATTCAATTGATGGGTAAAAACCGAGCGACCCTAAATAGATTGGCGATATGATATGTATGCTGATCAGTAAAGATGGTTTAAGCGTATAAAAGTACATATAAGTCCACCGAACCTTTTTGAAAAGAAAGATTAAAGAGCAAGAAAAGAGATTTAGATTTGTCCTTATTTATAAACCTGATAAAATAATGGGATGATATTTGATTTGGATGAATTTTAAAGTTAATAATCATAAATAAAATTTAATAATAGAATCAAAACTTAGATGAACAAAAAATATTAACTTACTCTTTAATTATTGCAAATCAACCAGAAAAAAGTTATCAGTAGCAACAAAATTTGTATCACTCAAAAATTGGTAAAAAATAGGGGTGAAAACACGAAGTTGAGATTGAAATAAACGAAGCCAAATCAATCTTAAAAGTTAGGTTGTAACTTTTAGGTATCTCTGCCTAAATCAAAACTTCAAAAATTCAATATTACTGCGCAACGATAAATAAAGCCTTTATAGAACCATTTATAGCTTAACTTCTCAACAATTAAGTCCCAATATTTATCGAATACTAATTTAATGCTGGATAAAACTTCTCCAAGATAAGGGCATCTCGGGCAATCTTAAAAATAAAATAATATTCCCGTTTTTATACTAAAAGTACCTCAATAAACAACTGCCCATCGTCGAATCCAATCAAATTTATAACGTGAACAAATTAACCGATAGATGGAAGATATTTATTGTGGCAACTTTAAGCTTAAAAGGATTGGTTGATTTCTAAAGTAAGTTCTCTTGTATTTCCTTGTATTTAATTTTTTGGATATAAAACAACAATTAATCATCATGACTATTGAACTTACATCTCAGGTGCCCATTGAAGACATCTTCATTTCTCTAAGAAAGTTCAAAAGGACTGGTGAGACTATAGGCGAACTAATAAGAGAGAATCGAATACCAGAAGCAATTTTATTACTTAACGAAGAGGATGATAATATCACAACAATAGAGAGAATGCTTCGAAAATACGAGTAGGGTTATATAAATCCATAAACTGCCAAGAAGATCATGATGATCAGAAAACAATTTAAAGATGAAAGAGAAAGAGTAGCAAGGGAGTTGCATAGGGCCAGAGAGCAGGCGAGTCATAGATAATCATAATAACAAAAGGAGAATTTAGAAGAATAGATGGAAGGATTTGATTTTTAAGTTTAAAGCAGATTGATGAAAGAAAAGGGATAATCTTTAATGTTAGTGCACAAAAAATTCAATGACATTCAAGAAGTGGTAAAACAAACGCATGAAATGACTATAAAGCAGGGATAAAATCTAGACTTAGTGAGCGATGACCTATAAAGAACAAGAAGCAACGTAAGTGCTGCTAACTAGCATCTAGAAGAAGCAAATACCCAATCGAAATAAAAATCAAGATGCTGCTGGTGGTTACTACTTGCATTTATATTAATCCTTTGTGTGGTTTGTATATTTTTATTATTCTTTTGATCAAATACAAAAAACCACTTATTATATTAACTCACAATTATGATGAAGCTATTCGATGATTTTTTTATGGAGAGGCCATACAATATTTGTATAATTTGTATTTTGATTTATATAGAAGAAAATGAATTAAATTATTCCTGAAACATAGGAAGATTAAATTAACATTGAGATTAAGAGACCATTCGTGCCTAAATTTTTCAGAGAGCTTAATCATCATCAAGATGATATGAATAGAAAAATGCGGCATAAGGGAAAGTAACCTTCATTATTAGATCATCTGTTAACCGAAAAATCTGAAAAAATGACTTTGGGTAAGGAAGGCAAACCTTTAGTAAAGCCCATTGAAATAATTCGCAATGGAAATCGTATTATTGCAACTTGGAAAAATGATCAAATTCACGGTAATGCTGAGATATACTATCATAATGGCGTTGTTTTTAAGTAAATCATCATTTATTCAGAGGTTTATACCAAAATGGAATTAAGGTTCAAGGTCATTTTAAGTTCAACAATGGTTTTGAGTACACTGGCGACTGCTTAAACAATAAATTTAATGGGTAGGGTTCGCTTCTCTTCCCATCAGGCAAAATTATAACTGGAGAATGGCAAGACTACAAAATTATTGGTGATTGTAAAGTTTAATACCCTAAGGGTGAAGTTTATTATGGCTAAATTTAACATTTTAAAAAACATGGTAAGGGATATTTATTTTTCATTGATGGAAGTAAATATGTGGGAGAATTTAAGGAAGGATTAATTACTGGCTTTGGAACTTACTATGTTAAAGATAAAGAAATTGCTTCAGGAATTTGGACTAATGGAAAACTTCATGGCTGTAGAGAACTTAATGAATGTGAAGATAACTAATGTTAAAAAGAACTACAAAATAAATAAGGTCATTTTTAAATTAAGGAAAAACAATAAAGTGTAAAGTAGAAAGAAATGACAGAAAAATCTATTAGCAGTCGAGATGAAATATCTGAGTCTTTCACTGAGGTGTCTTGATCGAAGTTAATTAATATTTGTATTCTATTGATAAATTAGCAATAATAAAGAAGTTCATTCCTCATAAATTTTAATACCCTGCTTCTTTAAGGCTCGGATAATGGAGGCCTCATATTATGGAAGCGTAACTTGACCATCCCCATCACCATCAGCGAGTTTCATCTGCATTAACAACAAAATACCCATGATTTTACATCTTATTCAGTAGCTGAGAATGTTTTTCCTAATGCTTTATACGTTTCAGAGAGCAAGTTTGGCACTTAATTCTTTGTCAAAAATCCATTCTTTTTAACGTCAAATTGTTTAAACAATCTTCTTGCCACAGCCAGTCTTTATTCAACCATAGGAGTGTAGGTTATTGGTCTTTTTTCGCAACTAAGATATCTTCTGCATAAAGACAAAATATCTTCCTCACTGACTCTTCCATCTCTATTTTGATCCATAGTCTTGAGAAGATCGCGAACACTATCATCATTAAACTCAGGTTTTTGACTACTGCGATCATAGGCTTCACGCTGAATGCGATTTAGTCCATTCGTTGGAATGTCACTACCATTGCCATAAAAAGATGTGAATTATTTTGCAATTTTTCTGAGACGTTATTCAGAGAGGTTGCCTATACCACGACCAACGCCTCTAACTGTACTTTATTGAAGAGAAGATGAACTATAAAATCCGCTCTTTGCAAGGGCCACATCAGCGAAGCTATATTTGGATTAATTTCTCACTCCTGATTATTGGAATAGTTTTGTTGGTTCAATTCCCCTCCGAGTGACAACTGATGAACCTAAGTCAAAGGGTGACGTTTGAGAAGAGGGGCTGGAAACCAATTTAATATTTTGAAATCTGTCCATTTTAAATAATATCGGAAAGTTCAAACTACGTAATTCAATTTTTAACTAAATAACTATCAAGATACAAATCATCAAAATTTTGCAAATTTATATTTTTTAAAACTGAATTGTTTACATATCTTAAAAATATTGACTTTCCTGTTTCTTATGATTGCACCTAGTAATTCTTCTGGACTAAATTGTGACATGCCGCCGTGAAATTTTATCTTGACTCGGTATTTTAATATAGGAATTTATATTTGCCAATATTAATGACACCAAAATCGAATAGTATTCATCCCCTAACAACTGGACATCTAGGAAAAATCGTAAACTCGAAAAATATAAAACCCAATAGAAACGAGGAATTTTTTTCTTTTCTTTTATGTTCATAAACTCTTACTTATTCTTTTAGCTCTTTCCGCGTCACAGCCATGAGGCAAATCGTATTTCATAGGTTAGGGCTTGAAGATAACGAAATAACTGAATATTGTATTTGTCGTGCCCGTATAAATAAAAAATGTTGTTTTCATACAAAATAACATTTTTGCTTTTAAAAAGCCTTAAAAGAGTCAGAAAATACGAATCTACTCTTGCAAATGAAGCAGAGGCCGTTTGAGAAATTTTTTGCTTGAACTTAAATATAAATGACTTGATTCGTTTGCTATTGACTATAATAATTAACAAACAAACAAAATCCTTGGATGTTGGAAGAAGATTACAATTATTTTAGTGATGACTCTGTTGGGGCCTTCCTGATTAAAGACTACTCTCTCTCTGTCGATTTGCTATTGGAAAGAGAGGAAAAAACAAAAAATGATACATGCCTGAAAAATCAGAAGGCAGGAAAGCCCAAAAAGAAGAAATTTAATAAGTCTCTGTGGACCTTAAATGAAAACCTGAAGTATTGCGAGTTTGTCAGGGAAAATATCGGCCTGTTTTAGGCGGAAAAGAACGATAGGCGATTATCAAAGATCAATAAACAAATGAGCAGTTTCGTAAAGACACGATCATCCGACCAATGCCGCAGTCACCATCAAAAAATGCTGAAATTTCATGGTAGCATTTGGGAAATTGTTTAACATATCTCTTATCTTCGGTCAACAGTCGAAAAGGGAAAAAGGGATTCCGATGTTCCCATTAGAATTAGAAAGAGAGTGCCCAAAGTTTCCATAGAATCAGTGGCTCCCATGGTTCCAATAACCGTAATGGTTCCAACGGTATCTTTCCAAATATAAAACTTTATCGCTAACGTTTTGGACTTAAAATCGTCATAATCCAATAAAAATTGATTGATTAATAAATATATTTCTTTATTATATTAATACAAATGTTAAATATCATTTTTTACAAAAAGATGAGGGAAAGAGAAAGGACATCTAATTTCACTATTTCCGTCAATGATGAAAGTGTCCCCATTCTGTAGATATTATTAACCGTTTAAAATGAAACTGTTGTTATTATTTTAACGAATCGATATAGAAAGATTAATTGAGACTGTTCTAGGCTCTTCTATCTTAGAATTGGATGATTGATGGTTTAATATTACCAGAAGCCAACTATTCATGTTATAAAATTGATAATATAAATATATACATATTTGAACTTAGG
>Ga0302280_1000143_pt1 | contig 62908 bp, 73 predicted proteins | sample III_Fen_E1_1_FD_198771 | JGI IMG/M metagenome (GOLD analysis project Ga0302280, IMG submission 198771) | Peat permafrost microbial communities from Stordalen Mire near Abisko, Sweden - III_Fen_E1_1 | ecosystem: Environmental > Terrestrial > Soil > Wetlands > Permafrost | place: Sweden: Abisko... | reverse complement strand
GATTCAATAATAAAAAAGTAGAAAATATTATCCTCGTATCTGTTGATGCCAGTTAAAAATACTATTGTATTATCAAAGAGGATAATATATACGGGCCACGGTTAAACTCAATATTATTAGTTATTAATTAAACAATCAAATCTAACAAATCAGTTGTAAAGATCCTATTCGTCATCGTGTTACTACGCTTCATCCGAAGCAATATCCTCATGTTCCTCCTCATTGCCTTTTGGATTCTCATCTTCTTTCTATGGTTCTGGTTCTGCCTGCTCTTTAAAGGGCTCAATTCTCTCGCAATCCGCCCAGAAATGTAACTACTTCCCTCCTTTATCTTCCATCAACACTTTTAGTAACGAAAAGTTGTCCGATATAACCTTGCCCTTCGACCATTTGTTGCTATTTACTTCACTACATCATGAGTAGAATTACAAAGAACGGATGTATGATCCAACCTTAAAATCATCAATCAATTATTGTTCAAGATTGACTTTGTCAGCTTTGATCGTTGTCTTTCTCTTTAGGATACTTTCGAATTGCAGCCGCATCGCCTTCGTTTTCTTCTCGTATTATTTTGTGTCTGCGGAAACCAAAATTCCGTTTATACGATTAATCACTCGATCATTATTAGGATTTTTCTGAATGAGAGTATTCTTACATGTTTTTTCAGCAGATCGGGACTTGGTACAGGACGAGTGATCATCCAATTTACAATTTCCACAAGAAAATCACTCTCGCGAGAAAGTATTTGCAAAAAGAGCGGGCTCTCCTTCACATACTGCATAAATGAAAATTTACGTTGAGCATCCATTGATGGAGGAAATTGACCTAAAGAAAATATTTTTAGTTGACCCTATGTACGCTTTGAAGCATCTCAATAACTCTGATAATGGTCTATTCAGTTGCATCTTCATCAGTGACAATGCAGCGCAGGAGTAACATGAAAGGTCTGTACTTAGTGGACTAAAAATCTTTCAAGCCTTTCTCTGATGCATTGATGAGTTTCTCAATCATATTCATCATCTTAAAAGCCCTGTACATGTGGTACACGCTCTTCTGAGTTCCGCATTCGTGTATTATCCTGGTCAAAGCTCCACTCTCGTCTATTTTATCCATGCTGATCTCTATCTCACTCAGTTTTTCTTATTCGATAAACGATTATTAATTCTATTTGGTGTATTACACTAAAAATTAGATGAGATATTCAAGCAGATGCCAGGACTACTTGGTGTTGGTTGGCAGATACTTTCTCCCCTCATTTTTGATGTTACCCGTGATGGTGGGCTGCGTGGTGATGTGCTGTTCAATCACTTGAAGGAATATTTATTTTTATTGTTTGGGGAGAATCAACCCAAACAGATTGGAGAGGATTATGCGGCTCAATTGTAGTTCTGATGCAATAAAAGAGAGAAGTCTTTCGTCCTTACGAGCTATCAAGATGGTTAGTACTTCTCTGAGGAATAATTATAACTCGTAGATATTGCCGTGCATCAGCGAGAGTAGGCCGATATTTTAAATCAGAGTAAACAGAGTTGAATCTTTTTGAAAAAGATCATCTCCCGAACTCTCATAGTATTTGATGAATGCAGTAGCCATAAGGTGTCCGATTATCTTACATTTTTCGCGAACGGGGCAGTAGACGAACACTTCCTCCAAAAAGCGGAATGAGCTCACCGCTGAAAGGTACAGGCCCCTCATTTTGTAATCATTTTTGATGGTCTATTCGATAATTTGTGAAAAGGTAATAATATCTTCGAGATGTCCTTCCCGAATTTTGACAAGCAAGTAAAAACACAATAGGAATGTATTCCATTGATCCTTCTATGTTTAGTTGAACTGATACCCCGCAGCGTTAGTGATGAGACTTTAGATGAATTGGGAGTAGTCTGATGAAAAGATAAGCCGGAATTTGTTTATTATCTTGTTTTTGTGCACGATTGAACTTATTATGCTCGCATTTTATGTCGATTCGATCGACTACTGCTTTTATTCAGGCTCCTTCTGGTCCACTTTTTCATAAAAGATAAGGTATGCGTTTTTTGTCTTTTACTCAAAGGAGTCCTTGCATCCAAAGGCCTATTCAGGTAAATTTTTAACATCGAAGGGGCTGACGCTGCTATCGTTAAATTCGAACCAATTCTTATCCTGATCCTCGATAAACGAGTAATAATGGCCACTATCCGCAGAGCCCGTGTGCACAACAACTCCCTTCAACTTGTACTTGAAATATTCATCAGAAAATTCCTATATTTTAGTTTACAACGTTTATTCGGACTACTCTATGATCATCTCCTCGGAGGTGTTAACCTTATTGATCTCCTGCTGCGAGAATTTTTTGAGGTCTAACTCAATAGGAAATTCGCATAGATCGTTTATCTTTATTTTGGCGTCGATTTCATAGTTGAACTAGAACCGTTTCAAACTGAGGATTAAGTGTTTGGGTAGAGACTTGATGGTCAACATCTTCTAAGCCTTTACTTTTTTATCGCATTTTTCACAGAAATATTTGTTTTCACCATCAAGCATCTCCCCCTTTACAAGTGCACTAAAACTCTATAGGATGTTCTTTTTCACTTAGAGGCCGATTGACAGAAACTGCTCCTCTCTTTCACTTGAGTGCAGGCATTATTTTGAGATGATTTGATGCGCGTAAATTCCTCCAAATGAATTTTTAATGAAATTGGACTGTCCTGGAATCAGGGCGAGTTGCTGTTCTACTTTATCGAAGAGGATGGAGCAGAATTCATCGATGTCCATTTGGTATGCCAACTTTATTATGGATTTGTTATCAGACCCTTTGATGCTCTTAGCGAAGAATACTGGACTCAGAGCTATCTATTATGAATGCTCAAGCTGCATAAATAACTCTTTTAAACCTTTTAGGGTTTAGAAATGGCTGTCCTCTTTCAAATTATCGGAGGATGATTTTTCTAATTTTAGGCCATAGACATTGCTCCTAAAATCTTTTGTCATGAACAACTGCTGAAGCAAACTGTTAAGGTAGCAGATGCAGCCTGGATTCTCTAATCCCACGTATTTAGCCTTGACTTAGTCTTAGATTGTTGTTGACCAGTGCTCGCTCGTCCTCCAGTAATTTATTTTATGGAAGAGGTCGATTTGATTTAAAACTTGCATAAATTTTTATGGTTTTTGGTGATCAATGCTGACTGCTTTCAGAGCCTAAAGTGCTTATTTGATGCTTTCTGGCTTTTTGCATCGCACGTCCTCTCGAGTGCTCTTTCCTTCCCGATAGAACAGACAGTCATAAAGTAGAAAATCCACATTTGTCCCCTAATTGAGAAGAGCTGGTTCTGTATTATATATGGCAGCGAGTATGTTCAAATGTCCTGAAAGTATGAAATTAACGGTGTATGTTGCTTCTATTGGATCTGCTAAATCTTGCAGATTGGCCATCAGACTGTCATAAAAGTTATTATCCCCCTCCTTACTGATGGCATAGATATGAAAGAATTATCTTGAAAATGTTTGGATAAGAAATGCAATAAATTTATAGAGGTGGATGACTTTCTTATTTGAGCAATAATTTCCCTCCACTGATCTGGCTTTGTAATAAAGATATTTGATAAAAATATCTCCGAATTTAGATTATAGTTGCAGGCTGAAATGATCTTTATCTTTGCTGTTTTTTATGAACTTCTTCAGTTTTTATGCTAGAATGTGTCTAATTTCACTGTAGTTGTCCTTCAAATAGACCTTCTCAAGGATACTAATGAACCGCGGATGAGTTAGCAGATAGTAAATTAAATTAGTTGCCTTTTCAACGCATTCGATAATATTCAAGCAATTGAACAGTATTCTTACCCTCTTCGTGTCCATCTTCGTGTCGGAAATTTCCTTTTAATTGATGTTGTTATTGATGTAGTTGCAAATTTATTACATAATAGCCATGCAGTTCTATTTCAAGGGCTAAAATAGCCCCAAAAGCACGTGGGATGTCTCTTCGTCAAATTCATCCTTATTGCTTGATTTTTTCAGGATCTTGAAGATAGATTCGGTTGCGTTCGCAATGTAGGGTACAATCAGTGGATGATTGATGGGAATATTAATTTTGGTAGCCAATTCACCCAAAGAGCCATTAACTATAAACTTTCTGAGGAACTTGGGTTTATCAATCAGGAACTGGAGTATCCTTTGATAGAACAGATGGAAGTAAATCTAATAGTTGTTAAACTCGTGCTTAATCTTTTATTTTTAATGCCTAGAAATGATGTTAGCCAACTTCTAGAGTAGTATTTCACCCTCCTCTATCTTGATTTCAATGTCTTACAACACGTTATAGACATTCTCGCAAATTGATTCATCCTACAACATGTCTATTAGAGTATTTTAGATGCGGTCCTTGATGAAATTCAGCACCACTTTTTGAATGGTCTCATCAGTTTCTGTGAGTTTGTACACTCGAATGGTCTTTTCTTGCATGAAGCAAAAGGGTACTTCCCCATACTAAAGTGGAATCTCCTAATTCTTCGCTCCAATCAATTGGAACTGTGTTCTATCGAGTTTAATCATGTTCGCAATCCTGGTCTTAATTTCATAGTAGGTCACTCCAAAGAATATCTCCAATTCCAGTTTTTACTTCTCATATAGTATTTTGATGGTGGTTTTGAAGTATTGTTGGTAGTTATGAAGAATGGAGTCCTTCACTGGTCTCTCCTTCACGAAATCAATCACGTCCTTCAACAGAATTAGGGAGTGCTTCATCAACTTGAAGTTTCCCTTTTTGAAACCGTCCTTAATGTGTTTTTAGAGACGGGTCATTAGCACGATGGCCTTGGCCTTTTTAGGTTTAAATGCTATCATCTACTCGAAATAGAAGTGTAAGCTCAGTATAACTTTGCTTACCTGCTTGATCACCTCCTCATTTTGGCAATTTAAGAAGATATCCCAGATTTGTTTGTTGCCTATGATTTAGTTCTCCTTCAGCCGCACTATTTTTATCAAATTCATTAGTTTTTTTATTTATAACCGCCCCTCAGAATCGTTGTGGTAGAACATAAATTCTTTGAACAGTTCAAACTCATGAAGACTGAGCGTAAAGTAATCGATTTTGCTATGATCACAAAGAAAGCCGAGGAAAATCTCAGCTTTGAGCGGATTAGGTATGTTTTGGTTGATTTAGAAGAGGGGAACACCGAACAGTCCTTCATTATTTTTCTTTAGCAGCCAGCTATAGAACTGTTACTTCGTTTATTCACTTTGTTGCCCATTTTTCCAAAGTAGATCGAAGGAATCTTTGGATAAGATCTAAGAATTCTACATGTGATTGGAGAAGGTGATGATTTCGTCAAGGAGGCGGAAGATGACAGGCGAAAGATGTTTGTTATTTGGTATTTGTAGAGTATTGAATATAATCTGAATGGCATTGCTCGGAATACACGTGTTCTTGCTCGTCGACTAAATATAGAATTGGGTGAGCAGTGGAATGTTGACAGCTAGATTTTGATTCTTCGATATTTGAGTGTAGCTCTCAGTAATGATGGTATTGCAGTATTACGGCGAGACGTTTATCACCTTTGCGTATTCTTCAAGTAGGTGACTAAAATTATTGGACTTCGCAAGAGAAATGAGTTTGTTATAGCCGATCTTCAGTAATTCAGGGCTGATTTTCATCATTAGCTTGGAGTGACTCTCCAATTTCTAGTAGAACTTGAGGACGTTGTATATGAAAGAGTAGAGCAGTTCTATTTCCCATTCCTATACGAAAAGACCTCCCTTCCCATTCTCTTAGTTCTTCTCTCTGCAATTTTAGAAGATAGGCTCGATGAATTCATCGAGTTGTTAACTCTACACATACTGGATGATGTCAATCCACATGAGATAGATAATCTTCCGAACGGCTTCGTGTTTGTGGCTGCACTGTTTCCAAATGAAGATCATGCGTTCCAGTCCAATGATGTGCTCCTTAAAGAATAACTGGCACATCTCACTACTCTTCTTCAAGATTTAGGGATGCTCGTTTTAAAGGTACAGGTGGTTGATGACTGATTACTATCGGATTAAGTTCGAAAAGACCTATTTGCTCAACTTAAAACCGCTGAATTCATTGATCACGATAATCGACTCGCAGATATCCTTCATCTTTGATATCCCCTTCAGTTTTCGTTCGAGCGTGTCACATTGGATAAGCAAAACTGCGACTTTAAGTTTCATCTTCTCGACATATTCAAACACCAGCTGTTCCAGACCGTACTTGAAATAACAGGTCTTCATTTCAGTCAATAGGCTTTCGATTTACTTCTCACTCTGAAAGTTTTTGAGGTCTGCTGGAGTCAAGTACTGTAGCTGCTATTTAATGACTAAATGATGGCATAATTACTTTAGAGTAATTTGGTGACTATCTTTTTTCGTTCTTCCTTATTAATCGCCAAGACGTTGAAGGGAGGCTCGATTTTTGCAGCTAGGCTCTTTTCGACGGGTATGAATAGATGAAAGAAAGAGTAGACGAATGAAATGGGAATGCGTTTCTTGCAGTTAATGGTCTAGTCGTACAGCATTGCCAGTATGGATAAATAGGCTTCGTCCAATTTAGTTTAGAGTAATAGTTTGGCCATTTATTTGTCGTGTGTGCTATTTCCGCCTAATTATTTGAGGAACTTATCATTATTCTTTTGAAAGGAGGTTTGTCTAGGGTAGAGCCCTGTTAAAATGTTAATCCCGTCAAATATTTCAAAATAGCTTTGCCTCAAAGCGATGTCCCCTGCCTTTTCAGTCTCGTTTATGGCTTATTCGCTGCACCACTTCTCAATTCCCACTTTGCCCATGCCATCAAAATAGTTTTTGGCAAAAGCCAGATGTTCCCTGAAATATTCGTACGCCTTTTTCAAGGATTAGATGGAGGGATAGGTCAGCGTCATTAAAAAGTCAAGGTAAAAGAAGTGGTCTCCCCGAATGAACTGGTTGATGTCTTCTTGATTTTTATTCGAAATGTCCGAAATGAATTCTTTTAGTTTATCCAGTCTTCCCTGGTGTTTTTCAGCAGTAAATTTCCAATGATCACGAGGCGAGGGATTTTTCTGTTGTCCCGTGTAGCCTTTAACGACTGATCGGAAGGGTCGTATTTTGGTACTGTTAACGGGAATGAACTGAATGATGCAAACAATACTTAATCATATTTTGAGGCCCATCCTTCGCTTCTGACCTTCATCATATTTTTGACTTTGGTGATAACGAGTCCCACCTGCCAGGAGTTGTTGTCCTTATCCCTAAAATCGATGTATTGACCCTCGGCGGGCCACTCCCTGTCCTAAGATATCATTTATTAATCAATTGCTATAAAGAATTAAATATTTATCAAATCTATAACTTTTACTTCATTTGTATCAATGGTATTCATCAAATAGCAATTATTAGAAGCAATATAGATGCTCGGTAGTAGATTCATCAAACCAGACCGTGCTCACGCAGCAGCGCTATGTGAGTCTACCCGAGGCGGATGTGCCGGCTTTTGGCGTCGAGGATGTATTGGTCGTGATCATCCAGCAGATTGTAGTCGCTGTCTAACTTGTATATTACTGAATATGGGATAGCTTACTTCGATCAATCAGTATTTCAGGAAGAGGGTTGGATGTTGTTTTCGGCTTATCAATAGAGTCATAAAGATTATTAAGAATGTTTTCACTGTAGGTCTACATCTTTGGACTCTCAGCTGTCAAGAGTAACTGTTCTCTTCGATTCTCCTTCATCCCTAATTGACTCAATCTTGTCTTTTTTTCATCACTTGCAGTTATTGTCTGAACAATCCTAATACCACTATTAAAGTTATTAAGTAATAGAGTGCCAATCTCTCCCTTTATCTGCTTCTCCTTCTCCATCGAGTTGATCTTGGAGACGAGCCCCTCCTGCTCCTTTTTAAAGACCTCAAGCTCATCTCGATAGTGGTGAGTAAGCTTATTGACATGTTCAATACTTCTGATAATGTTGCTCTCAATGAACTCCTCGTACTTCTGGCCCATCGTGACAAAAGAGGCCTATATCTTGGTGATCATCTTTTGGAATTTGTTGTTGACTTAGGTGATCTCTTCATCCAAACTAACATTGTGCTGAGAGAGCTGATTAATGCGTTCAACCAAGGCTGAATAGTTTCCATTATCGCTTGATTACATCTATCTCTTATCCGCCTTCGTGGTTTTCAGGTGAGTCATCATCTATTATACGCTTCCTAATCGTTCCTAAAATTCCTCAATTGCTTTGACTTCGCTAACTTGTTTTTTCATAAGTTCTTCAACCAACCTCCTCAGCTGTTCCCATTTAGTGCTGCTTTTGTCAAGTGTTTCCATCCGTAAATCATTGGCGTTGAGTCTCTCTTCGATGTTCTTTAGTCTAGCTGTATAGCCTTCCCTATCAATGTTACTGCGAGCCGTGTTTTATTTCAAATCTAGAAGCTCCTTTCCCGATGTGTTGATAACTTCTGAGCTTTTTGTCTGTGCCGTTTCTGTTCGATAACTTATGAACTGAAAGCTGTTAGATGGAGGCTTTTCCTTGCTTTTATGCTGACTGTTATCTCGGGAGAAGGTTGCAATGTTTGCAGCAGGTCTAGGGAAGTAATAGGAAGAGGTGAAGTTGGAGGGAGGGAGTGGGGCTTGCTGCGAAATGCCAGAATAGCTTAGATTCTTAGAGATAGGTTACCTTCGCATCCTGCGAGTACTTTACGGCAAATTATTATAATTTAACTTCTCGTCTAAACTAACTGAAAAATGGCCGACCCAAATTCGCTCTGCTGTTATTCGAGTAAGTTTCTTGCAGATGAGTCAGGCGTGCCAATTAATGGATGTGGCATAATCGATATTATAACCTCGCATGAAGGGATAGTCGCCAAAGGAAACGTTAAATATTGATGAACGTTCGCAGCTGGACCTCACAAATGAAGCTATACAGGAATTGAACGATAAGTATGCGCACAAAATTAGTAGGGGAGAGATTTAGCTGCGCAAGAAATAGCAGAGATCGAGGCCTACTGCAGACACCGTCTATGATCAGCTCATGAAGCAGAAGAAAATGGCACAAGCTGAACGAGAGAAGGAGGAATTGGAGAAGAAACTCGAGTATCTCAATCGGTCCATACAGTCAATTAGAGGATACGATTACGCCAAGGCAACATCCGTTCCAACTGAGTCCGATGCAGGAGAGAAAAGTCGTTTGGATTTTCAGTAATTGAAGAGAAAGTAAATTGAGATGAAAAAGAAATTGAAGGAGTAGCGACGAAGATCATCGTAGCGTCGCGAATAATAACAGCAAAAGAAGTTAAAACTTGAGCAATAGGAAGCTGAGAAGCGAGGGAAATAGTTGGCTGAGGCAAAGGTTAAGAGAAAGCAGTAGATTTTATAAAACATGCAAAAGATAAAGAGTAGAATGGGCAACCGATAATAAGAGGGCAGGAAACAGAAGGAAGACTATACAAAACTGATCTCTCAAAAGACGCTCTTTAAGAAATTGGAGGAGAATTTTGCACAAAGAGAAAACGCTGTCCTTGAGGAGCGAAAGAAGAAGTTAGCTGATATTAGAAATTTGCATAGACCGATCAGTATGCACGAAATTGAAGAGCATTAACGAAAATTTACAGACATTATCAAGGAAAAGGAGTCCATGCGGGAGAGGGAGCGTCGTCTCAGCAACTTGTCAGATTAGTATAGAGTTTCATACAAGAGTCCAGCTCACTTAAGATACTCAAAAGAGAAGGAAGACGAGCAGTCGGAGCAGTCAGAGAGTAGGTTAAAGGTCGATAAAATGAAACAATTTTCGATGCATGTGAAGGAGCATTTCGTTCCCGAGATAGATGAGAGGAAAAGACACAGCATTGAAAAGGTTATCTAGCAGGAGGAGGATAGGAAACGTAAGTCTTAGAATAAGAAAGATGAAGATAGGGAAAGAGTATAAATCATCAGAAACAAAGGGTTGAGATATCTCTAGGAGGTCAGGGAACTTCCCAAGAAGAAGCAGGATACCTCTCGACTAGAGGGATCTAAAACATAGCGTCCACAGTATAAGAACTATATTACTCATTCCGAAAACTCAAGCAGTAAAAATTGGAATAGTATTCTTTCGGGCAAGGACAGCAGGCAGGACAAGGCCCTAAAGCTGCGTTTCTAATCATAAAAATTATAAACGAGTTTGCGTATGAAATAGCAGAAGGCTAGACTGTTAAAGGGTGACTCTGGCTAAATCGACAACGAATATTTCCAGATGATTAAGGCCAAGCTAGATCTGCTGCAGACCTGATCTATTTTTCATAAGCTATTTTTATTGAATAGAGTTATAGGCTTGTTATTACAATCTTCATCTTATAGTCGTTAGTTATAAGAATGCAGGATAAGGAAAACAAGGGAAGCAGAACTATCGCACTGCCAGGTCTGGAGGACAAGAATATGGAAGAAGCCATGTACGCATTCTTAGAGGTAGGGAGTTGCTGTTCGCGCATCAGAAAAACTGTCAGAAGACGGGCAAGTATATGGAAGCAGATCTCGCTAAGAAACAACTTGCCAAAATGAAGATCGAACTGGAGAGACAGCGAAAAGAAGAATTGCTGCAATGCTTCGATAAAGAGCAGCAGGAGGTCGAGGCAGCACATCAAGAAGAAATGTCGGATTTTAACAACTACTGGGACGGCAAATTCATGGAGTACCAAACTGAGGCCGAGAAGATTGAAAACTAAACCTTATAAAAGCACAAACGAGAGGAGGATGAGTTTGCTTAGGTCGTAAATGAGTCCATTCCAGTCAATAAAAAATAGAGCAGTGAGATAATCAACCTTCGGCGGGTGGAAGAGCAGCTAGCCCGTGCTTAGGAGTACGTCTAGGCTCACAAGATCCAAAGGCAGATCCAAGATACCTAGCGAAGATAAAGCTAGAAGTGGTCGCAGATGCGCAATAACAAGATCCGCAACTTGTTCACCCAACTGCAGAACAAGCAGGAAATCTAACTGGCCGCTCTCAGGCAGAAGATCATGCAGGGATTCGACGAGCAGAAGCGCATCCGTCATGTCGAGCAGGAAAAGTAATTCTTTCCCCAGTTAGACTTATTCAGAAATTCCAAAACTTCATGAACGAACTCACCGCCCGCCACAATCAGGAGATCATCCGTCTTGAGAAGAGTTTCCGCATCCAATGTAAATAACTCCTAACCCAGCAACCATGTCATTTTCTCGCTCACAGGCGACTTCCAGAGTGCTGCAAAGCAGAAATGCTTGATATCGATGAGACTTATAGTATTTGGTTAAGTTCAGTTATCATGAGATCATTCAAAGTGGCCGTTTGGATTACAGGCGGATTGTAAGGTTTTTGGGCAGACGGATCACCTAGCCCAGTTTGGCACACACCAGCTGCAGTTATTTGTTTAACTCGTCAAGACGCGGATGCTGTCTCAGCTTGATTGTTTTGCTGAAACGGCGATCAAACATCTGAGACACTGACTAAGCCGCTTCCATTTCGTGGCGGGAGTCTCCCACCACAAGCAAATTCAATACGGTCTGTCTCTGGCTTAAATTACTCAACAGCCCTTTGAACGCCTCGGTCTTCCATTGTTAGCAATCTCCAGGAAAGTTTTATGCATATTTGGACCTCGCTGATACAACCTAAATTTTTTGTACCTAGATAATTTGATGTGTCAATGGCATGAATTTTTTGGCGCTATAATGCACCCATCCAGCAATAGAGTTGGTCACTATGTAAACGTTGGCCCATTCCATAGCTGTGCGGAGGGCTTGCTCGCTCTTGGCGTCGATCTCAGACAACCGTTGCTGGTCTAGGGCGGACATCTGTTAGATTTCAGTTATTTTGGCAGCATTGAGATAGGAAGTGCAAAGGAGTGTATCGTCCCAGTCAAAGATGACCACTGTATGGGGACATAGGTACTATGATGACACTTTTGTCTCGGACTGTCAGGCAACATCCCATTGCGCATCAGTTTTTGAAAGTAGGTTTGGCGCACTTGGTGATTACTGCGCGGCAGAAAGTAGCTGAGATAGTACTCATCAGTAAGGGTCGGTAGTGAGGAGAGAGAGTTATCGTTAAGAGGCTATGATGAGGCCATGATGATAGGATCTGATTAGCCAAATGGCTGCTCCTCCAGACTTGTGGTTGAAAGGCTGCTACATGATTGGCAGCCCTCTTCGACATGAAAATCGGCACCTATCATGAGCTCCATTTTATTCGAACTTAAATTATTATATTACTACCCTCTCCCTAGCATTAAGGTCGTTCCAGCCTCGTTTTGCAATCCCCTCTCGCCACATGCTACGTTCTCTTCCAGAATGTCGCGTCTTATGCGAATTGCCATGAAAATGGCGGTCTTATAATCTAATAGTTTGTGAATGACATAGTTTGTGGTTATATTATCAGAAATGCTATGATTTGATATATTAACAAAATTCCACGTCATTGATTACGATGCTGTTCCTTCTCCCTTTTGATGTCTCCGTTTTACCACTCACCCTTAAAGACGCGTCCTGTGCTCCAACGATACTCCCCTTTTCCCTGTTTGACTCCCCCTAAGTACTCCCCTTCGTATGTTTACAATAATTAGTCATTTTAGCCATACCAGTAACTCTTGCCCGCCCCTTCCATCTTACCGTCCCGCCAACTTCCTTAGTACTTGTGGTTTATCCCAATCAGCGTGCCGAACCCTTACACTATGTTATGCTTGAAATCTCCTTCATAGATTGTGCCGTCTGGATATTTTATCTTACCTTTTCCTTGGCGCATGTTTTGATAGAATTAGCCTTAGTAAAATGAACCGTCCTAGTATGACGCTTTGGCCCGACCTTGAAGCTAACCTTTGGACCATACTCCGGTATATTTACGATGTGGAGTGGCTCCTTAGTACGTACCTTCGCCCTCAGGCTAATTGTCAGCCCACTTTCCCTCATAGCAATCTCCTTCAAATGAGATAAGTCTGCCCAGTCCTTGCCGCTTTTCATCAATAATTTCTCCCTCATAGAAAAAACCTGCCTCATACATAACGATCATCTCCTTCGGTTGTCCTTTAGCACCAAGCCCTCCCACGAAGGCTGCGTCTGTATTGATTGCGATTGCATTCTTATCGACGCTGTGACAGTAATTCCATTTTCGATCGTATACCTCTTTGATTTTCGGAAATCTATTGAAGAACTCTGCATGAAGGAGCGCATACCTTAAAGCCGATGCTTAAATTACGAACCGTCTTGACCAACCACCTCCCTAGGTGGAAGCTGATTCTATGTTGGCTGACTGCAGCACGTGCTGAGTCCGTCTCCCATTAATTATAACTTAACAAACCATGCTGATAAAACCAATATCAATTAGAGCTTATCTCAATAATAAGAGTCTAACTATTCAATTGATATTTGCATGGTGATATTATAATTATGAACTTCGTGCCAAGTTTACTGTGGGTTGATCTCGAAATGAGTGGGCTGGATCCCATCAAAAACCGCATCTTGGAGTTCGCATGTGTGCTTACGGACGGCCGGCTACAGCAACAGAAGGAAGGACCACACTTAATCATACATTGCGACGCGCAACACCTTGCCACTATGGATGAGTGGAACACTAGGTCACTCCTCTTCTACCCAGTCATCACACCAAGAGTGGACTCTACAAATCGTGCATCGACAGCAAGACTACTGTAGAGCAGGCCGAACAACAACTACTTGATTACCTCATTGATTTGGGAATCTCACCCGGACAGTTGACTATTGCGGGTAATTCTATCCACATGGACAAACTGTTCCTCCTGCACCACATGCCAAGCCTGAACCAATTTCTCCACTATCGCATTCTCGACGTCACCAGTATCAAAACAGTGGTGAATGTGATGCAGCCGAAACTATTCTTCAAAAAGCAAGGCAGTCACCGTGCTTTAGATGACATCCTTTAGAGCATAGGCTAGCTTAAATACTATATGAAGAACGCGTTCAAATGATACACAGTTAACACAAGACACAATTACAAAAACAAACACATATAATCATAACATTATCCGACCGATCATCTGCTATAATTAGAGAGATGAATTGTCCTCCTGCTCCCCCTCACTCCATTACTCTCCCTTTCCTATCACCTCCTCAAAGTCTCGAACAGCTACTCCCCACATGCTATCGGAGGATGATTTGCTTTGGTTTGATGTCTGAATGTCACGTGAGTTGTATTTTTTTATCAGAGGCGATACGCTTGGCAACTCCTTGTTCTTTTTTTCAGGAGTCTGCTCCAGATTACGTTTGGGTGTGCATAGAGGGAGTGGTGGTGGATTGTTTGAATTGGCTGAAGTAGTTGTATGACTGGCTTGTGCTGGAAAGAGAAAGGGTTTTGAGTAATAATAATAGGAGTAGTTAACTTCGCTCTCATTCTGCTGACGGGTTTGAGTTTTGCATCGATTGCATTTTTTGCGAAAGGAGAAGTTGAGGTTATTACAGTTGAGACAGACCCAATCCCCTTCTCGTGACTGTGCTGTAGTTTTGATCTGTTTGATGGGTGGTATGTTCTCTTTAACGGGTGTGAAAAAGTCCATCACTTATTTTGAATTTAAATCGACTTAAAATAACGGTACCGGATTGTATTACATAATATTCTGCTGTGATAATTATCTAATGGTCTTGGCTTTTAGATTTGATATTGAGAGAGACCAGATGGATTCTCTTGAATTCTTAAAAGAAGAAATGAGAATTACATATACTTGGATTGAAATAATCAGTAGAGCTGGCTTATTGATGGGTAAATGGATTTATGAGAGAAGTCATGTAGGTTAAAGGTGATAGCAGGAGATAATTGGTGGATGAGTTGTCCTACTGAAAAAATAGGGATTTCAATCCAGATTAAGATGATTATTATCAATTATTCATGCTCTATATTAGTTTTAATATTCTCAAAGTAATATCATAATTATCAATTTGATACTCTGTTTTCAATTACAAATTGAATCATCAAATTTCTTTCAGATCACCCTTGGCTCAATGGGAGATGATTCATCTGCCTTAATTTAATGAAGCAATTGAAAATAGTTAAAATATATAGATATCAAAAGAGATGCACAGGTGAGAAGAAGCTACTCATAAAGGGATAGTTCATGAAGGGGTTATCCAAGAAGTAAGATGAAAATGGAACGAACTGATAGGGTGAAGTCTCAATGGGGCATAAAGGGACTTGCAATTTCTCTTCTAATTTTACTGGGGATTCTTCGAGGACGGCTACCTACATTTTAGGGGCAATGATTATCTCTTTCCCAATATTCATTCTATCTTCTTTGTTTGCTTTGCAAAGCACGTACTTCTCTCTGTAGTACTCCTTGCCCACCATTTTTTTAAAGTTATGGATGATGGTCTTGATTTCTCCAAATTTTTAAATAAGCTTTTGGTGGTGACTTCTGCACTGGAGAGAGTTTCTGGTGATGACATACTCCGACATGAGATCAAAGATGCGAGTATTTCTGAATTAATTACATTTTTACCTTCGTTTCTTCTTGGACACCATGACAAGTTTATTCAGGTCAAGGAAGATAATATATAGTAGGTTTTCATGGAAAGTCCAAGAGCCCACTTTTTTGCTTTAATCTTAACAGAACTAAGAGAGGCCAGCTTTATTTTATAGAATTGATTCAGAAATGAGTCCTTTTTACATTTGAGATAATTTGTTATATTTAATTTCAATTCCCGGCCGATTTAAATAAAAACGATAAGAAAATTTAAAATTATCAAAATTATAAGAAATCAACAAAGTTATAATTCTCTGGCACCATATAAGGTCTACTGTTATGCTCATGTCCTTAACAGATTATGGCTAGAGAAAGGTTAATTGCCTTTCTTATCTTTTTGATATCGTTTTCCCTATTTTTAAAGTTGCTCAAAAATATGTTAACTTATTAGAGCGTTTCCTTTTTTCATTGAGAATAGCAAATGACTTTGATAGTTTGAATTCGTTCAACCATTGGCTCAAGTAAAAGTTAAATATGTAAAATTGTCGTTAAAAGCATGAGATATGGGCAGCATGGATGATTTCTGGCTTGTTGCAACAGTTTCTCAGCAAAATTAAAAATATTTGATTGGATTATAGCCATCATTTAGCAGGGAACATTTTCCGAACTTAATAACATTTATTATTCCTATAGTTATAACAAAGAAAAAAAAGCAAATTAGGTCCTGGTTTGCTCTCCACCATCTGTCATTTGCATTTTATTTTACTTCCAAGAAAATCAAGTTTGGGAAATGTATATATCAGTTTTTATTTGCAACATGTTATCATCAATGATTTTTAAAATTCAAAGAATGTAAGCAAAAATAAGGGCTGCAATATTCGAACGCAAACTATGGTTCAAACCTAGTGCTACAGAATATTTAGAATATGTTTTACTTATTTTAATATTTTTGTATGAGGGGATGCATGCATGATCAATGAGTAAATTTGGACTTCCCTCAAATATTTTTAACTCTTTAACCTTGGAATACTTTCGCAGAGGATGTCCCAAAGTTGTTTTGATAAAAAAGAAGTCATTTTGAGTTGAAGAAGGGATATGAGAAAACTCCATTTTATATTTAAGTCAAGGAATTAACATTTTTATGGCCCAGCATGCAAATGCGACTGTATTTTAAATTATTTTCTTATTTATTCATTCACTTCAAAAAGAACATCGCCAACATCACTTTTAAAACAAAAATCATTAAAATCAAATTATCAAATTAGTCGAAGTCTTTCTTTCCTTGCATTCTACTCCTCGCTAATCTTTATAAACTCACCATCATGCATGAGTTTGCTTTTTACGATTTATTCACGAAGAAGAAAACACATGGTCTTGTCTGTTAGCCAGTATAGAGCCAGGAATATTGGAAAATATTGAACCCAACTCCAAACCAACTGCCCTAAAATTGATGGAGTAGCATGAGTTCTCAAGAAAGAACCATAATTGACTCCCATTGAAACCTGCAGCAAATCAGAAGGCAAGTTAACAGGTATAGCACTATATTGATAATCCAGATAGTCTAAGTAAGGGATCAACTACTTGCAGATTGATACATTTGCTGCTGGGTCACCTGCATGTTGTATGAATTTAAAATCAGGTCTATATATAGTTTAAGATACTTGATTGAGTAGTCATATTGTTACCATTTCCCTACTATATGGTGAGATATCCCATTATTGAACCCTCAGCGATGTTATACCCATTCAATGAACCGGCAATCATCCCAAAGTTCTGCCCATTAGCATAAGTAAAAAAGAGGGTTATTTCCACGCTTTTAACCATTTCAGCAGGGGACGGTTTTGGCCATTCCACCTCAAAATTTAGATGTGATTCGCTATCACTTTGCTATATTGCTACTTGTTTACATAAATATTAATTCCTCCGGATGAATAGTAGGAGTATAGATTAGTATAAATGTAACTGGAGACATCAGTAGCGATGACTACATAATAGTTGTAGTTGTAGTTAATAGTCTGCGAGTTGTTCACTGCCAAATGTCGATAGAGATAAAAGTCTGAATGGATGAAGGTTTACTGGGAGTGGAGTAAGTGATAAAAAAAGGTAGGATGACTGTAAGCGCGATGAAGATTATCTTTATAACGCAAGTCATGGACAAGAGGGGGAAGTTGTAAGTCTTGAGGTAGGGTTGCGACGACACTTGCATCGATTATTATTTGAATTATAAATCGATTCATCCAATTACGAAAGATATTTCAATGGCAATGGTGGGCTTTTGATTGCCATTAATTGGGGATGATGATCGTTAAATTAATGTATAATAGATTATGGACCTAAAACGACTCTGCCACATATCTGACCTGCCCAACAATTTGCATTTCCTACCCATGGAATTAAAACACTTGCTGCCTGTGCACTACCCTAAATTCATCGATAATGCAACCACCATCTTGAGCAACCAAGCACAAAATATGGGATGGCCTTTGTACCCAGATCATTAGCTGCTGCTTGGAGCATCGCAATATGATCAAGTCAACGGCGGTTGGTGCGAAGACATCGATGGGCAGGAGATGCATCTCAAATCTTCTCTTGAACTAACAACTATCATGCTCAACTATATACAGTCGGCTATTTTACAGCAAATACCTGAAAAAGAATAGCAGTCGAACCCTATTCAAAAAATTTAGCATTTTCTCAGCAACAATAGAGTTAATAGCTCCATTTAAGGGCTTTGTACGGGAGTATCAGCAATTGCGTATAATATCTACCGCATGACAGGCAAGTAAGGTAAGACACGGTTCATCTTTTTGCTGGGACGACATGCGAATTGCGATCTCAAACTGTTTTCAGTGACCAATGCAGTGCGTGAGTGGAACATCAAGAGGCTGAAATGTGATGTTTGTAAACCTCTATAAGCCAAACGCTGTCATAAACTAATCGAGCATCAACTCATGATTATTCGAGGGTTCATGCATCTGCCTGACGAAGATCATCGCTGCAAAAAGCAAGAGCTGACCGACATAATAAACTCCATTGATGCATCGTAAGAAAATCCCATCCTGATTAGGGGCGATCTTTAAAATGACTATGTGCTCATGTTCAGTCGATTTGATTACCACTATAGAGATAAGTTGTAACAGAAGGAGTTAATACCATTTTGTGCCCAGATTTTGATGGAACTAATCGCGTTTATGCCTATCAATGTGTCCTGCTCATTTTTGGGGCGGTTGGTCGTCAATCCCAAAATTAATCAAATTGTTGTGTTGTGGTTGACCACTTACAAACCACCTTCTGGCCAAAGAAGCGTCAAATTAGCCGATAGTTCTCTTCTCGTGAAGGCAATAGCTAAGGGTATCTAATTTTTGCGTCGAAAATAGATGTAGAAGATAAAAGATCCAACAATTAATTTAGCAGATGAGATACTAAAGAGTTCATTGAAGGTGCTGAGTCGGTACAAACCTGCAGATGACAGGAAATAGCTGAGTAACAGTTCCAGCGCCCATCTGCAGAGTAGAGTCAATTAAAGCTATTTTTAAGATCGGCATAAGTTTGATTTCGATAGATTGTCTGGGATATCCAAAATATCCTTTAAGAATCCACAACAAGATCGTGGCACTTTCAAGAAAGACCTAAGTGCTAGCTCCAAAGACCTCTAGATCTCTCGGATTATCAGTGAAAGCAGGGGTAATTATGAGTCTCTCACATCGCCGCTGATGATGCACCGTGATAAGGAGTACTCTGATGTACTAAAAGTTGTTGATGAGTGGGAGATCATTAATGGCAAAATAATTGCCTGGAACGAGTTGAAAAGTTAGTTGCGTAAAAATTGTGACAATGCCAAACTGCGGTATGGAAAGGCAGCCCTTAGTGAAGGAGAATCATCTCTGCTTCTGGCTTTTGCCGCCCTTCAGTACTATCTAGAGATTGACGAGATCGTTCTCATGCTTAAAAACTACACTAATCATCGGGATACCATTTTTTAGATCATCTTCCAAAAGAGCAATGCAGCCTATCTCCTATAAATGGGTATAAAGATAGCGAAGAACTGTGGCCAATCCTTATACGAAAATTACCTCACCAAATAATTTCAAATAGATCGTAGCAATTTGCTCGTGGGTTATCTGAAGAAATACCTCAGTCTATTTACTATGGGAGCGACTTTACCAGATTTGGCTGACAAAATTATGGTGCCCACTCTGCTAGACATATTATAAAGCAGGCAATATAGGAATTAAAAGTATAGGGATTTTATCAAGCCGTTGCTGGGCGAAATATTCGCTTAGACTGACCAACTAAAATTAGTTGCGCCTGTTCTGCAAGAACTGTATCTGCTGCTCGCGGCAGATCATCACGAGGAGTTGATCAATGGACTGGTGGCAGATCTCGCCTATGAGTGCATTTACTACTACTTCGACTCTTCCTCCATCAATAACTCCCCCTACCGCAAAGACACCAACCTCAAGCAAAAGAAAATACGATAACTGCTTAGAGAAGGAGGATTTAATAGTTTGGGATTTGATCTCAAGGTCAGTTTTAGGCCTCTACTCGCCACTCATTCCCAATACGTCCTTCCTTCCAGCAAGATCTATGATTAAATTGTAATAGCTCGTCCTCTTCATATTACTCGATTCATTGAACTCCTTGCGCAATCTCAATTCACGCAGCACTTCGTCAACTTGGGTAGATTCTTCCGCTCCCTTTAAAAAGTAGCGGTCAGTATTACTCGCCCAATTGGAAACGTCTACTTGAAGGACGAAGCCAAGAAGTTTAAATTCGAAATAGAGGCAGAGAATACAATCCAACTGAACGGTGGAAGTAAACAGTGATCTATTCAGAATCGTAGAGCGGTATATTCAAGCAGCTCTTGGCCTATAACCCTCAAATTAAGATAGCAGGGATGTCGTTGAGTCAGGTGATGAAAAATAGAGAGCAGGATAAAAGGTTGGGGTAAGTAACAGAGAAATATAGCATTGATTATATTCTCAGCAAGGTGTTGACTTTAAATTTAGAGGAGACCTATGAATTCATAAAGATCATAGGCAATCTGAAGGACAAATACAATAACTACTAACTGCTGAAATAGGACGAGAAGATCTACCTGAAAGAAATCGTTCATCAGGTGTTATGTCGTAAAACGGCAATTTATTAGTATCTGTATTTGGATAAGCTGATCAAGAATTGTGTGAGAGCTCATGTGCCTTATCTTTTTTGACGAGTGATGATATGTGTTTAATTTTTACGAATATTATTCTCATTTTATACTTTATAAACACTGGCCGATCAGACAGCATAATGAAATTTACCAGCAGACGCTTTAGTTAAATACTACTATAAAAATATATTAAACAATACAATAATTATTTATTTAATTATTTAATGCATAATACTTAATACTAAACAACAGTGAGAAGTGGAATAGTGGAAATATAGACAAAGATGGCCTGATTATATCAGATAATACTTGCATTGGATGAACGAAGCAACAGCGTGATGCAATATCTATTTTGATGAGGTGATTATTATATATTTAATTCTTTATGAATATCATAGAGGAATACAAATTTGCCTTGGCGGGATTGGCCATCTTTACCATATCCTTCTTGGTCATCAGAGTGCGTAAAATCAAAAATGCAGCTCAAAAGAAAGGATAACAGAAAGTGGAGGAGAAGGAGGAGGGAGAGTAGGTCGTGAATGATAAACCAAAAAGCAAGAAAAAAGATAAAAAGAATAAGTCTCCACCTCAAAAGTAAGCGCTCGATGAGACTAAAGAAGAAGTTCCCCTGAAACTGGAGGAACCAAAGGAATAAATTAAAAAGAGTAAGAACAAATCCAAGAAGGAAGGTTCTAAAGAACCAGCATAAGTAAAAACAGCCAAACAACTGTAATAAAACTACGCCAACTACTTCTATGGAGTACTCAGTTTACGCGCCAACAACTCCATTTGTACCATCGACGCCGTTGCAGCCAAAAATTCAAAAGTGCTCATCTCCAATTCCAAAAACTAGCTCATACTGTTCGATCTAAAGCGTTGGAAGAAGGACTCAACTTGTCAGGATAGATACTTCACTAATCTTGACAACAACACAGCTTCAGCCGTCGCCATAGGCACTCAGTATTACTATGCTGCCTTAACTTTTGAAAAAACGATAGCATACTATGAATTTAAAGGTGGAGAGGGAGGAATCTATTTCAGAGAAGTTAAAAAATTCCAGAGGAATATTTATAAAACAGATGCAAGTAGTTTGTACGTTCCTGAGAGTGAGCGATACATTGTGAGTTCCGGGACGGATGCTGATACCGTCATAAACATCTGGTCGATGGATGGATAAAGGCTGAACCAGATTAATACTTACCAGATCAGGCATTATGATGTTAAATATGGAAATGATAAGATACTAGTCAGAGGATGGACCAGCGAAGTTAAACTATTCCAGCTAAACAATGATAAGGATGGCAACTTCATCAAACTCGATAAAAGCCATCATTTGACTCACTTTGAACAGGCTACCTGTTCAGCCATTGATAACATGGGATTGCATGCTCTCACTGTATGCAAGAATGATGTTGTCAAATTATGGAAGATCGGAGCCTTATAAGGAAGCCACCCATCAGAAAAGACGTTGGATGCATACCAGCTCGATATCAAATCGCCATAATGCTGTGCGATTCACACACTCAAGGACAGCAATGATAGGATGAAGACAATCGCGGTGATAGCCGATGACAACAGTTTTATTATCTGCGATAGGGAGCTCAAAGTTTATGAACGATTTGACGGCGTCAGTGTAACCAACATTTATATGATTGGATCAATGAAGAGTATCGTGGTAGGTACCCTAAACAGCACTGGAAAACTGACAATTTGGAACATCACAACTTTGGTGGAGCGCATCCCTGAATATACCCTTTGATTCCCATACCCATGACTACCATAATATCTATTTCTTTCGAATGAATTTCGAATATCTTTCCTATTATTTTTGATTTAAATTTTCCACGATCGGACAGCTAAAATTAATTTGATAATGCCCAGCGTAATTTAAATCGATGATATATCATTATCTAACAGAATATCATGGGTAACTGTGATAGTGAGCCTACCGGCAATGAATTACCAGATCAGAATGTCACTGTTAGACATAAATTCAACCCTTTTTATGAAGTCAATGCCCAGGAATCGAATGAACACGTCGCACTTAGCAAGTATAAATTTGTCTCCAACTATGACGACCGGTTTCTGGGGAGGTGCAACGTTTTGGAGGGAAAGGAAGACGGGAATTTATATCTCTGCAAGGATTTGGTCTTTTATACCGAGGAGGAGTGTGGATAGGCCTATCTCAGATTGAAGTAAGTCAAAGAGAAAGAGTCCAAAACTGAGGAAATACTCAGGATAAAGGGTAACTGTTCCTATATTCAGAAATATTTACCAAAAAAGTAGACGGCTTCTTCTCTGACGGAAACAAGATCATAATTCTCGTTGAATACCCTCTGATTAGTCTCAAAAAAGAGTTTAACAACAGACTGCTCAATAGATTAGAGTTTCATAGGGATTAAATCACCAATATCCTATACTCCGCTATAAGGGGATATGCTGCAATATAAAGGGCAGGTTCTTTCAATGATAAGGTAAGAATGGCTCATATATTTGTGGGCGTGCAGCAGAAAGAATCTTTAATTAAAGTTATTGATTCCAATTTGTTGCCAGCACTCTCTAATCTGAGATGTCTTAAGGACTATGGGCCTAACAGTGCCGAACATTACGATGTCTGTGTAGCCCCTGAATAGTTTAATGCTTACAACAACTCATCAGAGAGTGGTTCAACCTCGACTAGTGGAGTTTTTTCATTGGGCGTTCTCATATTGAGCCTGTGTCTAATGGAGCCAGCCCACCCCTTCTATCATTTCCACACTAAAACAATTGATAAAAATCAGCTGAAAAGTCTTATTAGTATAGCCGGCAAGAATCATGGCCAGAACCTTGAGAAGTTTTTATTATAGATGACAGAGATAGACTCAACCAAACGACCTACTTTCGCTCAAATGTAGTCAAGAATTCCTCAAATGTTCGCTCAGAATACAGGCGAAAAGTCTTTAAAATTGAGTGTGATCCAAGACGGTAATACTCCATACATTCGAAACTAAAATAAGAGTTTGAGAGACAGCAGAGTGTCCAATTCATCTTCAAGATCACGATCGCGATCACGATCTAAGAGTCCCAGTAGAATGTTTGCATCAAGTATTCAGGTCGAGAAACTGGAAGATGAAGAATTATAAAATATTCATGAAGAGTACACCAATGGAAATCAGTATATGGGTCAGAAAAAAAACGGACTGAAGCATGGCAAGGGAAAGTATATTTTCAAAGACAGAAGCTATTATGAGGGCGCGTGGAAGAACAATCAAATGAACGGAAAAGGAGAACTTTATCTTCCTAATGGCAAACTCGAGTATTCTGGAGAGTGGAAAGAGGGGGAACAGAGCGGATGGGGCATTATGTACGCTTATGACACTGAAATCAAGCCTGCAGTTTGGTCAAAGTACGAGGGTGAGTTCAAGAAGGGTGAAATGTAAGGTAGAGGCAAGATTACTTTTGTCAATGGTACAATTTACGAAGGAGAGATGCGAAGCGGCAAGATCTTCGGAAAAGGACGTCGTATTAATTCAAATGGCAACGTAGTGGAAAAAGAATGGGGTCTGCAGACGATTGAAGAGTTTATAAATCAAGGGGGTGACTCTCTTTTCTATAACGTAGAAAATTGATCGATCTTTTCATATCTCAAGTTAATCCAATTTCATCGAACCTATAATCTAGTTTCTTAATCTAGTCCATGAAATACATTCTTTTATGAATGTTTACCCATTGCAAGGATATAATAAATGATATACAGATTTAACAGTAATTTATCTGGCTATCTTAGGTTAGATTATATTGTAATATATCCAAATGGCAGAAGGAGTTGTAGCATTACTCGGAGATATTGGAGGCACCAATATTCGGTTAGAATTGGTAGTTGTAGACACCCACAGCAATCAGCCCTCTTAGACCATCTGGAAGGCTACTTATCCTGTAGCTAATTATGATGTCTTTCAGGATTCTATAGAAATGTTCTTGAGCAGCGCAAAGAGGCATCCTGATATAGCCGTCCTCGGCATAGCTGGACCTATTGTTGATAACACTGTAGCGATGGCAAACGTTTCCAAGTGGGGAACTCTCGATGGTTATAAATTAGGTGAAAACTTAAAGATCAAATACTTCAACTTCATCAATGACTTCGAAGCTGCTTCCTATGGAGTACTACTGTTACCTGAGAGCGAATTCGTTTCACTCAATGGCAAGAAAGTTAATTAAGGTAAACTGAGGGGCATAATGGGACCTGGAACTGGCCTCGGCAACTCCACCATCTACCCAGCCACAATCAAGCATCACAGATAATTTTTCGTACTTCCATCTGAGGGAGGCCACACTGATTTCCCGACCATCGATGCCGAGGCAAGCGATTTCTTTAAATTCCTCCTTTAGAATACAACTTACAAGTATATTTCCACGGAGAGATCCTTTTGCGGACCAACCATTCCGTATATGTTTAAATTCTTTGCCCAGCAAGAAGCTGAAAACGGAGAGATCAGCAAAACACCAACTTCAGAGTAGATCATTGCGAGAGCAGTTGAGGAAAATCCTCCTAAGATATATCAAAACACCTTTTCTCTCTTCCTTAAAATATACTCAGCTGTGATTGGCAACTTCCTGGCCCAGCATATGTGCACAGGTGGCATTTATCTAGTGGGTAGTGTGACAAATTCAGCAATTTCAAAGATGAAGGGCGTGGACTTCCTCGAGCAATTCAAAGTAAGACATCCAGAAGTGGCTCACGTCATATCCGAAATTCCACTGGTAGTGTGTAAATAGATTGACCTTGGTCTTAAGGGAGCATATTTTGTTGCTAGAAGAATCGCAATTGAAGACATAGAGGCTTGATTCATCAAAATATTGCCCATAATATCCTTAAAGAATGGATGTCAATATTAACGATGAGAATATATGCTTTTATTTTATTAGTATAACTTAACTCATCAGCAATATTATTATCAATTTAACATACTCATCAATAGATCAACTCATCAAATATCAATTATCTGATTTCAATCCTCAGTTTATATAAATAAATCTAGTTGAGGAGGACGTCAATGAAGAGACTCTAGAAATAATTCGCCAGCGTCAAATAAAATATGAAAGAACAGTAACTGTGAACTCATTTAGAGGAGTAGTCCCTTCACTCAAGGAAAATTTGTACCATTGGGAACTATCAGTTGATGGACCAATCGCCAGTCCATACGAGGGTGCTAAGTTTATTATTGATGTCGATTTTCCCGAACAGTTTCCTTTCAAATTTCCCCTCTTTAAGTTCAGGACTCCTATTTACCACCCGAATATCAAGGATGGACTGGCTTGTCAATAGATGCTGGGCGAGAAGGAGTGGCTGCCTAACAAAAAGGTCCAGGAGATCATCGAAACAATTCTCGGTATGCTGGCTCATCCCGACGTGAGTAGCGCCATCAACATCGAAGCTGCGAATCAAGTAAAGCTGGGAACCTTCTTCGACATTGCTCGATAAAAAACCCTAAAGGATGCGATGAAATGATAGAATATGAGATTTGCTCCACATGAAATGAGATTCGCCTAATTTTGTTTGGTATATGTTGTCCGTCCTCTACTTTATGAAAACTAGCAGCCGGTCCAGCCATAATAAGTATATAGCAGAAGTATGTGACTATAGAATAAACTATAATATAATCAACCTTCCATTGTCAATGATATCCAAAACAGCAGCAAGCAACTATCCACCCCGCAGCAAGGCCAAACAGGGCGACTGGATCTGTCTTAAATGCTCTAACTATAACTATTCTTTTCGAACCAAATGTATTCCTTCTCTCATGCAGGTAACAGATGCTTCCTCCAAGATAAATGTTCTAATCAGTACGAGCTCAGCCTCATCGGAACTACGCATTACGGAGAACAGTCCTTCCCCAGCGTGCTGTTTCTGCAGGTTGATCGCAATGGAAGAGAGATGAGTAGCTATGAGAGGGAGGAGGAAGCTCACTAAAAAGACTTCGATAAGTAAAATGTCTAACAAATCGACAATTGGCCTAGCCTGCAAGCCAACGGCAAAAAGCAGACTCAGAAGATGAAAAAGAATAGCCAAAATATTTCGATTATGAGTGAAAGGCTTCCAGCCTAATATTGCAAGTCGATAAAGGGTGATCAGGATAGTGAAGTGTTGGCCAGCAACTTGAGTTGGATAAACAAGCTGATTGCTTGATTTAAGTGTTTTTGTTGTTAATAATTTTGTTTGTCAAAGAGAAGGTTGGAATAAAGTGCTTTGCAAAAGGAAGAATAGAATTTATAAATTAATTAAATCATGCCTTTCTTTTCATCAGTTATTTTGGGGCTAATTTGATTTACAGATAGATGTTCACTTCAATTCATCTGTCATAATTGCGCAGAATGATACGATTAGGCTCTTATATACGGTTTGCCCAATCTCCAATTATAACCAATCATTGGTAGAGTTAATTGCAAACACGCCAAAATGCTGGAAGAGTCCTAAGAAAATCTTATCTTTCCCGAATTGAAGCTGTAAGATCAAAAACGTACAGTGTCTCAGTCCTACAGCTTCAACCCGGAAACTCCTCCCCCATCCCCTATCTCTAATAACAAACGAGGTAGAAAGTCCTTAAAAAATTCTCCAGTTAGCCTCCGTAAGGTCAAAAGCGAATCGTAGTGTGGAATAAATCAAAATTTCGGTCATTGGTCACTGGAATAGAACAAGCGGTATCACTGGTTCCTCTAGATTCACAACAATCACTTTCTAAACAAGCACATGCGACGCACGGACAAGATATTCAAGACTATGGCCATATTCGTGGGCAGTCGATAGGCCTAACAGTGCAGGAGTCATCACCAAAAGATGGAGAAAAAGTATAATCACTCTATTTGTTTAATCCTCCTCAGTTTAAGAAGGCAGCATTACGAAAGTGAACATGAAGCTTTGCTTGAAGAGGACATCAGGCTTAATCACGTATAAGTGTGCGATGAAATACTCAAATCTAATTTTCTCATAGAAGAGGCTGCACGCTTTTACAAGCAGCAGCTTGAAGCCAATCAAGAACCTTAGATTCATGCATAACTGTGCGAGGAGGAGGAGAAAAAGGAGGAGCAATAATAGCAAAAATAATAGGCTGCGGCGGTAAAATAAGTGGAAGAAATGAACGTTGACATGCTTCTGTCCGATTACGACTACGCCCAGCATATCCTCTTTTAAATGATTTGAAAAAATATCATATTTCTATGCTACTTACAACTCAGTCATGTTTTATGAACCTTTGGAATTATTAAAATTATAGGGCAGTTTTTGTAAATAAGGCCGATAACACTCCTCAATTGCGTTATACATTGACTGACTTCGGGCCAGTCCTTTCGCAACTGTCATATCTCGTCCTTAGAGCTTAAATTAACTAACAATCCAGCTGAAGATCACCTAACATTTTAAATATAATAATAAAGCGGAGTCAATCACTTGTTTTTCTTGGTTCTGCTGGTAGTCGATCCGGGGCTCAGCTGCTTTTAGTAATATTCCAGCATATCAAACATTTTATAAGCAAATTTCTCCCTCTCATTCTCCTCATTTATTAGCTCATTCTCCATCCTCTCATTTTATAGTGCCAGATCAGCTCCATTATAGTGAGAATTTTACTTTGACTACTACATGTCCCTGCCCTTACCAATTTTATTGCTTTTGTGCTTACTCGAAAGACGACTGGCGTTGGGATTCACCAATCGACCGCTGACATCGATTTAGTGAGTCGGTAAACATCTCAAGTGAGGAAGTTATTCACTCGAAGTGAGAGAACCGAATGCATTGATAGAGTAAAAAGCCGACAGCAGCGACTGCAGTCTTCTCTCGTTGATAACCCACAGCAGCTTTTACAATTTAATATCTACTGATTTCAAACATATCAGCAGCAGTTACTTACCGCTGTGCTCAGGATTAGGGCTGAGTTGAATCTGTTTTCCGATTTCTTTCCGATTTTTTATGTTGTGAGAGGCCATTAGTGAGTTTTGATCATTTTTGACAGGGGAAGGAGGGCGGTAATACTGCGCCAATCTCCTAAAGACCTTTCTTTTTGGCTTCGAAAGTCTAACATCAGGATAAATCTTACAGTTTGGCGCATGTATGGGTTAGTAGCTTAAGGTTCTTTTCGATAATTAGGTAAGCATATTGAAAAGCAATTTGACTGCTTGTATCTTGGACAGCTCTGTTTTAAGTTCGCTGTTGGAAGGGGTAATTGCTTGTTAACGTCCATGTATTTTCAGTGCGTGGCGCTCTGTTTTTTGTGTTAGAATTGAACACTGGCGAGTCCATCTTTTGAATTTGACTATAGCTAAAACGATAATAATAGTAATTTGAATTTATGATAGAAAGGATAAGTATTATTGACAGTAATGGATGCGCTGACTCATTCTGCATCTAATTGGATATGATTAACATCCTCAATGCTCCCTCAAATTTGAATATCCATATGTAAATGATGTTGATATCAGAACTTATATATCTAAATAGATCAATAGCCTTCTATCATTAACTATCCATTATTTTAAATAGTTAAGTCATTCAATGCCCGCGATCTATTATCATCATATTTCATGAATACGTTTGGCTAGCAATTTAATTTTTAATTTTTACGGCTGACCGTCTTTCTAGGAGCTGTACATCAAAGTCTCATCGCTATTTCCGGACTGTACTTTCACTTAAAATTTGCCAGTACCTTTATAGAATAGAGGATACGAAGCACGGTTTTAGTACCTTGAATTTATATGGTCTTATCATAGGCTTTAAGCTCCCTTTCAAGTCTTTGGAACTCTTTATCGAAGTTTCATCTGGTACAGTACTCTACTTTGACGACTTTCGCAAACATTCTGCATATTTTGTTCATGATTTGCATGATTTAATGCATTATATCTCACAAATGAGAATCAACTCTACCCCTAAAGAACAGATACTAAAATTCCGATATAAAAAGAACTCATTTGTGAATTGTGTCCACCAGACGCGTTGCCTTCTATGTCTGTATGTTTTTGCAGTAAATTTATTGATTTGAAGTGGATCATTGTAATTGATTGAAGTTGAGTATTTATTAATTATTTAAATAATGTTCAAAAAGGGACAGCCACAAACCAAAGAAGTCTAAAAAAACAAAATTTAAATTGTAGACTAATAGAATGAGCCTTTCCTTAAGGTTTTGCAGAAGAAGATTCGCAACATCAACAAGAGGCTCACAGAAATATCAGAGCTATAAAACAAGGACAACCTCAAACCTGAACAGGTCGAAAAGATCAACAGGAAGACCACTATTATCGAGGAGAGGACTAAGGTTGAAGAGACTCTTGCGCTGTTTAGAGAAACATATGCCGAAAATATTGCCTTCTATAGAAATAATCAACTCAAGCATTTGGAAGCCCTCGCTCGAGCCCTATCCATATATCATTAAGGAGGCAAGATTGAGGAGCAGGAAAAGTTGATTACCCTTTGGAGGGTTCTTTAGCAAAGTGACAAAACTTATTCTAGTCTCAACTAAGCCATATCCACTCTATCGTCTGCTCTTAAAGATTTTGCTAATGACAAACCATTCCAGAAAATCCTTTTGACCTATGCAGAAAAAAATGGAGATGCCAAGACGCATATGATAGAAATTAATCACGAAAAAATTGTCAGTGGCATTTTGGAGGAGAAAAAGGAAGCAAAGATCGAGTCTGCCCTCGACAAAAAGGAAGTAAAGGCTCTTGCTCCTGAGAAAAAAGAAACAAAGGCAGCTGCTCTCGAGAAAAAGGAAGTAAAGGTAGAGTCTGCTCCAGAGAAAAAGGAAGTCAAGGTCTCTGCTCCTGAGAAACAGGAAGTAAAGGTAGTATAGTCAGCTCCCAAGAAAAAGGAAGTTTTTGTGCCCATTCCAGAACCATAGCCAGTTGTTATCGCCCAGCCAGTAACCATTATTGAGATTTAACCAAAGACTGAACCAGTGAAGAAAATTGAGCAGCCAGTGATTGTTGAGCACCCAAAAACTGTTGAATCTCCACCACTACCTGTTGTTATTCAAGAAGTATCTGTTCCTCAACCTATTAAAGAAAGTAAATAATTACCAAAAGAGGGAGAAAGAAAAAATAATAACTATAATAGGGGTCGGTAAAATAAGACTCAAGGAGGATACAGGGAAAAGAAAGATTATGGGATATAACCCAGAGAAAGGAAGTATAAACCTAAATACGAAGAGAAAAAACCAGAATTCAAGGCTAAAGAGGAGAAGGATAGCAGCAGTTCGGACTCCTCGCCCGAGGCCAGAGATTTCCGTCGTGAGGAGATCAAAAAACTGTAAGAGTAAGGATTCATTGTGATTGGTAAACCAAAGCCCAAGGCCAAAGACTCCCAAGAACTGCACGAATCTCACTACAAACAGCATGGAAATAAGGGTAACCACCCCCATGGCTCAAAGAACTGATCATAATTTCCAATAAATCACCTATGCCATAATGACATCCGAAATAGTTGGATATGTTCTTATTCCTTATTTCGATTATAACAATTTAACTTAAATTCGCAAACCAAATTAATAAGAATATTGGATATGTGATTGCCCTTTGGTTTGTTGAATAATCTTGTTTTTGAAGGCCCGCTAGCCGAAAGTGACTCGAGGGCATATTTAGAAGAGATGTGCTCCGAGGCTAACTATAATATTCTACCATGGGTCCTATTAATGGAAAACAGAGCTTAAGCTAATCTTAGACATACTTTCAGACACAAGTAGACTTGTTTAAGTGGCGAGCTAACTCCAACTTTAACTCTCACATTGCCCGCGTCTCCTTCTCCTCCCTCAACTCCATCATCCACCGTTAAAAGTTTCAATCGCTCTTGGAAGAACAAAAACGAAAAAAGTCCTATATTGAATTCTCTTAGGTCCTCCAGCTCTCATGCAATCGTCCAATCAGTGGCGTAACTGATTAGATTATGGTCTTTTAGGACTATATTGGCGATCTTACTCTTCTAATCGAAAAATTAACCTTAGAAGAAAGCCTGTATGCCCTTGAAACTTTATTAAGAGGCTACTAAACTATTTTCTAAAAGATCGGCAGAACTGTTGTCGCATTGGAGTGTTGTTTCGTGACAGAAGAAGGCGAAGTGAGAACTTGGTTCAACAGCAACTTTATGAGCAACGACTTGCCTCTCCCCAGTTAAAAAAACAATAACAACTGCTAAAATCGACAACTCCAGCTGACATAAGTCGGGATCATAAGATAAGTGCTCAAAATAAGCGAGTATCTGCCCAACAATCGCAGTTAATATCATCATTTCGCGCGGCAACTCAGACAGTTCATGGATAAAGATATGTATCTATACACTTATTCAGTCTTCACAACTTTAACTTTGCCTCTGTTCGCAAATTTATCAATGGCTATATCTACAACTATCGGCTGACGTTGTCTTCTAATCTTCTATAAGCTATCAAACGTAATAAAAAGAGTCGGGCTAGTAGTCCTTATGTTTCTCCAAATAAGATGGCTTCGAGTCTTGCCGAGTATATTTAGAATGGGGAGAGTGCATCAAAGGGTCGGATGATATCGACGGGAGGTAACATGTCGACCGGGGCTAATCTTTAATTGGTGAGTAGAATTCAAGAACAATCAGGAAGAGAAGGGAATTCTCCCAGTTTGACTTCATACTCCAGCAAGACTAGATTCTAATACTATACCCCTCAGGTCACAAACAAGAATTTTCATGAAAAGAAGCTTTCCACCACCTAAGCGAGCCGCGTTAAATAACGGCAGCTCCAGAGGCATTTGAGCAAATCTGCGATGGTTCTAAATAAGTAAATGAGTAACATCCAAAGTCGCGCTTCAATCCCGAACTCCTTTACTAAAAAATCTCAGAAATACTATCAAGAGGAAAAGCCAGCCCCCTCGCATAATAACACTCCCAATAAGGAGAATACGCTGAGCAGAAATCATCTTTCGGATAGTACGGCCATGTTGTCTCAATTAACTCATTCGAAAGAACAAAGCAGGTTCAATAATAGCAAGGTTTATGAGGAAAGTCAAAGCTATCCTTATCAATTTAATTAGCCTCATACAAACCCAAAACTTGAGAAGAAAAATAGTAATCCCTATAAATATGTGAGCTTTAGCAAAGAGGAGCAGAAGGGGGAGAGTCTTGAGCAAATCAAATAAGGTCACCCTCGCATCCAGGAGGTTAGCATTGAATCAAACTCATCTGCTATTTTTGGTAATTCACCACCACCTGAATTTGTGGACTACCCATAAATAAACAAGTACTCATGTTCTATGTACCCTTTCCAAAATGCAAAACCAAAATAGTTTTAAGTGATGGATGGGGCTTTAAATACGCCTTTGAGTACTAAAGTTGAGCGCTCCCCCTCCCTACATGTCGAGAGACATGTGAGTGGGCTAATATTCAACTCAGGCCTATCATTGCACGAGAGTGTGGGTAGTTTAACATCAATGTAGAACAGTTGTTACTCTGACTACAATGGATTGCTGACCCGAATGGGTCACAGTGCTAAGTTAGTGCACATCCCGACGAACAAATACATCCCCCTTCTCAACAAAAGCGTGTCAAACGGAGCCTTCCTGACCTTCTGATACTACTTTGTACTATCTCATTATGATTGACATCCATATTCATCTATTTGCATCATCTGCTATTCACCCTTCTTTATTATCAGTTATAAACTTATTATCATCAGAGAGAAAAACATGAACTTCACCGAGTAGTCAAGGGAGGAAGTCGTCAAGTCGACAGTCAATTGGTCGGTTTCCAAACAAATGTGGACCTTTCCCAAACGCAAAAGGTTTTGGCCGAAAAAGGCTGAGTGTCCTCAATTGACCTATAATCAAAACTTGTCTGCTATGACTCATAAGCCTATTACATTCGCAACCAGCACCCGAAGTCTCTTCAACGACACCAGACAAATACCATCTGCATCATAGTACCATCCAACCGATGAATCGGCCAAACAAATACCTCTCTTCGGGTAGAGTCGATAGGTAAATCGTATCAAATATAGAAATGCACCTTCAATTCATACATTCCTCTGCAGCTGGCTTTCGTACAAGTAAAATAATTTAGAACCCAGGTCCAAATAAATACGAACGGCAATAGAGCAGTAACTCTAAGAAGGGATTCACCATGAGACCTAAAACTGCTCAACATCGAAACTGTAAAACAAAGGAGATTTAGATTTTATTGATGATAGATAAAGAGATCAGGTGCCCAGCCCATGTCACTACGATTTTGCCATGGAAAAGAAGGGAGATTGTAGCAACTCGAAGTTCAGATCAGTTACCCTCGGAGGGGCTGGCCTCATGCAACGAACAGAGAGGTTTCATGAATCTTCAAGTACGATATTCAGACATGCAGCAAAAACGCCAAGTCCTTTTGTTTATTCTCCTAATAAGATCAGTTTAAAGAGTAAGTCCATTGGCGGCAAGATAGGCACAGAGCAGAGGCATTCCTTTATCGACGATATGAAAAGACACAAGAAAGGTCCTGGCCCTGGCAATTACCAGCTTCCTTCCGAATTCGGTCACTACAAACAGTTTTCTCAGAGGAGAGTGGTCACTATCGACCACTGACTCTATTTCTAATGATTCATTTATCTCGACTTCAGCTATTCTAACAAGGCAAATAGGAAGAAATTATTAGTCATATATAAATGACTTACTAATCATTTAGTTACTATAAATATCTGACTGAGAGGAGCCATCATTTATTCCTCATTGATGGAACATTTGGAGAAGTGTCTCCAGGAGCTCAAAAATGCCGTCAATAGCAAGGTTAAGGATCAGTCCCTTGTTACTGAGTTTAGTAACTGTCTGCAGACGATCAAAATGGATTAAAATTTGGTCAATCCATACTGCCGAGTTCTGTTCACACTTTATGATCTTTCCAATAACCACTTTTTCATCAGCGGAAGAAGAGAATAGGGGCGCGTTCATCTCGATGAAATGGCTCTGGCCATGAAAATGTGTGTACTACGTATGCTCAGCAGAATGGTGATGTTCTTCAATGACCATCCACATCTTGATCAACCTCTCGAGCTGACAAGAGAGTCCCTATAAATTATGGTGTTACTGAGTAGAGTATTTTTAGATTTGGGAAAGACCTATTCAACCGAGATAAAACAGATATACCCTCTATGTGTAACATTCTATGATGCTTTTCCCCAGGAGCTGCCTCTCTAGCTGAACCTGATCCACTGCGTCAACATCATCTAACTTCTAAAATTCAATGTTGACGGTGGTTGTCTCGATATTCAATAGTTTCGTCGTCTGCTCGAGATATTCTTTACTCGGAGTAAAAGTTACAATGGGAGCTGCAATTACCTCGAATTTGTACAGTGCATTGCGTTCTAAGTGGTGCTCAAATTGCTAAAGAAAGGCGCACGTGAACAAGCGGCATTGATTACTCATTATCTAACACAGAAGATGATTGATACTATCAACTCACTAACGAGGCTGGATCCTAAGATTATTGGCTAAGATAATTCTCTTTTTAAGGTTAGTCCTTTCTATGAGCTCTACCTCCAAATTAAAGAATCGGGCATTGACAACATTTCTGAGGAGAGGTTGAGGTTGTTTATATCCAAAGAGGAACATTTCAAAGATGCCCGTTTATTTGATGTTGTGGCACTTACTTCATAGACTCTGCCTCTTGAGATATGGTTTGAGCTGAACCTGAGCTCGAAAGTTAAAAATGATTTGATTTCAATGGCTTACCGATGCTTTGTTTTCGTTGTTGACAGTCATCTGTAATGCAGCCAGTCCAATCTTGATAATCCTACTGAGTTACTAGTCAAATTTCAAGCAGACTAATTGAAATTGATCAAGTTGCTAAGATTAGCTCAAGTGGTCATGCTCAATTTGCTGAGTTAGAAGAAAGAGCAAGGAGAACCACTCATCAACATTCTCAAAAGACTAATTAAAATACTAGTGCAGATGGTCGTCACACTATACCCTCAAACCTAGGCTATTCGGTAATATGCCGATAAGATTCAACTCATTTGTAGCAAACACGGACTATCCGATCTTTCACGCTCTATTACATGCGTGAGCTTCTATTATGAATTGATTATGGGAATCGCTTCGGATGAATCCTACAATAGATTTACGAAAACTCATCTTTTGGACAAGTCATCGCAACTGTTTAAAATAATTAAACTAGCCTATGAGTTCCAATCGAACAAATACCAGCCAAATGATGCTGAACAGCGATAACTTCTCAACAACTAACCGTATTTAGCCATCCTCTTCCAGAAGGACATCAGGGCAAGTGCTATCCTTAAACTGCACATGAGCTGCTTTAGCAAATTACCTGAGAAATATGAAATTTACTTTCTCCTCCTCAACGGTTTCTTAAAGTTGGAAAGCACATCATCAGCAGATCTCCTCGAACTGGCAACTCACATGGAAGAATGCCTGATAATGTCCGATTACTCATCCATTAACAGATTGGATATCAAATACCTCGCTGACATTGAAAAGATTTGGCTGAAAATTCTGCAAAATTAAAAATATAAAGGCAATGCTGGACTTAATGTGAAAATCGCAATCGTTCTGCTTTATCTTGTATCAATCAGACTCTTCCTCACAAAGATAGTTACTCTCAATATGGGTATTTTACTCAACCGGTACTCCAAAATCCTAAAGATTTTATCGTTTGTGATGGATGAAATTGCTTCTCTGTAGCCCTAGTAACAAAAAAAAGCAATTGAGCTTTATCAATATCTGAGCAAATCTATTTTAAGTTGGTGTCTTTAGAAACTAAAAATGCAGCCTAAAGAGCAAGAAGGAGGTTGTGAAGCTGGCTATCTCGTGCTGATCGACATGCTACATCAATCTATCCTCAAGCATGAAGTAAATCCTCAAGTAGCATAGTTTTTTAAATTTGTAAGGTTTTAAATTCAATGCATCACTGACTCGGTCGGAGAAAATTAAATTTCTTGCGAGAAAAATATCAAACTATTGAAGTTATACTGCAGTTCTATATTTATTAAGAAACCTGTTAAACTCAAAATTTTAAGGAGGTTGATCAGGGAAGACCTCATCAATGACAGTCGGCACGCGAGTCTTGCTGAGCTCAGTGATCTAATAGCTCTTACTGAAGACAACAAAGAGAAGAAGCTTTATGCAGAATATATGATACGATCCTTCGGTTAATAGGGTAAAAAGTATTTGTTATTGCATAGCTCTATCAACTCCAGCAATTTAGACTTTCTGTAACAATTAGGAGACTCCTAAATCGATGATTTCTGATATTCATGTCATTTGATTAATAATAAAACCATTATTTTGGCGGATCAGTCTTCAGTATATTAAAAACAGAAGGGATAGGAAAGATTTGGCTAATTCTAAATAATCTCGATATAAATATAAATTCTAAGATGTATCAATTATTCTATCCTATGTCCTCCACTAAAAACGATCAATATGCGTTATTTACGTGAATAGGGAAAGATAATGACTTTCAAAGGCTCGCATTACATCCATTAAACAATGTTTTTGCTGTCCATCGCTTATTTTTGCTTGACTCCTGAAAAAGATATTCCGATCTCATTCTATAGATTATTCGTTTATTCGTTTTATCAAAATTCAATATAAATTTATTTAGATATTTTAATGAATCAAAGTTTAGTAGCGCTCACTCAAACAGGCTATTTTAAACGCGCCAAGCCAGTAAAATAAAGTTCAGACGTCATTACTGCTGCGCAATATCTGCAGCTTTATGAGAAAGCTAAGGATCAGCCGACCACTATCGAATACAAGATCTATACAACTCTGAATGCTTATGAGCTTAGCATTAGTACCTTGAAGCAGGACCTGCATCTAGTTGAATAAAAATTTACTGCTTTGCAGAGTGAACAATCCAAACTTGAAAATATTCCGCAATAGCCTTTGGATGAGAATTAAATTTTACAAGTGAATAGTGCATCCTTCAAGGGGAACAAGGAGAAGATGAAAGAATTGGCGGAATTGATTGATGAAAAAATATAAAATGAGGCTGCGGAACAACGATAATTTTTTAGTTTATTGAAGGGGTAATATGAAGAGGGGATCAAGAAGGAAGCGCAGGGATTACGTATACTGGAAAGGATTGTTGCAAGGAAGTTGATAAGACCCTATTTCACTGCCTTTACTATCATCAAAGGGAGTTAATAGAAATAGAGAAATAAAATGAATAGGATTAAAGATACACTCATTTCTCTCATTCATCGGCTTAGTGATAAACTGAAGGGAAATGTTTAGTATAGCTTCAGAGCGATATTGAAAGATAAGGGGTTGTCATCAATTACTTAGCACAGTTAACCCTCTCTGAAACTTAAAGGCAAGGTATTGATGGGATTAAAGGAGTACCCTCGAATTAACAAGAGACATGCTTTTTATTCTTGGTATCTGCGGACAACAACTATGGGGGAGTCCTTATTAAAGAAAACGGCGGATAATCTTGTGCTCTATACCAACATCAATAAAACAACATAATTTTATCGACTGTTTAAAGTCATTATGCTCAAAAGGAATCATGTAACTCCACCAGCAAAGAGAATGGCTATGATGTTCTATTTATTCGCGAGAATATTCGTGGGAAGGCAAAAGCAGTAATTCTTTGAAAAGTTCAAAATAATAGCTGGTAAGTAGGGAGTGCAGTCTGTCTCCATTAACAAAATAATAGAGTATTCCAACAGCAGAAAAAAAGAAGCAATCAAATATTGGATGAAGACAATAAAGACAGAGAAAGGGAAGAAGGAATAAAAATAAAAAAATAAAACCGAATTATGCCAGAAGATAATCTCATATGGAAATACCAAAATGATAGAGTGCTTAAAATTGATGAAGAAAAAAATTAATGATAACTAACTGCATGACCAGAAGAAAAAGGAGATACTAAAGGGTATCCTAATGATTTTGGTCAAGACTAAGATAGGAAAGGTATTTAGCGGATGGGAAAGGTGGAAGAATTTACCAGAAAGGAGAGATCAGGCAGCCAATGTGAAAGGAAGTAAGTTTGAAATTGGTTTGAAGAGATTTTTGAATAGAACCCTGTCAAGAGCTTTCGGAGCTTTTAAGAATCAGTTAGAGTTAGGACAGGCTACTAAGAAGAGAGCAGTTATTCAAATTATAAACGTGACCATGGGAAGCCAAAAGAAAATGTATACTCGATGGATAGCAATCACTGAGAAATTTAAACTTATGAGAGAGTGTAAACTAGTTGGAGGTGTCTTTAATACTTTAAATTTGGCAATTAAGTCTGTGGCTAGTAATGCTCTCGCGAGTCACAATGAAAAGCAAATTATCGAGCGAGCTCTTCTGAAAATTTTCAGCAACATGAGCTACTCTGTGGATATTTGTTTTAGAAAATGGAGAGACGTGAATCAAATCTAAAAATTGAGAAGTCGCATGAGTCAAAAGCAAAAGGAGAGTGTTCTTAAAGTCCTAAATGGATTGCTAAACAATAACAAGATTAATAGGCTTCGTCAGGTTATTAACAAATTTAGACTCAATCGCAAGATAATTGATATTCAAAAACATTTTATCAAAAGGTTTTTAATGTCTAAGGCTGGATTAGCACAAATTGCATTTAGAGCATTTGCCTCATTACCTGAGAGAAAGAATAGGCTAGGAGGTGCAAAGGGGAGCAAGTTTGAAGCTGGTTTGGTAAGGTTTGCGACTAGAACCCTTTCGAGAGCCTTTGGTGCCTTTAAGAATGAGTTCTAAATTGGGCAAGCAATCAAGAAAAGAGCCGTGATTCAAATAATTAGCGTGACTATGGGAAGTCAAAAGAAGATATATAATAAATGGATCGCCATCACTGAGAAATCGAAGCTTTTAAAGTAATGCAAGCTCATGGATAAAACCTTTAGCTCTATAAACTTAGTTATTAAATCTGTGGCTAAAAATGCTCTTCAATTTAATAATGAGACTTAGATCATTGAGAAAGCTTTAGCAAATATGTTCGCCAACCTGAGCAGTAAATTGGAGTTTACTTTAAAACGATGGAGATAGATAAATCTTCATTAAACAGTAAGGAAAGGTTTCTTCCCAGAACGCGTGACTGCCATTAGACTGTTAATTTCTATTATAGCGGCACAGCAATAAAAGAGGCTGCGTGCATATATCTATAACTTTAAAGCTAACTGGCTGACTTCTCTTAAATAAAATAAGAACAATCAAGAATTGGAGAGGCGGAAAATGGATATCTGCTATAAGATAATTGAAAATGGAAAAAGGAAAATGATGAAATGTATCAATTTCATGAAGGCCAAAGCCATCCATAAAGAAGAGATCAAACCTAAAGAGGAGAGTAAGCCTAAAGAGTAGACCAAATTAGACTAACAAAAAAAGAAATAGTTATTAAAAAGCCTTTTGATTATTATCATCAATACAAAGGCTGGAAAGGTGATGAGCGGATGGGAAAAATGGAAAAATCTTCCTGAAAGAAGAAAGAAGGAGGATAGAGTTAGTCCAGCACTTCTCAAAAATTTCTTCTTGACAATAAATAATTCAATTAGATCTGTAACTAATAACGCTCTCTCCCACAATAACGACAAGCAGATAATTTATGGGGCCTTATTAAAGATTTTCATTAATTTGGGTAATAACGTGTCTTTTTGTTTTAGAAAATGGAGAAATGTGAATTATATATAAAAACTGAAGGATAATTTAAGTCAAAAACAAAAGTAAAGCCTGCTGAAAGTGCTGATTAATATTGTACAGAATGATCGAATGAATAAGATGCGGGAGATTATCAACAAGTTTAGAGCAAATTATCTTTTTTACTTAAACTAACGGTGCAATAGTTCGGAATTAGAAAGGAAAAAATTGCTTATTTGCTATCAGATTATCGAGAATGGAAAAAGAAAAATGAAGCAGTGTTTCTCCCTATTGAAAATTACTCCTCAGTATTAAGAGCCAATTCCAATAGTTGAACCTGCAAACAATGACAATAAATACTCATCTCTTGTTGTGATAATCAATTGCATTGTTGGAGTAAAGCATAGGCACTACCAAAGACTGATAGACTTCCTTAGATAAAAACAAACCGAGCATAAATGTTCTCTAATTCAAACATTCTTCTCCCAATTATCTTTTTCGATATCCAAGTCCATTCTTCCCATCTTCATCACCTCTCCGAAACGTGCCTATTCCTTCTAATAGATGACTTCTATTAAAATTTATCTTCAGAAAATATTGGACATCCGCCTGATTAATAGCAAAAAAGCACTATAAGTCCTTCATAGGCACTACATCATACAAAAATAGAATCGCTGGTTTAAAAAATCATCAGAAATTCTTGCATTAAACACACGGGTCAATCCTCAAAAATCTTTCTGGCGGTTGAAATATAATATTTACTCGACAGGTATCATGTACAATGCCGCAATAATTGTTAAATTAAAAAAGATGTACAACAACCTCAGAAAATTCTACTAACTCTCCATGTATAAAATCTTCTTGTCAATTGATAAATACGGCAAAAGTAAGCAGTAAATCCAGATACCGCAGGAGCAGCAACAACAAGTCGTTCGCTTGAATTACCATCAGAGATCAACGAGCAGATCTCGTACTGAGAGCAGGTTCCAAATTCATCACCGTAGTGTGGAAAAGACTATTAATATTAATTAACATGAATTCATCGACGTGACTGACAAGAAAAGTCTTAATATATCCGACAGTCTTGTTGTTAATATGAATCGTATCGTGGAAAAGAACAAAACCATCGCCCTGCAACTAATGGATAGAGTCTTCAATAAAAATTTCAAGAAGCAAATCAAGATATGGAGAATAAACACCCAAAATGAGAATTATTTCAATAAAATGACTGAGAAGCTATCATAGAACAATAAAAATGTTGCGCAGGTTTCTCAATACGGGGCAGCCGATATCATTCGTAGAATCATTGAAACTCAATTATTAAAGATTAAATTCAAAGGGTTCCACATGCTCTTATCGACAATAGTTAGTAGAACAAACGAGAATGAATACGACCGCAGTCTTGACTAACGTCTTGAGTTGATAAATCGTCAGAATATTCTCATGGAAGAGATTCATGTATTTAAGTTAGAAAATGAGCAGTTGGCTTCCGAAGTGGAAAATAAAGATAAAAATTTAAGAGAGGCCAACGAAACAGTGACTCTTCTCAGTTTGAGGATAAACTATATGATCACTCAAAAATTTGTGGGAATGATCTAAAGAGTATATGACGCTGTGGAGTATCGTAATGTTAACGACGCGTTTGATTGGATAATATAGGAGGCTAATATAAACTACGAGAGAGAAGAGATGATGCAAGATTTTTGATTATTATAGTAAATAAAATTTATTGAATACTATACAATTTATTAATCACCTCAAAGACGATTATATGTTTGCTATCAAATATATGTTTTTATAATAAAAAAATATAATTCATCACAAGATAAGGCAGAATCATCCAAAACTTTGACCCTTAAGAGGATTTTAAGTTATTGGATCTCCCCAGTTCGATACGTTGGAATCTAGATCGATTTTAGAAGTCTCAATTAATTGACGACATTTTGGAAATTATTAGTTAAAATGTGTAGATTGCTCCAATGGATAGATTGCAGGACTCTAAGATTTTCTCTGGATTCTCATTATCTACAGACTCGTTTTTTTAAGAACAATACTGATGTAGAAATGATAGGCAGCCAGCCAAGCAGTCTATACAAAAATAATCAAACTGAGCCCGCTGTAAATAATAGCAACCCATCGAATTGTCCCCTCACTGTGAAATGCCAACCAAATTCCGATTCCCAAATTGATTCCTGTATACATATCGACTTAAAGTAGAAGTTTAAAAAAGTATCGGTAGTTTTGTTTTCCGATGCAGTTGTTGAGAAATGGGTAATGATGGTCAAATTCCTCCACGCAGCGTTTACAAATTTTGCAGTGGTAGCTGACGATGTCCACAAAAGCCTCGCATTCTTTACAAAATTGCAGTTTTTCGTTTTTACGTTTGTAGGTTGGGTCCTTGAGCCTCGGATCTGCGGGATCCATTAAAACTAGTACGAGGTAATCAACGACTGAGAATATCAAAAAGGAATAGTTAAAAGCAGTCAAAACGTAGAGGATTGGTAAGCTATTTTTTAATATCTATGGAATAAGACTTACTCCTAGGACTACAGTCACAACTAAAAGGACTATGGTCACGATTTGAGCTTTTGACAAGGGAAGACTGCATCCATTTACTTTCCGATATTCCTTGAGCCCTTCAGGATCAAACTACTTTGTCATTCTTTATTTCTTAAAATATGATAATTAAAAATGGAAAACCCATACCGATGGTCAAATATATGTCCTGCCAATTCAATGATGCCGTCCTCAAATACAAGCTGAATAGTTATTTTAACGTACGATTATCTTTGATAAAAGTATGATAAGCAAGATATCGATTATTTATTGTTGGTTAAAAGTTGAAAATTAAAGATATTTTATTGATGATCTCTAAGTGCATATCAGTTGTCGGCAGATCCTGCTTGAGCTATGGCTTCGCCAGTCAAAAGATAAAGGTGGTGAACCCAATCGCTGAGTTGGATGGTGATGAAATGACAAGAATCTTCTGGCAGCAAATCAAGGATGAACTCATCTTCCCCTTCCTCGACCTAAACATCCAGTATTTCGATCTTGGCATTGAAAACAGAGACAAAACTGATGATAAAGTGACCATGGAATCAGCCCACGCCATCAAAGAGTGCAAAGTAGGTATCAAGTGCGCCACTATTACCCCCGATGAGGCAAGAGTTAAGGAGTTTAATCTCAAGAAAATGTGGAAGTCACCCAACGGAACTATCAGAAACTACCTAAACGGTACAGTATTCAGAGAACCAATCCTCATTAGTAACATTCCTCGACTTGTTAAGAACTGGACCAAGCCTATCGTCATTGGAAGGCACGCTTATGGTGATGTTTATAACTGCACTGATTTTCTGGTGCCCGGAGCAGGTGAAGTTTCAGTTGATTTCAAGGGATAATCTTCTTTCAACATTCCCGTTCATAAGTACCCAGGAGCAGGAGTCGGTCTGTTAATGTTCAACCATGACTCATCAATTGATGCTTTTGCCCATGCTTGCTTCAAATACTCCCTCGCCCGAAGATACCCCCTCTACTTGACCACCAAAAACACCATTCTAAAAAAATATGATGGCCGTTTCAAAGATATCTTCCAGAACATCTATGAGACCGAATATAAAAAAGAATTTTAAGCTAAAACACTTTGGTATGAACATAGACTCATCGATGATATGGTTGCCCAAGTTATCAAGGGAGAAGGAGGCTACGTTTGGGCCTGCAAAAACTATGATGGTGATGTTCAGTCTGATCTTGTTGCCCAAGGTAATAAATATTTTATGTAGGATATGGATCTCTTGGCCTGATGACCTCCGTACTCTACACCCCTGATGGAGCTGTTGAAGCTGAAGCTGCTCACGGAACTGTAACTAGACACTACAGAGAGCATCAAAAAGGAAGAGAGACCTCCACTAATTCGATTGCCAGCATCTTTGCCTGGACTAGAGGCCTGCTCCATCGTGCTAAGTTGGACAATCTCCCCGAACTCGAAAAGTTTTGTCACACCCTTGAAGCTTCAACTATTGAAGCCGTTGAGAGTGGATCAATGACTAAGGACTTAGCCATCTGCATTCACAACACCAATAACGTTCCCCGCAGCTCTTATCTAAACACTCTCGATTTCATAAAGGCCGTCAACCAAAAGTTGGTTAAAAACCTCGCCAAATGATGGATTGATCTTATAATCAAACATTTAAAGAATTACTGATTTATCACTGAGATTGAGTCGAACATCATACACTATCTCGCTATAATAGATATGATTAAACTCTATAATATTTTGGACTAAAATCTATCAATACATCGATATCATTTTCTATTTTCACTCCTTATCTTTGACTTTCTTGCAATTCGCAGGCACCCTTAAACGTATTCTGCTTCGTTCCTAAAATGTATAATAAATCAAAGAAATATGACTTTTTTATTTTAGCCAATAACCTCATATCTATTTTTTGTAAGTGGAAAAAAGTTGAAAAATTTACTAAAAGGATCGATCTTATATACGAAGGCAACCTTCGTGCAGACCTCTAATCTGGTGAATCCAATTAAATTCTCATATTCTTTATATAATAAATTGATAATCTCCTATTGATTCTAATATTATAATCCCTCCATTTATAAGTTTACGTATCAGCCAGAAGCGATATTTTATTTTTATGCCAATATTAAAGGTTAAACTAAGGATTAAAGGATGAATGAGTCTGTGCGCTTACATACTCATCTTTTTAGTATTTTTTAGCTGTGATTTAATGAGTTTTCAATTTGAATGATAGTAACTCATCCAACCCATAGATCTTGACTAGTGCTTCCACTTCTCATCGGCTGGATCCTGCAGTTTAAAATAATCTAAAAGTAAGTCTCATGTTTTGAGATTCCTTCTCCTTCCAGCTATTTTAAGATGCTTCCTTAAAATCAAATATAAAATAACAATTATAGAGGAAACACGCAGCCACACCAAAATTGAAGATTATCAAACCGTATTTAATCATAAAACAGAAATTCAGCTTACAAAATCACAAAAATTAATGATGGCATTCAAATATCTGGGAACATTAATTGAGAGTCAAACAACTTCAGATTGTTACCTGGATACCGCTATGAAGTTATTTGATCGTTGCCTTGCAGTGTGACGGTAGTTTAAAACAGAAACGAATTGAGAACTTTTTATAATTATTATTCATGAAAAGCTTAAGGGAACAACGTGAAAAGAAAGATGTTAAATGCACGATATGCCTCTAAAAAGCAGCAAACGTATTTCATTGGTCATTTAGTGTTCCTTGGATGGATGTTCCCATACCTTTTGTCTTCGTTGTATTCAAAAATGGTCAAAGGTAATTGCTGTCTTATTCAGACAAGAAATACTTGCCCTCTTTGTCGGAATTCCTTTCTCCAGCTACGGTGCAGAAGGAAAATAATCTAAGTTGAAGTTCCCTAACCTCCCGTTCGTGTCCAGCCGTCATCATTACATTTGGGGCTTTCTCAGTCCCAGAGTAGGATAATATACGTTCCGATGCTGATTTATCCTCAAGCTAGCAATGTCTACTTCCAAACATGCCCAAATATATTTATGAGCGGTGTTGAAGGCAGCAGCAACGGCCTTAATTATTCCTTTTGTTCTCCCACTTTCTTTATTCCTTCAATGTGATGGTTTATTTTCCTATCTCATTTTATAGTTCATACAGAACAGATAAAAAATACTCATTATACATCAGTATTACACCATCATCATCATTATAGTTGGCATCTTTATATATTTGATTATATTTATATCTTTGGAATAGCTCAGGCATGAAATAATAAGGGGAAAACATCGATAAAGGCCTATTTTAACAACTTCGGGAGTTTGGCTTTGAGGAGGCTAACATCATTCGCGCTCTACAGATTACCAGCGATATAGAAAAAGCCAGCGAAATTGCACTTAAACTTGCCGATGAGGGACCGGATGCGGACCTCTCAGCTTATCAACAACCCAAAAAGGAGTAAAAAATTAATCTCATCAACGAGTATGACGTATCTAAGTTCACTAAAAAAACAAAAATGCTGTTCATAGTAAATGGCGAACTGAAGATGGGCAAAGGCAAGGTCTGTGCGCAGGTGGGTCATGCTGTCATTGCTGCCTTCGTTCAAATGTAAGAGTAGGCTCGCTACGATGAAAGAGCTCGAATAAGACTATAGAACTGGTAGATGAGTGGTACTATGAAGGTCGTCGTAAAGTCCTAAACCGAGAAAGAACTATTTTAAATCAAAAAGCAGCTGTAGAATTTAAATATTGGAATTAACTTGTACTTAGTAGAGGACGCAGGACATACTCAGATAAAAGCAGGGTCTAAAACCGTACTGGGGGTTGGGCCTGCATTTGCTGAGGAGATTGACCCTATCACCCATCACTTGAAATTGCTTTGATTGTGGATGAAGATATATTAAATTTGCAAATGACTAATATCTTAATGGTTTAAGGCAATGCCAATAATATCAATATTACAATTCACCTCATTGCTCTCACTTAGCGGCTCCTGACTTCGTTTTAGCTGTACCACTTCCGCTATTTTTTGAATACACGCTTCTCTTTTCGCTGCTTGTCCCTTGTCTCTTCATGGTTTTTGAGTTTTTCTTCTCCTTTCTGGGGAAATCTATATTTTTTGAATTTTTAGATGGAATACCCTTGATGTTAAATAGATTTATGTTTATATCCTCGTCATTCTCGAATTATTTGTTTAACAGAAGATACTCTTGCTCGCTGTAGTGGTTTTTGCTGATATCCTTGCCCCTCATGATAGTTACGCTGTTTTGGTGCTTAATACCATCCTATCCGTAAAGAGTGCTCTCGGCGATGCGATCATATTTTACAGTATAAGGCTCGAGTAAATTGCTGGACTGGCAGGGATCGACGCTATGCAGGTGATTAATAAGCGATTGTTTCACATCGGGGTCGAGCAGAAACTGTTCCTTAAGTTTGTCCTTATCATTATTAACGTCATGATTGTCGCAATGAAATGGTTTCCGATCGATTGATATCCACTCATGCGGTTCGGTGGCGATGAAGCGCTTATTCATCTGCGTTTCATACCTCTAGTTCTTGTACTTAACGTTCTCAATGTCAGATATGATGCTGTTCGAATTGAAGAAATGCTTTTCACATGTCTTGAACTCTTTATCATTGAACTACTGGCTCTTTACACCCCGCGGGTAGACTTATTTAAACTGAGATAAATTGGAGTGGCCCATGACCTCGGTTGTTTGGGTCGAGTGATGCGCCATTTATGAAAATTATGACTTCTTCTTCTCCTTGTTGGTGCGTTCAAACTCCTTAACAGTTTTATCTTTGTATTTCGAGAAACTGAGCAAAAAGTCTTTGATGTTTTCTGTCTTCAGCAGCTAACTCTTAAACTAGCTTTTGATAAAAGCGTGGTCCATTCCAAAGAACTGATCGTTCAGTCCATCGATGAGTACCTGGTTGATAACCTCCTTATATTTTTTAAAGACCGCTTCGAGTTCTGTCAGGCAGATTCCATCGTATTCCTCGACTTTCTTCTTCATCTGTTCTCGGTGCAAGTCGATTTAGTTTTCGGTGTGTTTTAATCCGTGGATATATTTATTTAAAAAGTTAGGCTGCTTCTATTACTTTGGTTGATCAGTCACTATCATACTGCTATCATTCTAATTGATAATCATTGAGCCATTGACTGAGTTTTAATTTATTATGACTGATGATTAGAAGTTGTTATTGCATGATTCGTCTTGGGAGGGTAGTTTACCACTGTGACCTTTGCTCTATTTGCTTCTGGTAGTCGAACGTTAGACTATTGTGCGGGCTTGCAGTTTAGTAGGCGAATCGTTTAGTATGTTCATTAAATCAGCTTCGGAATCAAATGACTGGTCCTGTCCCAAACGAAATTATTCAATATCCGCCAGTGATTTTTGGACCAGCTCAGCCAATAGTTTTTGCCCCTTGGATTTGCTAACAATAAATTAGTGATTCAGCAGACCTTTGGCCTCGGGACGCATGAGAGGATTAATATTGAGACAGTCCTTAACGAAACTATTAAAAGCCGGTGACCATTTATGAGGCTACTTGAGCTGCTGGATAGGTTTATCCTTGAGCTGCCACATGGCAATGAGTGGTTTCAGATGCGAGTTGGGGACAACCCCTTCCGCGAGTTATATTGCAGTAACTCCTAACGACCAGATATCTGTTTTGTTGGTATACTAGTTATGCTTCATGACTTATGGGCTCATCCAGTAAGGAGAGCCGACCTGCGACTTGTGCCCCGCATTGGTATACATACTCTCCGCGGATACTCCAAAGTCAGCCAATTTAGCAACTCCTTCTTTATTGAGCAGTATATTCGCAGCTTTGATGTCTCGATGTATCTTTTTATTCTCGTGCAGATAAACCAGTCCCCTCAGAATGCTCTAAAGGATAGACGCAAGTTCATATTAATTGAGTTTGCGTTGGGTTATGTTTAGAAGATCGATAATACTACCGGCATGGCAGTACTCCAGCACAATCCAGAGATTGCTGTCCTTGAAGTAGGACCCGTAATATTTTACGATGTGCTCGTTGTCACACAGCTTCAGAATTTGGATTTCTTTCTTGATGGAGTCCAACTCAGCCATACTGGTCGCAGACAGCATTTTGATCGCATATAACTCTCCTGTCTTTTTGTGCAGTGCTTTGGAAACGGAACCGTAGGCTCCCTGTCCGAGCATGTCCAAAATTTGGAACTACTACTCGGGATCGGATGTTTAGGTATCAGGTAGCAGCGAATTCGGCTTTAACATATTATATTATGAGATGAAGTTATCGGAAGAGTTCTTTCTAAAGAGCTACCCAGCCTCGCATCACTACATCCACCGTCCAATTGTAGCTGACAGACAAATGTCATACCCTTGCAAATGAAACTTAGACAGAACTGATAAAATATGGAAGTCAGTTCCAAAATAGCAATAGATTAATGGTTATATTCGATAAGTAGTGATTTGATACTGCTCGTTAATAATTGATAATAACAACTGATTTATGGGAGGAATGTTATATTGCCAACAATAAGCATGTAGATGGCTCGGATCATAATTTTCCTCTGCTTGTGTCCTCCTCGAATCCTTTTTTGGCTCGGTAGGCGTAATGCAGCTTGTTTACATCGTCTCCAGCCACCACTTAGGTCCAGCCATCCTTATGTACGTGATAAACTCTGACAACACCACCACTGCCTGTATCTCTGTTGGTAGCATGATATATTGCTTTGCGACCTATATAAAACAAATATTACCCAGTTCAACAGCCTATTCTACAGTCATATCGTAGCGGTAAAAGGTATCCAATACACCATAGGCATAAGTCATACCTGAACCAACACTAAAAATGTCCCCCTTGATTCGACTACCCTCCGTATTGATGTAGTATAGATTCGGACCGTTTTAATCCACTCCAGAGAGCATCAATCCCATGGACAGACCATATCGCTTATAGTGGTTAATGAGATTGACCATCATGCGAGAAGATGCGGCGACAGATGGTTCTTTACCATGACGCAGTTCGAACATACGCACTTCTTGAGACAACCAAGCCTACCAGTATTGACAATCTGCAGCTCCACCAGCAATGGTTGCGAGCTTTTTGGGACTTATCTCTATCACTTTACGAACTGACTCTGAGCTAATGAAGTTGCCCATTGTGGCGCGGGAGTCGACAGCCATCAAGACTCCTTCCTTAAAAACAAAGGCGAGAGTGGTAGTTCCTGTATGATATAGTAAATACCTGTTTTGAAATCCATAATCTTTTTCTCCTATCCTCCGCTGTTCTTAATGATTCCGCAAAATTCATAAGGCCTGTCGATAGGAGCCTCCTTGATCTCATCCTCGAATTATTAGAAGTAGTTCGCGTCGAGTGAGTTGAATTGAGAATCGAGTTCAGGGCCCTGCTGTCCGAAGGCTTGATAGTACATTTAAATATTTTTTAAATTATGATATAGATAATCCGGCAAACATAATTCATCTGAGTCAATAACATAATCGATCCCTTAATTATAAAACAGAATAAATAATTAATATTTATATTCTCTTTTAGTCATTCTATCAGGAGCTTAGATTATTTTCAATCTCAACTTTTTAGATTTTAAAAAAGGATTAGATAGTTACGGTTTGCTTAATGCTAGTCATCTGTTGAAGATTTTATAATTTATATTGATCTCCTTACAGAGTTTTATGTTCTACCGTTAATTATGAAAATTTTGTATTTAACTCATCCTATTTTTAGACATCTAATAATTTAAAATATTTTTAATGAGCGAGAAGGTCACCCTCTACGTCTATGATATCACCATGGGTATGGCAAAGAATATGAGTATGATGATCATCGGACAACAGATCGACGCTGTATATCATACCTCCCTCGGAGTATTCGGTCGTTAATACTATTTTGGCGGAGGCATCTGTCACGATGAACCAAAGTGCACTCCCTATGGCAAACCAATCCAAGAGTTCTATTTGGGTGATACTGAGCTGCCAAAGGAGATATTTGAGGAATACCTGCACGAAGTTGCACATAAATACACCGCAGAGAAATATGATTTGATTAACCACAACTGCAATATGTTTACCAACGACATCGCAGAGTTCCTGATTGGCAAGGGCATTGACAAAAAATACTGGGGACAGGCCAAAGAGCTTCTGGAATCCCCAGCAGGACAGATGTTTAAGCCATTGCTTTTAGGGATGCAGCAAAACATTCAGAATCCTCCATCCGGCTTTTATAATTGATTGCTCTCCCATTTATGCAATTCACTTCTTAGTTTTACCATTTACTGAATAACTTAAATTTGATCATAATGAATTCAGTGATATAATTAAGATGAAACAATTAATCAACGTTGAGATGAAACTATTAAAATAATTGGTAGCAAGGTATCTATCTCTAAATATACCATCTATTCATATGATTAATCTTCCTCTCTTTACGATAAATATTATTAGTCTTTAAAAGTAGCATCAGATTTGACCAGTTAGATACACTATATGAAAGCTGATGATTTACTTATTTATATCTATATTTCAATCATTTCCCAAATATATGGAAGATATTCACTTTAAAATCATTCACCTTCAAACCTTACCTCCAGGTCAAGCTAGGACGCCCTACTTTCGAGGTTAATAAAATATATGGAAAGAACGGAATTCGACTCTTTTAACCTATGAGGCAACTTGCAAGGCTACATCATCAGCAGCATTTGATAATGGCTTCTTTGGGGCCTTTCTTGAGGCCTACAACAATCATGAAGACGTCAAGATAACACCAGACGATGTGTGGATTACCATTATGCTGTACTTCTCCAAATATGTCAATGACAATGCATGACAGCTTAGGAAGGCCTTTGTTTCTCATGAGGGAAAACAAAAGCTGGTTGTTACAAATGATAAATAGTTGTCTTAAAATCAGTGGGATGAATTTTTCACTCTAATGATCGATGCTATCAAAAAGAACACTAACGAAGGAGTCATTTAAAGATTCTAAAGCAACTTTAGTACTACTGGAAGAGTGGAAAAAATCATATCAACAGCTGCTATTATGAACACATGCCAAAAGTTTTTTAGTTATGGAAGATTCATTCCTATGTGTGGCATTCAAAATGTGCACTTCGGAGGAACTCTTGATGACCGGAAGAGTGTATTGACTAAGACTCAAAGTTTGGTATAATTTGACCTCGATGGTCTCCTGAAAAAATATGTTAAAAATGTTTCAATCATCTTGGAGCAATTCATTGATACATATCAAGGCAAAGTCGATCTCGATTTTTGGAATAAAATTGTGAATGTTACAAGGGGAAGAATAGGGTCAGGTTCAACGAGTAAATACAGTGGTTGGCTAATTCATTTCTTTGGATACGAAGGATAAGTGTAGTAAATAAACATTCCAAAGATTGATTTAACCATTGAAATTGATAACAGGATGACTGGAATAGTAAAGGATGTTAAACTGGTGGGAGGATTCAAGGCCATTTCAAGCGAGGGAAATGTGCACCGCCCGCATTTATCTCTGGCAATCAGAGACTGTTCATAATCTCATTGATGATTTATAATCCTATTATCGATTAATTCTTATAATTTATCTCTTATTAATAAATATTAAACATTATTTACTATTTTACATGATAACTTTATAAACAGATCAATATTGTCAAAGAAATACATAACCAATACTTTTCAGGATACTCCATGCTGTTTTAACGTTTTTTTACCATTGATTAAATTTTGAATTGATCAGTTTTCATTAGGAAGAGCGTGTCAAATAATTAGCCGATCAATAATTTATATATAATCACTCTTACAGCAAAATCAAAGATATGTAAAACATACAGTTTAAAGTCATTCACCTTCAAACACTGCCCCCAGGCAAGGCTAGGGATTCTATTTTTAGAGGTTAATAAGAGTTATGGAAAGAAAAGAATTCGACTCTTCTAACATATGAGGCAACTTGCAAGGCTACAACCTATTCTCAATTTGACAATGGCTTTTTTGGAGCCTTTCTCGAGGCCTACAACTACCATGAAGACGTTAAGATCACTCCTGACGATGTTTGGATTACCATTATGTTGTATTTCTCCAAATACGTTAATGACAATGCAGAACAGCTGAGGAAGGCCTTTGTTTCTCATGAAGGAAAACAAAAGCTAACGGTCATAACTGATAATTAATTCTCCTAGAATCAGTGGGATGAATTTTTCACTCTAATGATTGAGGCTATCAAAAAGAACACTAACTAAGGAGTCATCTCAAAATTCTAAAGCAACTTTACGACCACTGGAAGAATATAAAAGATTATATCAACGGCTGTCATTATGAATACATGCCAAAAGTTTTTTAGTTATGGAAGAATGATGACGATGTGTGGCATTCAAAATGTGCACTTTGGAGGAACTCTTGATGACTGGAGGAGTGTATTGGCTAAAACTCAAAGTTTGGTATAATTTGACCTCGATGGTCTAATGAAAAGGTACGTTAAAAATGTTTCGATTATATTGGAGCAATTCATTGATACATATCAAGGCAAAGTCGATCTTAAATTTTGGAATAAGATCGTTCATTTTAATGAAGAATTCGGGTCAGGCGCAACGGATACATATACTGGTTGGCTGACTCATTTTTTTGGATACGAAGGCAAAGTGGAATCAGTAAAAATCCAAACTATTGATTTAAGCATCTAAATTGATAATAAGAGAACTGGAGTTGTAAAAAATGTTCAACTAGTAGGAGGATTCAAGGCCATTTCAAGCTAGGGAAACGTGCACCGACCTCATCTATCGATGGCCATTCGAGACGCTCCTGCCGATTTGAGTTACGGTAAAAAGAATTATAACTAATGCAACTATTATTGAAAATGATGATTAATCAATCTATACAATAAGCAATCACTTATTTTGTATCCCAATTAATTCTTAGAATTTAACTGTTTAATATTTGCATCCACTTTGCCACCATATTTCCTTGATATTGCTTGTTAATATCCTCCTCTCTTCCATGTCCTTAGAGTAAGCTTCATAATTCATTCGATAGTGTTATTTATTGCGAATAATCATAAAGATAATATGTCCTTCTATCGATCAGATTCCATCAACTACTACAAACTTGTGCTTCCAAGGGAAAGCGCGTGGGAAATCATGAATCGCCTCGGTAGCACTCACACCTTATCCAGGACAGCAAAGGATTATACATATCGTACCCACCGCCGCCCCTATCATCACCAAACCGTTTTTTGCGCAGGTTAAGCGATGCGAAGACGCACTTCTGAGGGTCAGTAGTCTTTAGACTCTCCTTCAAGAAAGGAATATTTATCAACCGCGTAGTGAATTTCCACCGGAAGCATTTGCCGAGATATATTCAATGTGGGAGCAGCAATATGAGGTCAGTCAGGCGCACCCCACTAATGTCCTGAATGATGTCGTAGCATAGGTGGAAAGCGCGTGGGCTTACCATCAAGATTTAACGAAACGAGCCGAAATATTGTCTACTAAGATGCAATTACTTCGCGATAATTTGGCCATCATTCACGCTGGCTAAATGAAATTTGGCCGGTCTTTCTTCACTCACCGAGAGCAACGGTCTGAAGAGTTAGGACGAGGGTTATTGCAAGGGGGATCGCATATGAGTTTTAAGTGTGGAGTCATCTAAGTAAACGAGTAGTTGCGTTTTAAGAAAACCGTCTTCCGAATCACAAAAGGAAATTCTATGGTATCATGCGTGCCCTTCTGTGAACTATTCCCTCACCTGCTACCTGCTGAATAAACAAGAGTCGCCTTCTTCGTACTTTTCCCAGGAAATATTGGTAGTTATTTCGATCGAAAACTCTCGAGACTTATAGAGAATTTCAGTGAAGGAGCTTATGAGTTGCCAACAAACGAAGCATAATTTGAGCCATTTATTACAGGATTATAGAGATCATTCCTTTAAGCAGAGAACTTGCTGGGCCTCATCGAGCGATAGATCAATCAATACCTTCAGAAGTTGTCTGACCCGATGGCAGAAAGCCAATTTTATCGAAGACATGAGTACCTAAAACTCTATCTCATCAAAGAGCGTGAGTTATATACCAATCTCAATCAAATGGAATTCTTCAATAATTTCCTGCAAGGCAATATTTATGTTCGCACTGAAGACTTATAAAAACTGCAAGCCACTCTGACTCAACTTGAGTCAGAACTAAAATTACCCGCAGGGCAGTTGGTGAGTTCGTCCACAGATAAATTCCCCACTCATTTCTAACGGAATGATTTTAACCGATCAGCTCAAGAGATTGTATAGACTTACGGAGTGGCCAAGTACAAATAGGCTAACCCATCTTATTTCACAGTCATAACCTTCCCTTTCCTCTACGGCGTCATGTTCGGAGATATTGGGCACGGATTGACCCTTTTTGCATTTGGTATTTATCTCATCTTCTGGAAAGACAAAATTGCGAACCCTATTCTTAAAATGCTACTGCCTCACCGATACCTATTCACAATGATGGGCTTCTTTGCAGCCTACTGCGGACTAATTTATAATGATTACCTATCATTAAGTCTGAATCTATTCGGGTCTTGCTATAACATAGATGGGATCGAAGCAGGTGACCCCGTCCCTCGAATCCATGACAATTGCGTTTACCCTGTGGGGCTTGATCCTGTCTGGTCGGTCTCTGAAAACTACTTAAACTACGTAAACAGTCTAAAAATGAAAATATCAGTCATCATAGGCGTCCTGCATATGACCCTCGGCGTGCTTATAAAAGCGACTAACTGCATCTACTACAGAAAATTCATAGATTTCTTTTTCTAATTCATTCCCCAACTCACTTTTCTGATTCTTTTATTTGGCTATATGGATTTCCTGATTGTCTATAAGTGGACAGTCAACTGGGATGAAGACACTCATCTCGCTCCCAGTATCATCACAACCATGATAAACTTGCCTCTCAAGTTGGGTAAAACTGTAACTATACTGCTATTCAGACTGATTGCTGTGGAGGATATCCGATGTGGGGGACTTTTGGTGATACTACCCAGGATAACATTCAATTGTGGTTTTTGGTGGCTTCGCTGATAGCTATTCCTCTCATGCTACTTCCTAAACCTCTTTATGAAATATACTGTCACAAGGCTGATTACAAAAAATTAGAAGATTAAAATAAGGAAATCGCAGAGGCGGGAAGACTCCTCAGCAGCAGTGACAATTTTGATGGATATTCCAGGAGTAAAAATGATCTAATTATAGATAGCAGTCACGTGAAGGATAATTCTCATGCCCCTGACGAAATTATTGTGCATCAGTTAATAGAAACTATAGAATATGTTTTAGGATGTATTTCTAACACGGCTTCATATCTACGTCTTTGGGCTTTATCTCTCGCCCACTCGCAGCTCTCGGAGGTATTCTTTGAAAAATTGGTGGAAGGTGGACTAATTTCTGGGTTTAGTGGTATTCCAGGGGTAATTATCGAATAAAATAGATGTTATTTGGGTTTGTGGTGCTCGCCGGTGCCACCTTTGGAGTGTTAATGTGCATGGACAGCATGGAATGCTTTCTGCATACTCTGCGTCTGCATTGGGTATAATTCCAGAATAAGTTCTATAAGGGAGACGGCTTCTCCTTTATTTTCTATAGTTTTAGTGATAAGATATCCAATGAGTTGCTTATCCACTCGTGATCCTATTTAACACTGAACATAAACGTAGTCAGTTCAAACAATAATTAAAATATTAAATTTTATCATTTTTTGAAGATTAAAATTCATAAAAACGAGTCAAGTCATACAATTTTATGGAAGATTGAATAGAACAAGTGTATTAGGCAAAGAGATTGGATAGCTGGTATACAAATCATAGTGATTTCTTGCTTTTACTCTGCAGCCAGGCGTATATCCATTCCAACTGCAGCGCATTTCCTAATAGGAGATAGTAACAGTTGAAACAGAAGCTAAACAATGCGAATAGTAGATTATGCAGATACGGTAGTCCTAATGGGGGCACTATCAACTTCTCATTTATGTGCAGAGTCAGCAATACACCATAAAAGAGATATCTAGCCCATTTATGTTCGTAGATTTGTGAATGCCAGACCAGCACAGATTATTCCGGATCAGTCTTTTTCGTTGATCTTAGTTTTGTGTAGCTAAAGTTAAACAATATATAAAGGACCATTATTGCGAGGTAGCCTAATTGTTGTCCGTCTTCTTTGAGCAGGTGAAACATCCCTAGCTAATAGATAATTTACCTAGGCATCCAGCAATGATGATTTCATTAGCCAACCACCCTCCTATTACTTCCGCGACCAGAGGCATCATGAGTAGTGGAAGTAGTATAGACTTTTCGTGCACGTGATACGAAAACATGAAGAATGTTAATGCTATAGTGGAAAAACCTATGGTCAGGGTCTTGCGGGTTGGATTTATCATTAATGATATCATAGAGGGGATACTGAACAGAAAGGAGAAGAAAAAACAAAAGGCTACCAGTGTTTGTTTGGAGAATAAAGATTACCATTCAACTACTGTATCGGAAATGCACCAAAAGTTTGGAACTTTAAGCTGGTAGAGACCCCGGTGAATAGGAAATATAGCAGAAATCACACTCCCAATGGATTATAAAGAGCCAAGCCAGGGTGCCCATAGTATTAGACTAGCGATTGCCACTATCATCCCAAATTTTATAATCTAGACGAGTATTTTTGGTTTATTGAATCGATAATCTTGAAAAGCAAGTCCAATTAGTGCAGCCAAAAAGGCTAAAGAGTAGTAGACAGCCATTTGCTTTGCATGAATGGTCAAAGTATAAAGCAAGCATGCCTAATAATATTTTTTTGTCAGTAGACAGTAGAAAGCCATCAGAATGAGTCCCAAAATCAGTGAATTATATTGAAAATGACCATGGTCGATGAGAATTACATCTGGCTTAAGAAGTAGCATCAATAATAGGAGTTGAGGAAGCTGTTTGTTGAAATATTGGGAGAGAAGAACTATAGGAGGGAATAAGAAAAGAATGTCAATTAAAAGTACAGTAAAACGCATGTAGACTTTCAGCGAATCACTTTCATAACCTCTTTGAATTTTCATAGCCTCAGGTTCAATGTTTTTGTATATGTATCCAAAGAAATATGAAAGATAGGCTGCCACTGGAGGGTAGTCTATTCTCCACCAAGGCTATACTTATTGTTCATCATACCAATTTTGAATATTTCGATTGACAGTTATTGACATCCAATTTCTATGAGCTTAGAAGTCGCCCAAATTCGGGTAAACGCCTGCTCCTGAGTAGCTTCCCAAGCCAATAAGTACTCTTAAAAGTACGGCCAATACTAAAATTAAGACGGTTGCTTTTGGAGAATGGAACCCTTTGAGTAGAAAGTGTTTATCGACCTGCAATTTCAGTTCATGTCTCTCATTAATTCGCAAGGCTATGAGTTCAATAAGTTCGAATATCCTTATTTTGGGGACCCACTCTTCGATTATTTCTGAGACTGGATGTTTGTCAGTGGGTTAATCCGAGGTCGAGTAGGAGGGTTAGTGAAAGGGATATTCTTTGGGTATGAATATATGCAGATTATGATTATCGAAGATGATATTCTCCACAATAACTTCGCGCCTATCGACTATTCTGAAGTTGCGGTTCAAAGATTTTAGAAATTATATTTACTTCTCTAGTCTCAAGGCTTGTATCTTCTATGCGTGCTGCTGACCCTGCAACGCCTATTGCTCCTCATAATCTATATTTTGCATCACCGTAATAATCAATTATTAGAATGACAAAGGAAGCTAATTATTAATATAGATATTCAATCATAATTTACTTATTTGAGTGATTTGGTAGCTTGCCGTATATTTTATAATTATTAACAAAGATACACTTAATTTCTGCGATGGTCAGATAAACAATGTATCTTTTATCGTCTCTCACTTCACAAAAAATATTGCTCATACCAAAAATCTTATTATTCTTCGTCAAATACAATGAAGTTTTGTTAACTCAGATTTTTTATCATTTCCTATATTTGCAAATTAGAGGGTAATGTTGTTCAAAAATCACTTTGAAGCAATGAATGACAGCACCATATTCCAGAACAGTCCCACGAAATTGGCAAATAGGACTTGGTACTGCACTGGCATTAGCCAGAAATTTATTGATGAAGCCAGTGGCCAGATTTTCCAGTTGTTTAACATAGTCTACCATAGCTTCTATTTGGTGGCCTGAACTCCCTTTCCAAATTTTGTGATGTCTCGATCTACCACCATTTGATTAAAGGGAAAGAAACCACTGAGCAGAATGGGAGCAAAAACAAGTTGATCGAATAGCATGGATCCGAATACTTTCACTGCTTTGGTACTGGTTGGAAAGACAATTGCCTGCACCCTGGGCAGCAGTTTACAGTACCATAAATGTAGGCATGGAGCAATGTACGCGCCTCCAACAATAAAGAAGTCAATGTTTCTCTTCCAGTTAAACGGTTTTTTTTCGAAGACTACATCGATATATGAGTACTAAATTGAGTCAGGGCATCGCCCATACTGAAGAGCACTCCGCTGGTTGTGGCTTTGGTGGTGATGGGATATCTTTCAAGAAGTTGATTGTATACCTTGGCCATGATTTATAATATAACTACTATTATTTATTACTTATTTGGCAGATTCGATTAAATTTTATGTTTACTGAAAATATATAAATACAGGGATATGTGCGAGTAAATAAAGACCGAATTGTTTTATCAAATCGGAATGAAATAGTCTAGCAGCATGAAATGTGGAATATGATTCATTCAAAGTTATGAGATCGTATTAGTAGATAAGAATAGAGAAAGGAGGATATGGTAAAAAAGAAATTTTTACTGTCTTTTATCTATTAAAATCGAAGTAAGAGTTGAATGAATTTGTTTTCAGGTTTATCTCTTCATAAATTTTAAATAATGAATAAATTGAGAAAAACTAAGACGCTGACTTATACAAGCCGACAAGATGTCGTTTCTAGATCATTTATACGGTCTAATATCTAAATGAAATGCTAACGATGAGTGTATTTTTATTATCATTCGCAAATTATAATATATATCAATCAAAGGTTGATGAATTTGTCCCTATTCTTGATATTCTTCAACTCAAAATAGATAACAAGTTTATTTTCAACAAAAAGATCTTTTACTTAACCATCCCCATGCCAAAAAGAATGTTTATATATTCACTGTCCATTTTTATTTTTACTAACATCGAAGATTTTCCAGAATATATTATCCAAAATCAATGCCAGCAAAGAAAACAGCCGTAAAACTGCACGATACCAGTCCTCAGCTCTTCTTTGCTTCATCTTTAAAAGACTCAATCAAAATAGATGGAAAAAGGAAACATATGAAAGGATCATTGATGAGGCATCTTAATACTGTTCATTTTGTTGTGAGATAGAACAAAAAGACCAGCTGATGTGAGGATAGCTGGTTTTAACTGATTCAGCACCATTTTCGCTTTTAATTCATCAAAAGATCGTATTTTCTGAGTTTGAAAAGTCTATGGCTTGATTAGCTTCCAGTCATAGCGTTGGTGACTTTATCTACAAACGATTTCATCCGATTTGGTTTCATTTTTGGGTCCGTTTGACATTGCAAAATTAATTTAATATAATTACAATCGTTTATTGACATCATAAAAGCAGCGGACTTTTTTTATTATCTCTACTTTTATTTTTACTTCTATTTAGGTTTAACAAAAATTGTTTTAGCTTCAATAGTATGTCTAAGCTCTGCTCTGTTCATCATGCATTAAAATTTAAAATCCATGAGCAACGTATTTTTAAAATTTACCGAGATGGATACAATGTTCTTATTTATAAATTCAGGTGTAATATTCCAAGGGATGAAAGTAGAAATAATTTAAATGATTTCTATTTTTTTGGGATATTCAAAATAAAATGGGACTATTAAAAATCAGAGTTTTATCAAGGAAGTGGGTGGGTTTTGTTCTAGTATATAAATTGTCTGAAAGCTAGAGTTGACGTATCTTCTCCAGTAAAACAATGACTAGGCTGCGTAAAATTCATCAGTCGGCATGTTATAGTAATAAGAGTTGATAAAGAAGAGTATTGAATTTTCCTTTTCACTAAGACTAACATGATACATTGTTAAGCTACCAATCCATCTCTTTAATTCGCACGCTAATTAATTAAAAAATCAAATGAGTAAATCCCATCACTGAAATAATTAAAAATGTACGATAAATCATTCCTTTACTTTAGCTTTAAGCATTTCCAACAGCTCTTTATTTTAGGGATAGACATTTAATACAATTTCAGTCATAATCTCGAAAGTTTCAGAACTCAGAGTTTATTCTCGAATAAAAGTATTGATAAACCTACTCCAATAATCGTTGATAAAAACGTTTATCTACTGATCGGTAGATTGAATTTTGTTCTTTTCCATCAGCATTTCGTGAAAATATTTTAAGCTCTCCCTCCAACGTTTAATCCTAAAGCATTGTTTGATATATCCCATTAGAATTTTCAAAAGTTCATTGGTGGTACCATGTTTACGCTTCATTTGGATGCCCTTCTTAAAATGTTAGCCACCTTCCTCGTATTTTTTAACACTGAACAATTTGTTTCCCAATCCATGATAGGAATTGCCAACATTTTTATAATCATGATAATTGGTCCCTAATACTATTGCTTTTTTATAGTATTGGATGCATTTGTCACTTTTTTCCTTCATTGCAATTTACAAGTAACTTTTGCCCAGAATTAATGGATTCCATTGATAGTACTATTATAATTAAACCACGATCTGATAGAACTTTACTGCTTCATTCGGCATTTCTTTTTTGTAGATTAAAGCTATTAGATAAGATAGGCGAGATGTTTTCCAATTATACTTTCCAAATAAACGTTTATATAGGTTGATACACTTCTTCAGCTTATTAATTGTTTTCTTAAACGTAGGATCCTTATCAGTGCTTAAAGAATGAATGCCTAGCGACTACCATAACGCTGCGGTTGCCATACATTTTCTATCATCGCTGGGCAAGCTTTAATTTAGTTTAACCAATAAATTTTAATCAGGTCTAATTTCTCCATTTGTTAGAGGAATCTACTCAAAGGTAAAATCAAACTATTTTGTATGAAATACTCGGAGAGATAATTAGGCAATATTCTTATCAACATTCCCCATTTCGTAATATTTCATATCCATCAGCCATCGATAAAGATTACTGCGAAATTATTCAGTAAACATAAAACTTTATGATTCTCCTGCCACTATTCCAATCACTCCAACTCTTCCGTTTGAAAATTTTATTAAGATAGGATCTCCTATTGACAATGACCCTTACGGAACTTTTTTCTTTTATGAAAATAGGTTGAACTAAGAGGCACTCAGCTTATCAGTTCCTATGTAATAATCAAACCTCATGTCATATTCCAATTATTGTATCTTTTTGGCGATGATAGCTTCATGATAGTCATACAGAAGAGTTAATGTATTGATTAAGTCCACGTTTTGTTCAAGAATAATGAGTCCATAGTTAAATGTCGATTTTTGTTAATCAGAGGATGTTTAAAATTATATTGGATAACAGAAGAAGAAATTTTTTGAGCTGAAATCAGGGGATAATACAAATTAGACTTCTAAAGCGCGAGCTTTAGTTTGATGGTCGTAGAGGGCCTCGGCTGAGGTGAGCACTAAGTTAGATCCAACCAAAGCTCCCCGGAAAGTCCTTCCAAGGCTCATCACGTTCCCAATGCAATTGTAAGGCAGTTCCTTATTGACTATTGAATTTTATGCGCTTTTCTTCGCGAATTTTTATTTCAGTTGTTTGCACGTTTCAGTGGAAAGATAACACTCAACTTCCCCAGAATCATTCATGACAAAACAGTTGCTGTTAGTACAAAAGAAAGAGTAAATTTAGGATACTTTTGGGAAGTATTTGCTGAGAGGATAGGGAATTGACTCGTTGCTAATTGCCACGAAATGTTGCTGCTATAAAGCTGTGTTTCGGAAGAACAGAGTGAGGAGGAAGTATGACTGCAGCTGCATTGTAATTGCGTAGGGTTGGAGATCGAATACAAACTGTTGCCCCTTCTCCCTAAAGGCTTTGTCATTGCTCCTGATGCGCGATGCTTTTTGAGTTGTTTTCTAACAAGTAAAAAGAGGAATGGTCCAAATTTTAATTTGTTCTTTAGAAGCCGAGAGAGAATCTTCTTTCATCTTTCTATACTTATTTCTAATAATATTCGCTCTACTAATTTATTATATAGATGAGGAATATCTTTTATTAAAATAGAAGGGGTTGGGGTTGGGGTTGGGGTTGGG
>Ga0302280_1000140_pt1 | contig 63769 bp, 60 predicted proteins | sample III_Fen_E1_1_FD_198771 | JGI IMG/M metagenome (GOLD analysis project Ga0302280, IMG submission 198771) | Peat permafrost microbial communities from Stordalen Mire near Abisko, Sweden - III_Fen_E1_1 | ecosystem: Environmental > Terrestrial > Soil > Wetlands > Permafrost | place: Sweden: Abisko... | reverse complement strand
TTGAAGATTCTTGGAAAATAAAAGACACGAAGCGAAATAAAAAAACCGGTACTCCTATGAGGACCAGCTGTTTACTGAGAGGTTTATCACGGATTCAGATATCCGACCCCATTCACTACGGCAATGTGGTAGCGGAGCCACCACGTTCTGCCGTTGACAAAAACAACTTTCTCCAACCCCCATCTCGATCCCCCTGCTGTCGAGTAAATCGGCATATCCTTGACCATTCTGAATCCATTGATGGCAAAGATAGTTGGACTGGTGAGGATGAAGAATCCGAAAAAATTGGCGATGACAATACAAAGAATAAGAAGAGTCCTTCTCATCGCACGCTTGTTGACCGTCAATCCACCCGAGATTTTCCCTTGGACAACCGGTAATCCGGTTGCGGTATCGCCTGTAGCGAAAGGAGGCAAAGATGCTATAGCACGCATAATTTAAAATTTGAAAAGGTTTCCCACACTCAATGTAAATGTCACAGCGACATTTAGACAACAAAGAGCTTTACTAGACAATAGTGTAACAATTAAATTTTAATTGTCAAGTACCCACTTATCCACAGGATGCGCTACTATTATGGATATGGAAAAATTACTCCGCGCAGTTGAAAAATGCATCCCCAAGCCCCTTTATCGCTGGGGTCAGCCAATATATCACCGTACTCTTGCCTTTACCGGCGCTATTGCCTATGGCTTCCCTTCCCGCCGAATCAAAGTCATTGCCGTCACCGGTACCAAAGGTAAAAGTTCCACCGTCGAACTTGTGAATGCCATGCTTGAGGAAGCTGGCTACACGACTGCCCTCTCGAATACCATTCGCTTCAAAATTGGCAACGATCGTCAGACAGGCAATTCCCGTCCCAATCTTTTCAAAATGTCCATGCCGGGTCGCGGCTTTATGCAGAGATTCTTACGACAAGCGGTGCACGCCGGCTGTGATTATGCAGTCATCGAAATGACTTCGCAAGGCGCGGCGCTCTATCGGCATGCTTTTATTGATATTGATGTCTTCGTTGTCACCAATATTTCACCGGAACATATCGAGTCACACGGTTCTTATGAAAACTACGTTGCCGCCAAGCTGGACATCGGCAGACAATTTGAAAAATCAAAAAAGAAATCTGGGGAAAATAATACAAAAAAAATACTGATTATCAATAAAGATGATCCTGCGCTGAAAAAATTCGCTGAATTGAAAACTGATAGAAAAATCGAATACAGTCTCGGTGAAATGAAACCGTACAACCTGATCAATGAGGGTATTCGAGTCGGTGGCCTCGAATTTACGTATGGTTGTCAGAATATGACCTCGCATCTTTCCGGCACTTTCAATCTCTACAATATCCTCGCGGCTATAAAGACGGCTGAAAGTCAGGGTGTTTCGACGGATCAAATCGCTTCCGCTCTGCGCAAGTTCAAAGAGATCAAAGGTCGCGTCGAACGTATCGAAGCGGGACAGGATTTCACTGTTATCGTCGATTATGCTCATACGGCTGATTCGCTTGAGAAACTCTATCGCGTCTTCCGGCCGGAGCCGGCACAACAACACCCCCGCTTGATTGCTGTTCTCGGCGGCACCGGCGGCGGCCGCGACCGCGCCAAGCGTAAAGAGATGGGCAAGCTCGCCGCTCGCTACTGCGACTATGTTGTCCTGACCAATGAAGATCCTTATGATGAAGAACCAATGCATATCATCAATGATGTAAAGACAGGTGTTGAAGAATTCTGGCAAAGTCAAAATAATAATGGTGTTCCCATGAAACCGACCATCATCCTCGACCGACGTCTCGCCATCCGTGATGCCATTTCCCATGCGGCAACAGGTGACGTCATCCTCATCACCGGCAAAGGTACCGATCCGTTCATCATGGGAGCGAACGGTAATAATATGCCATGGAGTGATGCACAGGTAGCACGAGAAGAATTAAAATAAAAATATGCCTGAATTACCCGAAGTACAAACGACAGCCCATGGCCTTGATACCCATATCCGCGGCCTGACCATCGCGAATGTTTGGACAGACTACAACAGTCCTTTTCATACCGGTAAAGACTCAATAAAGAATCCTGTCTATTTCCGCTATTTCAAGAAAGAAATCATCGGAGCAAAGATCATTCACGTAACCCGCCGAGCAAAAAATATCCTCATTTATATTTCCAAGAAGAATAAAGACGAAAGCGTCAACCGAAAAATTATTTTAGTCCATATGAAAATGACCGGCCATTTGCTCTATGATGATTATGATCGGACTGATCCCTTTAACCGTTTCATCCATCTGATTATTACCTTTTCGAATGGAAAAACGCTGGAGCTTTGCGACATGCGCAAATTCGCCAAAGTGACACTTATAGATGCCCGTACTGACACTCACCCCGAACAATCGCTTCATCTCGCCAATATCGGCCCGGAACCGCTTGAGAAAAGTTTTATATTCCCTGTTTTTAAAGAACGCCTCGCTCTCCGCCCGAATGGCAGGATAAAAACAGTGCTTATGGATCAGTCAATCATCGCCGGCATTGGTAATATCTATAGTGATGAAGCATTATGGCGAGCGGGATTACACCCCGAGGAACGAGTCAAAGATATTTTATCAACCAAAAAATCCAGAAAGAAATCTGATACCCTTTTGAAAAAATTATATTCGGCAGTGCGAGAAGTACTAAAAAAAGGCATTGATTTCGGCGGCGATTCTATGTCAGATTATCGCAATATTGATGGTAAGCCCGGGAGATTCCAAGGACAGCACCGTGCCTATCGTAAAACCGGCACGCATTGTACTCTGCGTACTGGCACAAAAATCTGCAGTGGCACGATCCTGCGCAAAATCGTCGGCGGACGAAGCGCGCACTTTTGCAGTGTACATCAGAGGCTTCTCAAAAATCGCTCATCGAACTGAGTAAAAAATCCATCGAAAAATCAACCAAACATGCCGAACAGGGCGACTCCGGCCGCGACAGAAACATTGAGTGATTCTTTTGTACCACGCATGGGAATTTCGGCGATGATGTCGGTATGATCGAGAATATCACGACTGATACCGCCGATTTCATTGCCGAGAATGAGCAGTATCTTTGAGTTATCCAAATTTTCCCGATATATCTTCCCGATCACATGCCGATAATCAACCGATCGAGGATCTTGTTCAAGGGCAATGATGACTACATTATCTTTGATTTTATATTTTTTAATAAATTCCAGCGGACTTCCTTCAAGCCGTCTCCACGCCACACTATCCTCCGCTCCAAGAGCCACTTTGGCTACATCCGCCCGCTTTCTGCCGAACCGATCTATTGGCGTCGGTGTATATCCCGAAAGATATATTCTTGCTACACCAAAAGCATCGGCTGTGCGAAAAATCGAGCCGACATTGTACACACTGCGAATGTCATGGAGAAGGAGCGATATTTCGGGCTGTTTCGCTGGCGAAGCACCACTTGTGCTACCATTCTTACCGCTGGTTATTTTTTTCATAGTACTCTATACTATAGCGCATACTTTGACTTACCACTATAACGTGGTATTGTTTCAAACATGCGCCTATAGCTCAGTCGGTAGAGCATCTCCCTTTTAAGGAGTGGGTCGTTGGTTCGATTCCAACTAGGCGCACCTTTCACTCGATTTTATAAACATGTTGGAACCTATAGGTTTCTTGCTGTTTTCGGCTTTTTGACATGCGTGTTCAAGCTTCAAAAGTTCGGCAAAAAGTAGAGATGGATTTGATTTTATTATAAGTCCGTCGGCTACTTGGAAATTGTCCCAGAAAAATGCAAGAAGTTGTCGGTGCGTAAGTTACCTTAACATTCATAGAAGCTATCCCAATAGTGGGGTGGCTTTTCTTTTTGTATAAATAAAAAACCGTGATCAATCAATCAATTGACAGAAAGTTAAAATCTTGTATCATTTTAAATGGCCTATTAATTGAATACGGAAAGGAGGCCTCCGCTCTCGCGATGAGATGCCGGAGAACAACTAACATTCAGGACTTTTTGTGTTCAATCAAATTGAGCTCTTACAAAAAATGAATAAGGAAATGAAAACGGTGACCCAACAGGCAGGTACAACAAACATCGGCAACCAAACGCAAGAGAAACCCGGTCCGACACGACACTTTAATCTTCCAATGAACATGCTCCTCGACTCCAGACGTGATCCCGCACTTATTACGTTTTATCAGTTTGCCATCCCCAAAAATACGGGTGCTCCTCGGGACAGAGCTAAACAGAGGTGGCCGGAATGACTTCAAGAAATTCAAGCCAATGACACGTGATATATATGTCTAAAAGTAAACCAGTCGGTTTAGGAATTTTGCTGATGCAAAGGATTGTTCAGTCCAGAAAACAGCAAAAAAAGGTTGAGTACATTCAATGGCAGGATACGTCTTTTAAAGTGAAGTCACGGCCATCTGCAGATGAGGTCGAAATTATCATCAATGCATTCGTCGGAATAACGAGGGTTGTTCCTGTGAGCGAAACGTACAGTTCTCCGCAAGCTCGTCCGTATGCTTATAACAACAATACTACCGGTGAACGTACAGGTTGTCGGCGACGATTACGTACCGCTTAATTCATTTCAATACACTGGCGTTCGCTTCTCGGACGCCTTTTTATATAGCACCATTAACATCAACTCCCAGAGATTCTTTATATTTGTAAATATTTCTCTGCAGGTGTAGACTTTCTAGTAGTAACTGGTGAACAAAACCGACCATTGAAAGGGACACGTCATATGAAATTTCTAGAGAAAATATGTACTTATTTCAGTTCCTGTTTTAGTTCATGGCTCTACGACTTCGACGCCATTCCCGAAGGCTACGAAGACTGTCTCGGCTTCCATTACGGAAGACCCTCGTTCAAATAGGGATGGAACAATTCCAAATCAATCCCGCCCAACCACTGGACGGGATTTTTCATACACAAAACAACTAGTGAGCTGACACATCATGGAGAATAAAAATTTCTAAAGCTGTTTCAAAATCGGTCAGACCCCGATGAGCGTCGTGGTATATTGAAACTAATCGTTCAAGAATATGCGCAAGCTCGGCCGACGTGAAATGCTCGGCATACCGTTTCGACTTGCTATAGACGAAAGGTTTGAGACCGGCTAGATCGGCAGAAGAACTCCGTGAAGCGAGGATCATGGATTTGACCTGCCAAAAAAATATGCCGTGGATTTCTTCGCTAGCTTTACCTGTGTCAACAGCGTGGCGGTAGAGAATCCAGAGTCTTTTCTTATCACCTTCACCGAGAGCAGTAGCGAGATCGAAGATGTTGAAATCATATGCACTTTTTTTATCCGTCGTCCCCTTGATTTCCTGAATTTTTTCGGCTTTCTTTTCTATTTTCTTGAGAGTTGCCTTATCAACACCGCTTTCGGCTATGATAAAAATATTCGGTGAAACGGCAAAAAGGTCGATTTTTTCTAAAAAAAGTTCCGGCAAGACATTTTTCATCAGTACAATATATTTGTGTTCAAAAAGCCCTTGACTGCCGGTGTACTCGTCAATGGCGGCATCGTTCCAGTTATCGGCTGTTAAGATAAAAAGGCTGGCGTCGGGCTTCTTTTTAATAAGCTCTGCCGCTAAAGCCGACGCCTTCTTATTCACCGCGCGGCGACTTTCCTCAGAATTGTCTCCATATAAAAGGTAAATCATATCGGTACATTAAATCTCGCTCCAATTGTTCCCCACGGCATATTCAACCACACATCTCACGCCCTGAGTCTTCTCCGGATCAATGACATTTTCCATGATGGCTTTTATCTTCGGCGCGACTGTTTCAACCTTGCTCTCTCGGATCTCAAACAGGAGTTCATCGTGTACTTGGAGCAACATGAAAACATCTTCACTGAGATTTTCACTTCCGATGTATCGGTCAATATCAATCATCGCAAGTTTAATGATGTCAGCTTCAGTACCTTGGATCGGCGCATTGATAGCCATACGCTCAGCCATAGCCCGAATGAAAGGTAATTTTGACTTTATTCCTTCGAAATATCTCCGCCGTCCAAAAAAAGTCTCGGTATAACCGCGGCGAGCAGTCTCGGCCTTGACATGATCGAGATATTCGGCGAGGCCGGAGAAAGTCTTAAAATAATCATTGTAGAATTGCTGGGCAGAAGCACGGTCAGTACCAAGGTTTGCCCGCAAAGCGTTGACACCCATACCGTACATCACACCGAAATTTATCACTTTGGCCCGCCGGCGCATTTCACGATCGACTTTTTCTTCCGGAACTCCAAAAACAGCCGACGCTACGGCGCTATGCACATCTCCCCCGTTTTTAAAAATCTCGATAAGCCGCTTATCACCCGAAAGAAAAGCGGCTACACGAAGTTCAATCTGGGAATAGTCGAAAGAAACGAGAACGAAACCACCGCTCTTACCATTATTGGTGCCCTTTTCGCCCAGCTCCGCCACAAAAGCTTGCCTGATTCGCTTGCCAAGCTCAGTCTTGATAGGAATATTCTGTAAATTCGGATTAATGGAAGACATCCTACCTGTCGTCGTACCCGCCTGAACCAAGGTCGTATGGAGACGACTATCCGCATCCACCTGCGCCGGAATGGTATCTATATAGGTGCCGAGCAGTTTCTGCAGTTCGCGATAGTCGAGAATGAGTTTGGCAATAGGCTTATCAGCAGGCTCAATCTCAGCAATCTTGGCTAGTTCGGATTCTTTGGTCGAACGAGCGCCACCGCCGGTCTTCTTGGCATTTTTTACCACCAGGCCAAGCTTGTCAAAAAGGATTTCGCCGAGCTGTTTCGGCGAGCTGATGTTGAATTCCATGCCGGCAATAGCCCAGATTTTTTTCTCAAGCTTGTTTGACTCGGCATGATATTCCCTGCTGAGCGCACGCAAATACTCCACATCTATCCGTATGCCGCGCTTTTTCATTTTTTGCACCACCGGCATGAGCGGCAGTTCAATGTCATCATAGACTTTCTTTACTTGCCGCTTCTCAAGCTCGGAAAAAATAATCTCGCGAGCTTTTTCAAAATCGCCTTGATGTTCTCCCGTAAGACCGGCAAAATTATAAATATCTTCGAGAGATGGATTGGTCAGATCGGACTTCACCAGCCATAGAGCAATAGCGGTTTTTTCCAATTCTACTTGGTCGATATTTTGAGAATCTTTTTCTTTCTCTTCCTTGACTTTTTTTGCTGATATTGATGTTGTAGCCTTCTTACCTGCAACCTTACCCGCCATGACCTGATCAAGCCTCGCCCCGAGTGTACGGAAATCGAGCTCGGTAAAAAAGGCCTTGACCTTTGCCATATCGAGATTTTCACGAAACGTCTTCTCCGGCAAGTTGAAATCAATCGGTGCATCACGGCGAATGGTCGCAAGCATCTTGCTGAATTCAGCTTCTTCGTGACCTTCTTCGAGAAGTTTGATGATACGATCGGTGATGCCTGCTTTTTTAAAGCTTTCATAACCTGTAGTGACATTCTTCTTTTTTGAACCCGAAATATTTTCCTTCGCCAAAACTTCATAGATATCCTCAATAGTGCCAAACGTCTTGATTAAAATAGTGGCAGTCTTCTCACCGATACCGGCAATACCGATAATATTGTCGGACGGATCGCCGCGCAAGCCTTTATAATCTGGCAAAAGCTCCGGCCCAAAACCGAAACGCTCGCGAACAGCATCTTCATCGTACAAGATCGTATCATTAATGCCTTTTTTCAATGTATAGACGCGGACTTTCTTATCATCTACCAGCTGAAGCGTGTCCATATCTCCCGAAGCAATGATGATGTCAATATTTTCCGCATTGCTCTTTTTTATTTTCTCCACAATTGTCCCCAACATGTCATCCGCCTCAAAGCCCGGCTTATCGTACATTGGTATACCGAATACATCGAAGAGATCGCGTGAACGCTTCATCTGCGAAACGAGAGCGGGATCGGCTTTCTTACGGCCGGCTTTGTAGTCTTTGTAAACATCATGACGATACGTCGGCCCGGGCAAATCATAGCAGGCCACAATGTAGTCTGGCTTCAGGTCGGCAATAATCTTGAGAAGCATCGTTGAAACACCATAGAGTCCACCCGTTGGCTCGCCTTTCGATGAAACAAAATCCGGCAAAGCGTGATATGCCCGATGGAGAATGGCGTGAGCGTCGAGAAGAATGAGGCGTTTGGTATTGGTATTTTCTGACATGACCCTATTGTAACACTTCTATCTCGCGTGTCGTTTCATCTACAAAAGTGAATTTGAGATGAATATGATTCGCTGGCAATATATCAGAAACCCCCTCAGGCCATTCGATGATAATAAGATTGGATGGATCGGTAACGATCTCATGCCAGCCGAGCTTCAACAATTCTTCACTTCTTTCCAACCGATAAGCATCAATGTGTATAAGGTGTGTAAAACCTGTTGATTGCTCGTCATTAATTTTATATATTTTCTCTATGACAAATGTCGGACTGGTTACTGTTGTCTCGATACCCAAAGTCTTCGCTACAGCTTGAGTAAAAGCTGTTTTTCCTGAGCCAAGATCACCATAGAGACCGACGACAGTAGCTTTCCTTTTCGATCCAATAATCTCTTTGACCCATTGCATCGCAAAGATATCCATTTCATCAAGCGAATGAATAATTATTTTCATTATTCAATTGTACCTCATATATAATAAAGAAAAAGTGGTTATATAAATATAAAAACCAGCCAAACTTCGTAAAGAAGCGGCTGGTTGAAACTGGTTGAAATCAGATGTCTGATGTATCGTTGGGTCAAAACCCTCATCAATACCCCGGCGAAGGATAGAAACTCTGCGGCTGGCATTGTTGACGTCCTTGATACTGCATCTGTGGAGACGCCACATAATAGTAAACCCTCGGCGCATAACATCGAGGTGCTGAAGGAATACAAGGAATATCTCCGGTATTAATCACAACCCTAAAAAGGCCGCCGAGTCCGAAACTAGGAAAATGAAATCCCTTTTCGTAACTGGCACTGTGATCCTGAAAAACCGTGCCGTCGATGTTGGTTCGACAAATGTCGGTATGCACCAAATCTTTCTGGTACACACCGCCGACCGATCGGACGCCACCGTCATAACTCAAATCGCGATCGGTCTGACCCGTGTGCGGGTCGAATGAATACACATCACGCTGAATGGCATGCGAAGCGCAACCGTTTGTAAAAAACGCAAGTGTACCAATAATGACGATGTTCAGGCCCAATCCAAGACTATTTCTGATGTTTTTAATGTTCACTTATTTCTCTCTTTCTGCTCGTTGTTGAATTGTTGAATATTTTACTGGTACTCATCATAGCATATATAGACCATAAAAGTCAATAGCCTTCGCGCTCGACCGCAATGCTATACTTATTCCATGATCCAATTCGACGAAGATAAACAGAACCGAAAAGTCGGTGATCTCCTGCATAAAGAGGAAGAAGAACTTGTTCAATTTCTAGCGACCAAATACGGCATTGAATATGTCGATCTTTCGGTCACGCCTATAAATAGCGATGCTTTGCGCCTCATTACTGAGCCGACCGCTCGCGAAGCAAAAATAGCCGCTTTCGACCTGAAAGATAAAAAGATAAAAGTGGCTGTGCGCGAGCCGGAAGCGGAGAAAACCCTCGCAGTCATCGACGACCTAAAAAACAAAGGTTATATTCCCACTATATACATTACTTCAACAGAAAGCCTTGGCAAAGCATGGGGAAATTATAAAGACCTCTCTTTTGCCACCGAAACCGAATCCGGTTCTTTGAGTGTTTCCAGTGCAGAAATATCCGACATCGTATCTAAAGCCAAAAGTCTCACTGACATCGTTACCATCCTCAAAGACACCCTCAGTCAAAAGAAAAGCTACCGAGTATCCCGCATCCTCGAAACCATCCTCGCTGGTGCTTTAGGGACAAATGCCTCCGACATCCATATCGAGCCAGAAGAGACATTTATCCATGTCCGTTACCGCCTTGATGGTGTCCTCGTCAACATTGTTGATTTTGATAAAGATACCTACGATCTCGTCCTCGCCCGTATCAAGCTCCTGTCGGGTATGAAACTCAATGTCAAGAAAAATTCCCAAGACGGCCGCTTCAGCGTGACTATCGGTGAAGATGATATCGAAATCCGCACCTCGGTCTTGCCCGGTGCGTATGATGAATCAGTCGTTATGAGACTTCTCAATCCAAAAAGCATCAGTGTGCCCCTTGAGGACCTCGGTATTCCAGAAAAGTTACTGAAAATATTGCTCAAAGAAATAGACCGACCCGACGGCATGATCCTCACAACGGGTCCGACTGGTTCCGGCAAGACCACCACACTGTATGCCTTTTTAAAAAAGGTGCGTGACCCGGGCATAAAGATAATCACCATAGAAGACCCAATCGAATATCACCTGCCCGGCATCGTTCAGACTCAAGTTAATGATAAAGGCTATACCTTCCTCGAAGGCTTGCGTGCCGCTGTCCGTCAAGATCCCGACATTATCATGGTCGGTGAAATCCGCGATGAGGAAACTGCTGCTATCGCCATAAACTCGGCACTCACTGGTCACCTCGTTTTTTCCACCCTCCACACCAACGATGCCGCCGGTACTTTTCCCCGTCTCATTGATCTCAAAGTCAATCCGAAAATTATCTCCTCTGCTCTGACCATCGCTCTGGCTCAACGTCTCGTCCGAAAACTTTGTCCATTTTGTAAAAAAGAGGTGCCGCTTGAGGGTGAAAATAAAAAAGAAGTTGATAATGTCATCGCCACCATTTTCGACAAAGCAGAAATACCAATACAGGAAAGCTCAGCATCTGATGGCACAAATAGTGCCGGTGACACATCTAGCCAGCCAGGAGTCTACACCAAGGTTTGGCAAGCTGTCGGTTGTGATAAATGTAATAAAACCGGCTACAAGGGTCGCCTCGGCATATATGAAGGTATTATGGTCGGCGATCCCGTCATGGAGAAAATCGTTTCAGTCAGCTCAAGCGATCGCGAGATAGCCGCGGCGGCCGTACCGCAAGGCATATTGACTATGTTACAAGACGGCATTATTAAGGTAGTACAAGGGGTAACTTCAATCGAAGAACTCCGACGGGTCATTGATGTGGATTCGACGATATAAAATACGAACTACCAAACTAGCTCTGTCAATTGAACTTTTAAAAAGAGGGTGTACTATAGGAGTAGAAAAGGGAGGAAGAAAATAAAAATAATTTTTGACGCAAGCTTTGACTTTAGAGGACAGTAAGAAAAATAAAAATCGAGTGCAGAAATCTCTAAGCAATACTTTCAATGCGATCATCAAAAGCGAAACGTAGCTTCAAGGATAACCCCCGTACGCGCGCACAAGGCGTGCAACCAGAATGTCCTCGACACTATGTCAGATAGGCGTCGTAAAACGCTATATTGCTTAGAGATTTATGAACTTGATTCGACTCTATTTCAATTGATTTTATTGTTCAGTGTTTATCCTAGCATATAATATATTTTATGTCAAGTAAATCAGACCAACCCGCTGAAACACAATACTTAGACCAAACCCTCCGTCCGAACCGCTGGGACGACTATATTGGACAGAAAAACATCAAAGATAATCTCCATATTCTCCTTACGGCCGCTCGGCAACGGGGGCATCCGCCGGAACATATCCTCTTCTATGGTCCTCCCGGCCTCGGCAAGACCACTCTCGCTCATCTTATCGCCAAAGAAACCGAAGCCCAGATGAAAGTGACTTCTGGTCCTGCCATCCTCAAAGTTGGAGACCTTGCCGCAATCTTGACCAACCTTTCGCCAGGAGACATCCTTTTTATAGACGAAATCCATCGGCTGAACAAAGCCATCGAAGAAATCCTTTACCCTGCCATGGAGTCGGGTAAGCTCGACATCATCATCGGCAAAGGTCCTTCGGCTCGGACCATCCAGCTTGACCTGCCACAATTCACTCTGATCGGCGCTACCACCCGCATTGCCATGATTTCTTCACCTTTACGGTCACGCTTTTCCGGAGGGGTCTTTAAGCTTGAGTTCTACAGTCAAGAGGAAATACAAGAAATTATTAACCGATCGGCCAAAATCCTCGGCATCGGCATAGAACCGTCAGCGTCACAAGAGATCGCTCGTCGTAGCCGTTTTACACCGCGGACGGCTAATTATTTCCTTAAGCGTTGTCGGGATTTTTCCGAGGTGCATGGAAACGGTAAGGACAGCAAGGCAGACATGAGCGAATGGGTAAAAAGCCAAACCTCCGGCGCAACCCTGACTAAAGAAAGCGTTGAGAAAGCCGTCGCCATGCTCGGCATTGATATTCTCGGCTTAAATAGCGCTGATCGGAACATCCTCAAGGTTATGATCGATAAATTCAACGGCGGCCCGGTCGGCCTCAACACTCTCGGTGCCGCTCTTTCCGAAGAACAGGCGACCATCGAGGATGTCTATGAGCCGTATTTGATCCAGCTTGGACTTCTTGAGAGAACGCCGCGGGGACGGATAGTGACTGATAAAGCTTACCAGCATTTGAAAAGTATTTAATGAGTCTTTTTTATACAATAAACCATCAAAATTGCAAAAAAATAAATAATCCAAAAAAATATCTCAGGATAATTATTTTATTGCAAGTCCATGTGCTGATGCTGTTTCAGCATACTGTTTGAAAATAGTTGAAGCAGTCAAAGCGCTATCATACACCATAAAATCATCAAGATACACCTTAGATGGGGAGTATCCATATATGTCACCAAAGAAAAGGTAACCTGGTGCAAAAATATCTGCGGCAGATAACGGGAAAGAGCTATCAAGAGCACCATTAATATAGATAGATACAAGCGAAGAAGTGAATACAACGGTTATTTTCCACCACTGTGAAGTGGTGATTCTCCCTGTTGATTCTATTGTATTACCTGGAGGGGTCAGGATATTTGTTGAACCATCATCCTTATATATTTGAGCCAAAATCCTTCCAGTATCCGCCGCTGATTGACAATCTCCTGCTGTCCCACTCGGACAGAAAGATATAATAGGGGTATTACCCCACGAAACTAACGTTCCCTGAGTGCCTGCTATAGTTGTCGGCTTGATCCACATAGAGTAGGTAAAAGCATGTGCGGAAGGAATTGAACCACGAAGATTGAAGTTGTTGATCTGAATATCTCCACCACTACCACTTGAACAGTCCGTATACCAACTAGATTGTGCAGAATAAGGAGTAGTCTTCGATATTGTACAAGGTCCATCAGAACCATTCGTTATATCCGAAGACAAAAAAGTATTCGAAATGTCAGACGGAGGTATAATTCCTGAATTGAAATTAAAATCTAAAACTGCATTTAATCCGAATGATTCATAGTTATAGGCAGAAAAATTTTACCCAGCAGCAATCTGTCCTTTGGTTCGAGCTAAACTGACAGCCGCTAAGATAACGCTTGAAAGCAACGCAATAATAGAAATCACCACCAGCAATTCTATAAGAGTAAATCCCCTGCTTTTCATACTACCCTTATACCATATAATTACTATCAACATAGTGGTCAAGGGCAAGCTTGATGGTATCTGTTTTAAAAGATGTGATATGATATCTAGTGATGAATCGCTTAACGTATCATTATTATCGTATTTATATAAAAATATCAATACTATGTCCGGACATAATAAATTTTCAAAAATAAAGCATCAGAAAGCAAAAACTGACGCCCAGAAGAGTAAGATATTCGCCAAAATGGTCAAGCTCATCAGTGCCGAAGCCAAAAAAGCTGGTGGAAATGTCCGCTCACCTGGACTCGCCACAGCAATAGAGAAGGCAAAGAAAGAAAATGTTCCAAACGACACTATTGACCGTGCTGTCAAGAAAGCTTCAACCGATAACAGCGCCACAATGGAAACGGTCATATATGAAGCTTACGGTCCGGGAGGGGTCGCTGTCATCATCGAAACACTAACCGATAACCGTAATAAAGCCGCCCAGGAAATCAAGCACACCCTCTCGCGGCATGGTAGTGAGCTTGCGGCTCCAGGTAGTGCATCATGGGCGTTCACCAAAAGTCATGAAGGTTGGACAGCAGAGACAACCATTCCCCTCGAAGACGCCGATATAGCCCTACTCGAAGCACTCGTCGAAGCTCTTGAAGAAAATGATGATGTTCAGAATGTCTTTACTAATGCAGAATAGACGCGGAGTAGGAACGAAATAATTTCTAAATATCATAAAAATCACATGAGAGTTATCGGCATTGATCCAGGCTACGACCGCATTGGTATTGCCGTTGTGGAAAAACCATCATCGAAAGAAAAAGAAAATCTTATCTATTCCGAATGTTTCACCACATCAGCCGCTGACGACATATATAAACGGCTTTTGCAGGTCGGTCAGCATATACGCCATATCATAACGGAATATAAACCGGATATTTTGGCCATGGAAACCCTCTTTATAACCAAAAATCAGAAGACTGCCATGCATGTCTCCGAGGCTCGCGGTATTATCGCCTATGAAGCCGGTTTATTTAGCCTATCTATATTTGAATTTTCTCCGCCGCAAATAAAAGCGGCGGTAACCGGCGATGGCCACTGTGATAAGAGAGCTATTATCAAGATGATTCCTTTACTTATCAAAATGTCAGAAACAAAAAAGCATGATGATGAATATGATGCCATTGCCGTGGCACTCACCTGTATTGCCAGTCATTCCTCTACAGTCCATCTATCTATATCCACCTAAAATAAAAGTTTTCCACAGTTATATTTGTTTGCAAAAACGTACGCCTTTTGTTACAAATATGAAATTACAAAAACAGTGCAAGGGTAGTTCAGGATATAATAAAAAAATAATCATAATTATAAAGAAAAAGTATGACAAACATGACAAAAAATAAAACATCTTCAGTGTCCGTTGGCGACGATCTCGACATAGAAGAAAAAGTCGTAACCCCCGAGGTAGTCGACGAAGAAGAGCCAGGCACAGTTCCTGATGGAGATGGTGATGAAGATGAGGAATTGCTTGACACTGAGGAAGTTGACCCATTCCACGACAAGTGGGAGGAGTAGGAACATACAATCTAGTTTTATTTCTCTATCTTGATTTGTATAAAGCGTTTTTTTCCGATGCGCAAAGCAACGTCGCTTTTAATACAATAATTTGCGTCATCTATAACAATATCGTTACCTATTTCAGCTATTGCACCATCTTTAATCAGCCGACGAAAATCGGTCTTTGAATCAACGAGACCTTGTTTCAATAAAACATCAACAAGAAGCGAGAGTTTAGCGACAGAAACTTCTTTTATATCCTCTGGTAATTCGCCTTTTTTGAATGTATTGGTAAAATTCTGTTCCGCTTCTTCTGCGGCTATGGTGCCGTGATAGAGTGTGACAATTTCTCTCGCGAGACGCGCTTTGAGATCGCGAGGGTTTTTACCTACTGCAAGATCATTTTTTATGTGAGCAATTTCATCAAGAGAAAGCCTTGTGCACAACAGAAAATATTTTCCAATAAGTTCATCTCGTATAGCCATGACCTTACCATACATATCAGACGGACTATCAATGAGAGAAATGACATTGCCCCAACTCGATGACATTTTGCGTCCGTCAGTGCCTTCCAACATTTGAACAGTAAGAACATCTTGCTCCACCTTGTGGTAATGTTTCTGGATAATCCTACCTGCCTTTACGTTAAAGAGTTGATCAAAGCCACCAAGCTCAACATCAGCCTCCACTGCTACCGAATCATAGCCTTGCATCAAAGGATAGAGAAATTCACGCAGTGATACCTCTTCCCCGCGATCAAAACGATCCTTGAAATTCCTCCGCGTAGACATTTGCTGAACAGAAAAGCTTTCAGCTAATTCAGCAATTTCTTGGAAACCAAGCTTGGAAAGCCATGTGCTGTTGTAATGGAATTCAGCCTGCGAAAGGTCAATGATTTTACCTATCTGTTCTTTATACGTTTTGAGATTTTCTTTAATCTTTTCCGAAGAAAGCATGGGTCGTTTTTCTAGTTTATCGGAAGGATCTCCAATTTGAGCGGTAAAATCGCCCACAATAAACACTGCCGTATGCCCAAGATCCTGGAAAGCGCGCAATTTCCAGAGAACAACAGCTCGACCGATATGCACATGAGGAGATGTTGGGTCAAAACCGAGCTTAATACGGAGTCTCTTTCCCGACAGTAATTTTTTTTTCAAATCTTCAAGAATGAAAATATCCTCTACGCCACGCGACACTATTTCATGTATTTGATCTTCATCCGTACTGATTTTTTGTGTTTTTTCCCCTGAAATCATATCCATAATGTATCATGTGTGGTACAATTTTGCCATTATGGCCATGTTTTCCAAAATCCGCCGCTCATATCATCGTGTTAGGAATCACATTGACGCTACGCTCTACCATATTATCAGCCGCTGGCGTAAAGCCAAGAAGCACCACTGGTATTGGCGTCATCTCAAAGCGATTATTTTCTCATTCATTTCCATCCTCTTCATTATTGGCGGAATTGTTAGTGTGTGGATTTCTCGCTTGCCTTTACCTGATTTAAGCGCATTCAATGCCATTCAGGTTCCTCAATCAACCAAAATTTACGATCGTACCGGCAAAATTTTGCTCTATGACATTCATGAGGATGTTCAAAGAACCGTAGTTCCTTTATCGAATATTTCTCCATATATCCAGAATGCCACCGTAGCCATAGAAGATAACGATTTTTACACCAATATCGGCATACAACCAGCATCCATCATCCGATCAGCTCTTGTTGACCTCTTCACCGGTAGTTATGATCAAGGTGGTTCAACCATCACCCAGCAGGTCATAAAAAATTCCCTTCTGACTCAGAGTAAAACCATCAGCCGCAAGATAGAAGAATGGGTTTTAGCTATAAAATTGACACGAGCAATGCCAAAAGCTGAAATTTTGGCCACCTATCTCAACGAAACGGGGTATGGTGGCAATATGTATGGTGTGGAAGAAGCAAGTAAAGCTTATTTTGGCACGGATGCGAGCAGTGTTGACCTTGCTCAAGCGGCATATCTCGCTGCCCTACCTCAAGCGCCGAGCTATTATTCACCATACGGACAGAACAAAGTCGCTCTCAATGCCCGCCAAAAGCTTGTCCTACAAAGAATGCTTGATAATAAATTTATAACTCAAGATGAATACAACCAGGCAGTAGCAGAAAATGTCCAATTTCTACCACAAAATACAGGCACCCTTCTTGCTCCTCATTTTTCCATGTATGTCCGTAATTATCTTGAGCAGGAATATGGCGATACTGCAGTCGATAACGGCGGCCTCAAAGTTACCACCACTCTCGATTATGATCTCCAACAAAAAATGGAACAGATCGTTGCTAATTTTGCTCCCCAAATAAAAAAACAATTCGATGCTACAAATATGGCTATGGTGGCTATAGATCCGACGACGGGAGATATTTTAGCTATGGTCGGCTCGGAAAATTATTATGATACGGCCAACGATGGTAACTTCAACGCCGCCACAACATATCGTCAACCAGGCTCAACATTCAAACCATTTGTTTATTCCACTCTTTTTGAAAAAGGCTATACACCAGATACCATTCTTTTTGATGTTAAAACCCAATTCTCAACTCAATGCACCGTTGACGGCAAACCGAAAGATCCGACTGCATCATCGAGTGTCTGCTATGAGCCTGACGAATATGACAAGATTTATGATGGCCCAGTTACCATCCGTTACGCCTTAGCTCAATCGAGAAATATTCCGGCGGTTAAAGCTCTCTATCTTGCTGGCATTCCCGATTCCATTCAAACAGCCCAAAATATGGGTATTACCAGCCTGACCAATCCTCAAAGTTATGGCTTGTCGCTCGTCCTCGGTGGTGGTGAGGTTTCACTTCTGCAAATGACAAGTGCATACGGTGTTTTTGCTAACGACGGCGTGCGAAATCCATATCGTGCAGTCCTTGAAGTAGATGATAGTAATGGAAATATCCTCGAACAAGCAACTACATCGCCTATCCAAGTTATACCTATCCAGCCTGTGCGCGAGATTAACAGTATTCTCTCCGATCCGAGCCACAGTGTACGCATGTCGAGCATCAGTGCTATTACCGACCCTATGGGACGTCCAGTGGCCATCAAGACCGGTACCACCAACAATTACAAAGATGTCTGGGCTATCGGCTACACACCGAATCTCGTCGTCGGCGCATGGGCCGGTAATAACGATGATACGCCGATGGATCAAAACATTGCCAGCCTCGTCATCACGCCAGTCTGGGGAGCATTCATGACTGAAGCTCTGCCATCATTCCCTGTGCAGAATTTCAAAGCACCGGATCCAAATCCAACAAATCTTAAACCTGTTATGCGTGGTATTTGGCAAGGGGGTACGTCATACATGATAGATAGCATTTCTGGCAAGTTGGCTAACCAATATACTCCACCGTCGTTAGTTAAAGAAGTCGTCCAGAATAATGTTGATAGTATTCTGCAGTGGGTTGATAAGAATAATCCACTCGGACCGATACCAACCAATCCCGCGAACGATTCACAATATCCATATTGGGAATACGGTGTACGACAATGGTTCGAAAATGTCTATTTACCAGCTCACCCTGATTTCAAAGAAGTTGGCACCTCTACCATTCTCAATGCTCTCAATAGTTCTATCATTACTTCAGGCTTTGCTTCTGGTACGCCAATATTGCCGGGTATGCCAACGCAATACGATAATGTTCATATTCCCGCCAATTTTCCTCAAGTAACAATCACTTATCCTGCATCTGACACTATAGTATCAACCGACCAAAAAGTCGTCGTCAACTTTACCGAAACCGGTAAATTTCCTATTGAAAAATCTGATTTATATATCAATAGCCAATATATTGGCGAAAATAACAACAATCTAACTCAATTTACTTTCGTTCCGAACGATATTCAAGGTATAAATATGAATGCCACAAATACCATCAGCGTGTCGGTGTATGATAATGTGCTTAATGAGGGTACTACTGAAGCAGAATTTATGGTGCAATAATAAAGTATCTTTACGTTCCGCTACGCTCTATTCACTGAATATCAATAATGATGGCTTGTGGATTTTCTTCCCGTATATTTTTTAAAATTGATTCTTTTTTTATAAAAATTTGATTTTTTAGAGCTGGATTTATATGCTTAATACGAATAATTTTATTTCGTATATCAATATCTTTTACGTCTAATCCAATATTAATTGGATCATTACCGATAATAGTGATATGCTTTTTGATCACAGTAATAACACTTTGTCGCAGAGCTATTTCTTTTCCTGCAGCATCTTTAAATTTATCAAAAAAAGTACTAATACTGAGCATAATGAAAAAAACTAGCGATTCATTGGCATAACAAGATAAGTAAAACTCATATCACCAACCGGATGCATAACCATTGGCCGATTGAGACCACATAAGCTCAAAGTGATGCTATCAGCCTCAATAGATTGGAAACAGTCAGCAATATAGCGGTAATTGAAGTTTATCTCTATATCTTCACCAGTCAGAGCACCAGCGAGCTTATATACCGTTTCGCCAATATCTTTATTATTTGTTCGTAATTCAAAAATACCTGATTGAGGAGATACTTTGATATGAATTTGATTAAATTTATCGGAAAAAATATGAGATATCTTGAGAGCATTGATGATATCCTGCTTCAAAAGTACCACTTCAGTCTTGGTTTCTTTAGGAATAATCTGGCGATAATCAGGAAAAGTCCCATCAATAACCCGAGAAATAAGATATATACCTTTATAACTAAAAGCTATTTGATTTTTACTCAATTCAATAATAACATCATCATTAATACCCTCAAGAATTCTCATTATTTCTGGAATATTCTTAAAAGGAATCAAAATTTGACCAAAATCACATCCATCTGTCCCTTCTTTTAATTTATGTTCTTTATTTTTCTTTAATATAATCTTCTTTTCAGCCAGCCGGAATGAATCAGTGGCTGCAAAAACAGCAGATCCTTCCTGATAATAAATATAAACACTTGAAAGCTCGGGTTTTATATCGGAAATAGAAGCAGAATACCAAACCATTTTTAAACCCTTAAGAAAATCATTTGAATTGATGAAAAAAGTCTGATGATCCTTAATCCGGGGAATATTTGGAAATTCCTCATGCGGCATGGTCTTGATAATACTACTCACAGAACTTGTAGTAATAGTTATATTTTTATCGTTGGTTTTAATAATAATCCCTTTATCTTCCGAGGTTATACCTGAAATAAATGAGCTTATAATACCTGCAGGAACAGCTACAATACCTTCTTCATGGACTTTTGCTGGAATAGTTATTTCGATACCAAGGTTTAGGTTGGTGGCTTTAATAATAAGGGTATTATTTTTTTTAGCCTCAAAAAGAAGACATGATAATACCGGTAGAGTTATATGTTTTGTAGCTATCTTTTCTGCTCGGTGTATTCCCTCAATTAATTTTTCTTGTACACATTCAATGTTCATAATTTTAGTTACAATTAATTTTATTTTTATAATCTACTTATTACTATTATTAGTCCTGTGGATATGGGGATAAATTTATTATATCCATACTACATAAGATTATATTTACTTTTTCATTATTATATCATGTTGATAAAGTATTTATAAAGATTATATAAAAAATAAATAAATTTTTTATATTCACATCTTATAAACAATTCATCAACATTCTTTCCACATATCTTCAACATCATATCCACACTAAATCAAAGCGCGGATCTGGGATAATTCTTCAACAAGAATAGGATTTGTTTTTAAGTCGTCTTTTATTTTTTCACATGAATGGATGACAGTAGTATGATCCCGTCCACCAAGTTTCTCACCGATAGACGGAAAAGAAATGTTAAAATCCTCACGAAGAATATACATAATGACTTGGCGCGGCTTAACCACCTCCTTTTTACGGGTCTTATCAAAAACACTATCCTCGCTAATATTGTAAAAATTAGCGATAGCTTTAATGACGTCCTTTACAGGAGTATTTTTCTTTGGTTTGGTACTATTTTTAACGAGGTTTTTTATTTCAACAATACTTAATTTACCTTTTAGTTGAGTTTGACAAACAATAGTGTTGACTACCCCTTCTATTTCTCGAATACTTCCCTCAATATGTTTAGCTAAATAATCAACAATATCATTTGATAACTCCATACTGCTATTTCTTATTTTAGCCTTGAATATAGCCACTCTTGACTCATTGTCGGGTGTGGGAATATCCACAATCATACCTGAATTAAAGCGAGTTTTTAGGCGATCTTCGAGTTCATTGATGAAATTAGGATGTTTATCAGAGGAAAAAACTAACTGACGGTTCGAATTCATAAAGGTGTTAAAAAGATGAAAGAGTTCTTCTTGGAATTTTTCCTTACTGCCGAAGAATTGGATATCATCCATGATAATAACGTCGTATTTCCGATATTTATCCTTGAATTTTTGGGCGGTATTTGTCTGTAATGAAGAAAAATACTCTGAACCAAAGCGTTCCGAGGTCAAATAGAAAACTTTTTTTTCGGGAAAATCTTTTTTAATCTTATTACCGACCGCTTGAATGAGGTGCGTTTTACCGAGTCCTGACTCACCATAGATAAAAAGAGGGTTATATGACGCTCCAGGACTCTTACAGACCGCTTGAGAGGCCGCATGCGCGAGCTCGTTAAAAGGACCAACAATAAAATTATCAAAAGAATAACGTGGGTTCAAATTGTCGTCTTTATTGATGTAATAATTTTCCAAAGGCATGGAAATAGTCGGCGTTGGATCATCCTTTTTCTTATCCTCGATCTTTTTCTTGCTTTCTTTTGTCTCCTCTTCTTTAACAATAGTGTATTCGAGAGCCCGAATATGTTCATTGAGTTTACGTAGGGCACGCAGAGTCTCATTATGGAACTTACTGGAGAGCCAATCATAAGCAAAAGGGCTGGAAACACCAAGTTGGACAACACCTTCGTCGATCTTGATGATACGAGTACCCTTAAACCATGTGGAAAAGTTCGTTTTTGACGTCGAGTGTTCGACTTCAGCGAGGACTCCCTCCCATAGGCTTATGTAATCGTTCATAGGTAAAGGAATTATATACTTGTTTATAAATCAGTAAACTTGTGGATAGCTTATAAGTATGTTGATAAGATGTGGACAACTAAAAATAAAGAAAAATCCTCAATAAATTAATAACATCACTAAAAATCATATACATCTATATTTGGAGCACGGATAAATTTCTGCTGAAATTTTCCTCGTGCTCGCGCCGTCGCGCTCACAAGTCTCCAAATATAGATGTATATGATTTTTGGTACCTATATTATTAATTTATTGCGGATTTTCATTTTTCTTGCAGATTTAAGTTGTTTACTATATAGTGATATGACTATGTCATTTACATATAATCCAAAGAAAAGGAAGCGCGCGCGATCGCACGGTTTCTTAACCCGCAAAAAGACAACTGCTGGCAGAAATGTCCTTAAGAGACGACGTCAAAAAGGTAGGAGAAAACTTACAGTTTAAGACGTTTATATTATAGTATTATAGGTCACTAGACTTTTATGTTGCCTAAAAAAAGAAGGCTAACGACAAAATTGTTAGATGAAGTAATGGTTTCAGGGAAAATATTTCACTCCCCTATTTTGTCCTTGAAGGCTATAAAGGTCATTCATGAGAATAAAAATGATGCAAATAAAAGTCAGAAGTCTTTTGGAAAAAGTCGTTTTGCCGCAGTCGCTGGAAAAAAATATTTTAAGACGGCGGTTATGAGGAATAAAGTACGCCGAAAGACATATAGTGCTCTTGGAAATGTTGTATTACTCATGGAGAAAAATAGTACAGATATGAAAGGTGGTATTTTTCATTGCGTCTTATTGCTTAAGCCAGTTATTCTCGATATAGATCAATCAAGCTTAAAACAAGCAATCTATGAAATCTTTGTTAAATCACGGATAATAACGTAGAATAGAGCCCATGTTCGGATACCTCGGATATTTGTACAATATCATTATTGTCGGCCCTCTCTATAATGGTCTTATTCTGCTTATTAAAGTTATTCCTGGCATAGATGCAGGTATTGCAGTTATTCTCTTTACCATAATCATCCGTCTACTTCTTTTCCCCCTTTCAAAGAAGGCCATCATTGCTCAAGTCAGGATGCGTGACATCCAGCCTGAAATAGACCAACTCAAAGTGGATTATAAGGGTGATACTCGTACTCAGAGTTTAAAAATGATGGAAATTTATAAAGCAAAAGGTATTAAGCCTTTTTCCAGTATGCTTTTGCTTTTTATCCAGTTGCCTATCATTTATGCTCTCTACAGTGTCTTCATTAGGTCAGGTTTACCTGTCATAGATTACAGTTTCCTCTATCATTTCATAAACGCACCGATCATCAATATCATGTTTCTCGGCCTCATTGATGTGACCAAGCCAAGCATTATTCTCTCTTTGGGTGCGGCTGTAGCTCAATATTTTCAGCTTGAATTCTCTTTGAATGCCATGAGGAAATCGACGCAGAATAATAATGTGAAAAAGAGTACGAAAGCCCAGCCGGACATGGCTCAAGCTATGACTAGTCAGATGAAATACATCTTTCCTGTCATTATTTTCATCATTTCCTACCGGCTTTCAGCAGTGCTTTCAATATATTGGATAACTACGAACCTTTTTACCCTCGTTCAGGAGATGGTAGTAAGAAAGAAATTAGCTCATGTTCATACTCATGATGGCCGGCCAGCAGTGCCGCCGCTTACCATATAATTTCTCCAAATTCTTTTTTTTGTTTTTAACCGTTTATCAGTGGAGACCAAGTGACCATAAAGTTAGATCACGCTTATTGATAAAATAAAGGAAGTTTTCTTTTGGATCAAGGGTAAGGTTTTCAGCATCTATTTGTTTGCCAGAAAGACTTGTAAGATCGGCTAATTCATGGACTTCCCCCGTTGTTATGTTAATTTCCCATATACTGTCGCTGAAGGAAACGGTGCCTTGATACCAAGCTTCGGGGTATGGAGCTGAAGGAATCTTTGAAGGAACTGCACAAATGAGATCATCCTCATTTATCGAGCTCCACAAGCATTTCTCAGGAAGAGTATTGAAAGCAAGAGTCTGGGTCGTGCCGGATTTAACATCATATACGGAGGTTATGAGGCCATTTGTGCCGCCTACAGCGGAATAGAGTACAAGAGAGGCAGTATGATTGGTCAAAGTATCAAGGCCATTTATATTGGCAAGAATATTGGTGAATGCGCCGGTTTTTGGATTGACGAAATAGAGAAAACCGGGTTCGACTGATGAGCCTTTGGTAGTTATGGCGATAACATTATCCGCAGGCCATTCTACGTTCACTTGGGTCAAAGGCGTGCTGAAGATTTCTGTCTTCTTGCTACCATCAAATTGAGAAATATAACCGATACTCGAGCTGTCTACCGTCGAGTCACTGCTTAAAGCGAGAGTAAATAGGCTCGTATGCTCTGGATTGACCGCTATTTCAGCAATATTTGATGGTAACGGTTCCCCACGGAGCTGATATGGGGTATTTGTTGATAGGGTAGATGAATTTGAGGTGGTTGCTGTTGTCGAGACATCTGTCGTTGTACTTAAACTCAAGACTGTATAAAAAGTTGTTACTGTATTAGTGGTATCATCCAAAGATTGGAAAATAAGAGCATTCAAGTTTTTATTCCAAAAGCTTTGGTATATCATCGGCACTGTGGTGTTTGATAGTTCTGTTATAGCAAGAGAATTGGAGGAAACTTGGTAGACGTATCCTGTGCCGCGATCTATCCAGCGGACAATGGTTGTGGTTCCTGTTGTAGATACTGACATACCACCGACGGGTGTTGAGCTCAATTCTCGCAAGGTAGGTACAGGAGAAGATGGTGTGGTGTTTTGAAAACTACTGGTTCCTGTTGTATTTGATGTATTTGATCCTGTCGTTGTACCTCGCGAGACATTGTTGCCGGAAAGAGGTGAAAATATGTTACCAGTACCCGTTGAATTATTATTCGTTACCGGATTTCCATTAAGATTGACGTTCATTCCGGTATTTTTGATATAAAACCAATATCCTCCGCCGATGAGAGCGGCGATAACGATGATTATGATGAGGGTAAAAGTTGTTTTAGACATGACAATATAAATTAAAATGATGCTTGTGCCTGATTGTATGCTTGGGTAAGAGCTTGCTCTCCAGCTATGTCATTGTTTGCTTTTAATTGTGCCATAGCTTGATTATATATAGCAGTATTTTGCGATTGGGCTGTTTGGGGTTTTATATTTCCTTGCTGAGAACTTATAGATCGTAATGCAAACGCGGATGTTGCTTTTGAGATAGTTGCCGCAGAAGTTGATGATGCCGCTGTCGCTTGGTCTTCAATCCATTGACTATATGTTTCTTGGCAAGTCGGATCATCTGATATAAGGTTACCAGCGCCATCTGTACAACCGTTTGCATAGAGTGTGGCTGCTTCGTCATTCACCTGTGTCTGATCATTTTGTGCTTGAGTTTGAATAGCATCATTATTGTTTACTATAGCAGTTGTTTGTTGATTAATTGTAGTCGGATTCAAGTTGATAGCCGTCGTCTTCAAATTAAGACTTGGCACAGTCACCAAACTGATATTTACCAAGTTGGGATTTATAGTATAGAGAATAAGCCATGAGAGGAGAGCACCAGCAAGCCCAAGAACGGCATTTTTGATGGTATCTTTGGCATCTCCCTTTTTGGTTACGGAATCGGTCAGCATATATTGGAAACCACCGATGATACACATGACCACAGCAGCAAAAACAGCCAAGGCTATCATTAGTTTGAAGATATATACAATGTATGTTTGGATGTTGATGCTACACATTGATCCTGAGGGGCAATTAGCAGTACCTCCTGTACAATTGTTGCCCGTACCAGCAATGCATGGCAACGGCTCAAGGAGAGTGTAATTGGCCGGAAGTGCTTGAGCTTTGACGGGAATCGGTGACGCAATTCCAAAAGAAAAAACTATTATAATGAGGATTATTCCGCTTAATGCCAATGTGTTTATTTTTTTGTGTATGATGGGAGTCATTTTTCAGAAATGTTTTGTTAATCAAAAAGCCACACTGCTATTCTGCGTTGACGTATCACTGTAAATGGCATTAAAGCCAGCTGTAGCGGTCTGTAGAATCTGATTGTTATTCTGGATAGTCAAGCCGACATCCGAACTGCCGGAACTGCCGCTTGGCGTAGCGAGAATAATGCTCGTGCTCGATGCCAGCTCATCATGCGGGGTATTATTGACTGTCCAGCCGAATGAAAGTGAGCCTGTGCTTCCAGCGCCGGAGTTCACGGTGTTTGTTATACCCGTATCAAAACCGTACGGCACAGACACAATTTTAAGCTGATTATGAAGAAGATCAACACTATCCCCCACCGCCTCATTATACAATACGCCGTAGAGCGGGTCGTCTTGATAAAAAGCTACTGATGGCACAGCGGCAACCACGCCGATTTCACTTTCACCGTTGACTGTGCCATCCGCCGAGCTGACTTGGACATCTATGGTGAAAGGCCGGGCGATAAGAGCGCCGGTGATAGTCAGACTCTGCTTGTCGTAGCCGCTTTGATCGCCAAGTACTGTCGAGTCTTGTTTCCATGTATAGATGAGGTTTTTTGGGTCAATGGGATTGCCCTTGGTGTCGGCGAGATGCGGAATGGCGATTATTTTGAGAGTGTTTTGGTAGACAAAAGGCTCTTTGCCGCGATAGAGCGGCGGTACATAACCGCTTGTTTCTTCAATCATATCTATGGATGAAGATTTGATGGTGACCACTTTTTGGATGTTGGCACCTTCGACAGTACTGATGCTCGCCATTATGGTGACGGTCTTGCCGATAGCCGGAGCCGGTACAGTGACGCTCGTCATACCGGTGCCTTTGGCGAAGGATTTGCCGCCGACGAGCCAATTTATAGCCGCACCATTAAGATCAGTGGTATAGCTGACGACACTGACCGTGACGCTTGTGCCGGGAGCAGGACTTGCTGGTGTAGCGCTTATATCTACCCCGTCAATAGAAGCTGTGCCGATGGTGGCTTGGGCATGGGCGATAGTAGGATGGGCAGTAGCGACGACGAATGTAGCTGACAAGATAAGGAGAGATATGATAGTCAAAACAAAGAAAGTAGCTTTTTTCATCTCTATTATTTTAGCACATTATTCCAATTGTTGAGGGCTACGTATACCATCGGTATTTAGTGGCTGACGAGTGGAAGGATTTGGCTGGCGAACACTGTCGTGATTGAGGGGTTGAGACATGGAACCTGCCATGTTTGTAGTATCGGCCATTTTATTAAGAGCCCCCATGATTTTAGGGTGTTTGCGATTCTGTACGATAACAGTAATATGAGTATATGCAACATCCAATATCCACAATGGCAAAGCGCTCACTGTCGCTTCTTCCGCAAAGAAGAAAGCTATAAGGCCAAGAAGACGCGATGGATTTGCCATCGAGACTCCTTTTATTTGAAAATACAAACCAAGACAAAAGCCTATAACAGGATCAAGAAGAGCGTTTATAACTTCTCCGACTACAGGTATGAGGTCAATAAGAAGCTGGGCAAGATCAAGAAAGCCGATTACCCCATAGAGGATTATCCAATTACCTGTTTTCATTTTTGAATTCATAACAATGTAAAAATATCAATTAGTATATCAAAATAGCACCATATTTACATGCTCCGAATCAAGTTGCTTTCTAAAATAAAAAACTTGACGCACATATCATATGGTATATAATTGATGCGCAATGGCCTAACGGCTCCGAGAAATCCCGAACACCACATGTGGTGTTCGGGATTTCGATTGTATGAAGTAGAAGACTATGCACTATGCCGCGATAAGCAGTCGGACTATTTTCGCAATAATAATCCAGTATCGTATTGTTCCGATTTTATCCATTTTTCGTAAAAGCCGCCGACTACTGATAATTTTCAACTGGGAAATAATAGCGTATGATTCCGAGCTAATTTTGACATGATAGAGCGGCATACCTTGCGAACGGGTAAGCGGGACAATCCACAGCGAATCCTTACTGAATTTCTTGATGACGATGACCGGTCGTTCGAACATCTCATGTTTACCGTCCTGTTCGGAGCCGACATTTATGCCGATGGAGCACCACCATATGTCCCGCTCGTAAAAGAAATTTTTGATATACATGTGGACATATTGTACGCATAACTGATAAAATTCCTGTAAAGAAAGTTTAAAGATTCATTAAAATCGAGCAGTACAAAACAGAAATAATATCCATGTCAAAAAACGCTTTTATTCTCATTTAGAAAAAGTGCTCAAAAAGGAAATGGCTGACCTTCCGGCTACATTTTTTGCACAGAATTTTGCTACGATTTTGCCAAATTTCCGACTGGCGATGCTGTGCCCACGCCGCTTTCGGCCGCTTCCAGATCCTGTTTTGCCTTTTTCATAGCCATGACCTGAGCTGGATTGGTGGTGATGATTTGGTCTTCAGTATATGAAGCGATGACCTTTATAGCCACGTGCTTGAGACCAACGAAGAATATACCCTCCCCTACTTCTGATTCGAGGAGAAGATATTTTTCTTCATCAGTAAGGCTGAAAGTTTTTTGAATACGGTCAATAGATGATGGTGATTGTTTTAGGAGAATTTGAATGGAAGAGTTGGTCAAAATGGGCAAACCATACGGTGAACTCAAGAAGTCATCCACATCCTGGGTGATAGTGGCGAGGCCGAGATAGTATTTGCGGCCGCGCTTCGCCAGACTGAGCAAGAATGAAGCGGTATCTTCCGATTTCATCATCCACCAGGCCTCGTCGATGACGAGCAGGCGTTTCTTCGGCTCGCGGCGGATGGCATTCCATATATAATGTGTGACGATATACATGGCGACAGGCTTGAGCTCGTCTTCCATGTCGCGGAGGGAGAAGACGGCGAATTTTTTGTTGATGTCCACGTTCGTCGGCCTGTTAATAAAGCCCGACCACGTGCCTTTGGTATATTTTGTCAAACGTTCGACGAGTGACTCGGCGCCTTCCATACCAGCAAGCACAAGCTCAAAGTCGGAAAGAAGTGGCGGGGTGGCGTTCGAGAAGTCGGAATCGGGAGTAATGTCTTTTAGGGCGTATGTTTCGCTGATGGCACGGTCAATGATGGCATCTTCTTCCTGGGTTAAGCCGCCGAGCATGATGCGGAAAAGGCCGACGAGATTGATAATATTCGAGCGCAGGACATCCGATGCCGCTTCATCTTCGCGGGCAATCGGCAGGTCGAAAGGATTGATGTGATTTTCGGAATTGAGGGAAATATTGAAGTATTTCCCTCCCGTCGCCGTAGCCATGTACTCATATTCGCGTTCAGGGTCAATGACGATGACTTCGGCGTCGAACATAAGGGTACGGAGGATTTCGAGTTTGGTGCAGTAGGATTTGCCTGAGCCGGACTTGGCGAAGGTGACGGAATTGTAGTTTTCGAGGAGGAAACGGTCGAAAAGGACGAGAGAAGAATTGTGCCGGTTGATACCATAAAGAATACCTTTATCCGAAGTGAGGTCGAAGGAAACGAACGGGAATATACTCGACAACGGTGAAGAATTGAGCTTGGAATGGATCATCAGTCGGTCGTCCCCCAGGGGTAAGACACTTTTATAGCCGTCTTCCTGCTGGAAAAGAGCAGGTTTCAGATAGACGAGCTTGGACTCGAGGATGGATTTGATTTCCGACTCAAGTTTGTCGAGCTCGGACTCTGTGTCGCCGAAAATAGTGATATACACACCGACATCGAAGATTTTTTCCTGGGCTTGTTGGAGATTGTTGCGCAAGTTCTCGAGATCCTGATATGCAGTATCAAGCATCGGGTCACGGACGAGTCCTTTTTCTTCACGCTGGCCAATTTGGCTCTGGACTTCAGCTACTTTTTTTTGGAAATGTCGGAGAATCTTTGCCGTATCCACCGGATGGATGAAAATGGAAATATTAAAGACTTTATCGAGGTTGATAATCGGTGCGAACCATGAGTCGGTGAGATAGCGTGGGTAGGAAATGACGAAAAAGGTGCGGGCGATTTTTTCGCCGAGGTTGATTTCTTTCGGGCCGATTTTCAGAGCGGATGGCGCGATGATATCCTTGAGCTCAAGCACCCCTTCCGCATAAATATCCTCCGGCAGAAGCGACGTGATGGCCGCCTTATCGTTATCTTTTCCTAATAATTTTCCAAAAAAGCTCATATTTTTTAAAATTTAGATTTGTTATTTCTCATTATCAATTTTTTGCTAATTGATCTGCATCGGCTTTTCGGTATCGCCGGGGTTGAAAATCTTATAGAACAATTCTACCACTTCTTCGGTACCAAGCTCGGCCACTCTGATACCGCAACGAGTCAATCCCTGTTCGACCGAGCCGATGCGCTGTTCCAGTTGGCTTCGGGATTCCTCGAATTCTTCGTTGGCTAAGGTTTTCTGCTTATTTTGGATACCTGAACCACCGGCTGTTGAGCCGATATCGTTCGATCCACCATTTCCACCCCCGCTTCCGCCACCTTTTCTACCAAAAAGACCCTTGATTGGATTTTTACTCATGCTGATTTGTGATGGCGAATACGGTATGACCACGAAGAAGCTTTTGGTCATAATACTCGAATTATCCACAAAGGTTTTGACAAATTCGATGTATTCGCGGGTCTGGATTTTCATTAGTTCAGTCTCCTGCTCCTTGTAACGGCTTTCAAGTAGGGCTACATACGGCCGAATGTCGAGTTTTTTCGACTCGACGAAGATTTGCACCGAGAAATCGAGGGAATTGAGGAAGTTTTGGAATTGGAAAATGATGGAGTTTTGCTCATCGGTGGATTTCAAGGCAAAATTGACAGATGTGGCGAGAACAATAGCTCGTAAAGAGCCATCGTTCAATATAACAATGCCATCACGGACTTCTTTTATCGGTACAAATTCTTGGGTTGTTTTTGATGCAGTAGCCATTTTTGATCGTCTTTATTTTTCCTAGCGTTGATTCCTGTCACTGTACAAACTTTCCTTTATGTCGAGACTCCATGCCAAGTCCTTGAGCTTGCTCTCGGAAATCTTCGGCACCATGATGCCAGCGTAGTTCTTGCCGTCCTTTGCCGCCTGCGCGGCCGCTTCGCCGGGAGTCAATTTCTTCCCTGGATCAGGTCGACGATCCTCCTTTTTCCAGATATAAAGCTTGGCGGTGAAGAAATATTTGAATGCGGACTCGACCACGTTGATGAAGGGTTTGTTATTGACTTTATAGAAAGCCATGGCGGCAGAAAAGCCAGCCACGATGAGGATAAGCGGTATGGCAATGATAAGCGTTATGAATTCATATATGACGAAGCACAATCCTGCCCCACCAGCCAAATAAATGAACTGCTTGAGCGTCAGCGGCCCAAATATCTTATCCTCAACCTCGATGAATTGTGGTACTTGGAACTGCATGGGTTTTATTATACCCTACTATTTCTTTATTGGCTTATTCTAACGGCTCGCGGTAAGGGTCGGGACCGGCTGGTGTCTTTGGCCTCGGTGCTATAGGTTGAGCTTGATTCTGCTTGGGTTCGCCGATTTTCTTTTCGACGGTTTCGGTTTTCGTCGAGACTGGCGAGGACATCATGTGATCCATCATATTGAGGGATGAGGGTGGTTTTGCAGGTTGGCTTATTGATGCGCTTTGCTGTGTTGGTTCCGATTTTTGTCCCGGTATCACCAAAGGATATTCTTCGGAGAGGAGGTTTATCGGTGAATTTGATGAGTTGGAAGATGTGGGGTTTTCAATGGTGTTGAGGACGTGTTCTTTAGAAAAACTATTTTGTGAGTCTTTTTTCGTCTCTATAGAAGCTAGCTCATCTTTTATTTCCTCTTCTGCTTGGATTTGCATAAGACTAGTACGAATGTTTCCTAAAATATCTGAATTGATGTCGGCAGTAATCAACTGCGCGGTCATTCTGTTAATTTCTAGATTTTTTGAAACATTTTCTACAAAATCATCACTACTTTCCAATCCTAACATGATGAGTGATGTCTCAATTTGCAGACTTCCTGATTGATCAATACGAAGACCATATTTTTTTGATATTTGCTCAAGTTTTGTCGGTAAATCAGCCGCAGTTATTGCTTTTTGCACTTCTGGCGGAAGTTTTTGATACTGAGTCTTTATAATGTCTTGTATGTTGTCGTTTTCCATAGATTATTTTTTTGGTTTTTCACTATCATTCCCTTTACCCTTTTTATCTCCCTTATCACCACCTTTTTCTTTATCGTCATCAGGTATCAGCTCTTTGATTGCATCAAGAGCCCTGTCTTTCTTACTCTTATTCAAGTTTTTCCGTATTTTTTCTGCCGCGTCTTTTCTCGCATTCTTTGTTACAGGATTCCAAGCTCCTTCGAGATTAGTTGCGTATTTTGCTGTTCGTTCTTTAGTTATTTTACCAGCTACTTCTTTTCGTATTTCTTCTACCCCTTCTTTTGTCTCTAACTTCTTTTTTCTTCCCTCAATTTGTTTATCAAGAATATCTCCATCCTTCTCTGATTGTTCGACCATCTTCTCTAACTTAATCCGAGCATCTTCCGTATTTCTTGGATCGCTGATTCTCTTGTATGCAAGATCATGTTTCAATCTTAACTGATCTCGCTTTCCCTGCATTTCGACAGTTTCTGCATTCCATCCAGCCATTCCAGCATCTATGTCATTGTCGGTCGCTCCCAATTTCTTAGCCACATCTTGGCGGGTCTTTGAATAGGTATCAGAACGCTTATCATAGCCTCCTTTCGAACCACCAAATGAAGCTCCAGAAACACCTTTCAATCCCGTTGATGCCCATGTTCCCAAAGTAGGATGATTTGCAGTAAAGTTTTTGAATTTTTCATTGTCAGCAAATGCGGCGGCTCCACGTCCAATCACATGTTGCCCTGCAAAGCCAGCAGTATTTTTTGATCCCTTGGTAAGTTGACCTTGCGTCCACTTTGACGCCGCTTTTCCCCATGCCATTACTTTATCTGCAGGGCAAAGAGCAAGGGCGGCAGCCATCGGCGCATTGATGAACATGAAGGCAATGATGTATTGGAGGACAATGCCGATAAGCTGGGCATTGACGATAGTGTTACCAACAGTGGCAGTACTATTGAGTTTGGCAAAATTGAAGAAATTCGGATCACTAATAACGCTTACGGCCACATACATGAGCAGAAGATAGACCGGCATGAAACAGCACATACAAATCAAGGTCTTGAGCCATTTATCAGCATACTCTTTTGTTCCCGGAATAATCATCCCAATAAAATATATCGGCGAAAAAGCCATGAGAAGAATGAGCACGCCGAGCCGGACGGCAAAAGCCACCGCGGCAAAAAGGAAACTGAATGCGGCCGTAAACATGAGGACACTGCCGCCGACATACGCCATGGTGATAGTGCGATTTTTATTCGGATCGGCATTCGTAGTACTACCGACGGCACTGCCAATAGCCGAGCCGGTGAATCTCTGTACATCGAGGCTTTGCATAAAGACGTTCGAAAGGCCGCCGTCGTTGAAGGCATTGCTTATCATGCCGACCGTGGCGCCTGCCGCACTGGCTGAAGGAGCGACGGTTCCCTGTCCCGGAGCGATGGCATTGTAGAAAGAAAGGGAGACGATATTCGACGTATCAACGACGAATTTCGTCATGAAAAGGCTGAAGTTGATGAGCAAGCCGGCGATGATGATATTTTTTATCAGATTGCCCAGGCCGCTGTCTTTCATACCGAGAATCATTTTTATCGAAGCATAGAGGAGCAGGAATATGATGAATATGCTCGAGAAATCCCTGATCGTTCTCCACGCAGTGCCGATGGCCGGAGTGTTGGTGACAATTTGGCTGATGTTAAGCGTCGCCACCATAGTGCCGTTCAGAAGGACGCCGGTAATAGTGAGAAATGCTCCGGCGATGGTGAAGGCAAGCTCAGCAAGCCATGATGTTGCAACAAAGACACAATCAGTGACGCTAGAACCTGGTCCGATGAATCCGCAATCCGCATATGCAAAATGCGGCGTTGCCATTATGAAAACCGGCAGTGCTACCGCGACTAGAGCTATGAAGATTTTTAAATGATTGCGTTTCATATGCTTATTCGTAATTGATAGATTGAATCGTTTCAGGGTTGTACATTGAAGGGTTGAATGATTGGCATTGCAGTAATCCAGCATTCGCCGCCGATTGCAGTGGTGATATTTCAGATTGAATGGATGAAAGGTTTTGTTGAGACTGGAGAACATTTGAAGCGGATGGAAGAGTGCCTGCATTTGCCATACTTTGAATCTCTTGACTCGGGTCGGTCAGGCCACTGATGTCTTGAGTGTTACTTATAGAATTCTCAAGGTTGTTCATTGATTGCAGTGTACTTTCATCAGCAGTATATTGTGTTGTCAGCTTGGCTGTAAGGGGTGCCACTTTTGTTGTAAGAACAGTATTAATTTCATTTATCTGGTCTTGAGCATACGCGATACCCTCGGAATAAGAGGTGGCTATACTCGAAGATGTTGTATTGATGATATTGGTATAACACGCCACGGCATTGTTAAGAGTATTCTGAGTGGCGAGGATAGTGTTGAGGGCGGTTTGATCGTTTGTCGCTACTTCAGTGGCGTTATTCAAATACGGACTGATACTGCTTTCCGTGCTGACTTGAATGTTTTGTAGTTGGGTTGTTTGCTCATTTTGAATCTGAGCAAGATATGCCGCACCGGAGCTGTTTGAAGAATTGACTGAGCTCAAACCAGCCGAAAGTACTTGAATAACAAGCTGTGAGAATGCGGCGTTGATGACAGCATTGATATCATTTGCCAGCTCGAGATTTTCAGTCGGTACATTGAGACTTTTAGTCAAAGCACCAGAAATAGCACTGCCGGGAGTCTGGACGGTACATGTCTGACCTGAATCGTCTGAATTATCGTCATCGTCTTCATTCGCGGCATTTGGATCGGGTGCGCAAGTTGTCCATGAGAGGAAACCGTTGCCTTGTGCTAGTTGAGTCTGCTTTACGGATTTTTGGTTGCTGATTTTAGCTGAAAGGCTTGCTTGAGCCTGCAAATATGCACCATTTGGATTGTTGGCAGGTACCGTTGTTAAAGCTAAAAACGCTGGCCAGCCGCCTTGGCGGAAATCTCCTGCGGTGAAGCCATTGATGGTGGCACCCTTGACGGCGTTGGTGCCGTTAGTGATCATGTTTGAGAGTGAACAGGAATATTGGGAACCGCCCGAGAGTCCGGTACTTCCAGAAATCTGCAGGGCGAGAGCCACTCTGACGTCAATATTAAAAGGACTACAGAGGTTCGCTGCCAGACTGCTATTTGCCGCCAGGAAATTGCCTGCAACTTGATCGCCGATGTTCTCGAAAAACTGGGCAGGATTCTGGACGAAGGCTGGACTGCCCTTGAAGCCACTATTGATCCACTTGACTACACTCAAAGTGATCTGCATGAGAATCTGCTTGGCAATGGCAGTGGCGATAGTGTCGAGGCTGAAACTTTTGAGCTGGAGGGCGGCATTGGCAACTGACGATACAGTGTTTGTTGGCACAAGAAGAGTAGTATTGATCTCAACAGCAGGGTCGCTCACAATCCATTGGGCATGGACTTTTTGTGGCATGATAATGACTGATCCTGACACAATGGCCGCAGTAATGAAAAAAATCGAAATTATTGTTTGATTATTTTTCATTGAGTTTTTGTTTTCGGCATAAATACATAGCCGCCGTCATTCGGTCCGAATGTTATGCCCGCAGTATTGAAATATTGAGCGATACCACTGAAAGCCGCGGCAAAATCCTGGGCACCTTTCTGGTATTGACCCAAGCCGCTCAAGCTCACCAGGCTGTCTGAATAGACTTTTGTCAGATTTTGATCGGCAAAGAGAAGTTCACTGATTGAATTTACGAGACTAAGATGAAAGTTGGCCAAAGGTGCCGGTACTGGCATTGCAAGGAATCCATTTAAAATTTTTTGATAATTTACCACGATAGGGTCGAGTTGTTTGAGAATAGTCGGATCATTAGCATTGAGGCTTTGTTGGACAATAGTCAGTTCTGGAGTTTCTATAGTTGCATCATCATTTATGATATTTCCTATAGCATTTCCATAATTTATAAGGGCGGTATTGCTGGAATTATTAATTATTTTAATATTGTTTTCGTTATAAACTTTTGGAGTTGGAATATATGTTCCATCGGACATAACCTGGCCTACGATTTCTTGTTGTGTTTGCGGATCGTTGAAGTCGGCTCCAGCCTGCTCATATTGCGCGTATTTTGAAAAGAGATCCTCACCAAAAATGTCTGTTGGTGTCAATGTAGTTTCCGGCATCACTGATCCTATTTTTCCATTAAGCCATGCCGATGACGTACCAAAGGCGTCTAAAAGAGCCTTTTGCCAATTTCCCTGATATGCGACGGAGGTGTTGTACATGGTTGTCGTAGCGAGTTCGACTTCAGCTTGGCTGTCCCCATAAGAAGCATTTTGTTGGGCTAAAACAATGCGATTCTCATATTCAGAAATCAGGAAAGCGCTGATGATAATGATGATCGCAATGACAAGCAAGATGAAATTTTTGGAGCTGGGGTATTTCAAGGCAATAATTTCAAAGCGATAAGGCAAAAAATAAGAAAAAAGGCAGAAGCGGACTATGCAGGGACAATTATAGCAAATTAGTTACGTCAATAATAGCCAAAAACGTTGCTATTTCATGATCAAATGTGGAAAACTATTGCCGATTGTGGGTAGTTGTAGCAACAATTGCTCTCCAGTCGTCAAGAGTAAGCTCTTCAGCCCTTATTTTTACTGAAAATCCCCTTTCCTGCCATATTTTTTGCAAGGTTTCTCTGTCCAAGCCCATAGTTAGGTCTTTGTTTTCGATATTTTTTATTAAAACTTTGCGTTTGTGGGCAAAACCAGCTTTTACAACAGAGAAAAAATTTTCTTCAGAACCACTATTTTTTATTTTGTTATACTCGGTAGAGTCGTTATTGAAGAATTTCTTCGAAATAGTGTCAATAAGAAGTACTGCAGAATCAACATTCGGCACAGGCCGGAAATATCTTGCCGGCACGGTAGTGATGTATGACGGTTTCCCATAAGCTTTGACACTGATGGAAAGAATACTCTCCTTTTGGCCTTTTTTGTTACCGGTATTTACGGTGATCCGCTTCGCCACTTCTTTTTGCACCATAAGTACCATCCGTTGTGGTTGGCACGATGATTCTAAGAATTTTCTCAAAAATTCACCGGTAATGTAGTATGGAATATTCGCCGCCAGGATATATTCTCCGCAGACAAGTCCGTCCTCATTGAGATTTTCTAAACTAAAGTCAAGAATATCGCGATGGATGATTTTTAGCTTCCCCATTTTTACCGCATCCGAGAATTTTTCTTGTAGAAAAGAGATGGCTCGGTCGTCTTTTTCAACAGCAACAATTGTTGCGCCGGTAGAAAGAATTTTTTCTGTCAAAGCACCTTTACCGGGCCCAACTTCAAGTACGATCGAGTCGGGACCAATGTTTGCAGCTCGGATCATTGTATTTGCCACATGCGGTGCGTGAAGGAAATTTTGCCCGAGAGATTTTTTCGCAATGAAGTTATTCAAATTTTTTTCTTGGGGTATCATATTTTTATTTTTTTATTATTTAGTTTCTTCATTTTACTCAAAAATCTATTGAAAGTAACTCACGTTGTTCGTTGATGAGTCCTTTATCTATATCGCCGATAAATTCCGACGGTGCATTGATTTTTTGTGATCCAAAAATAGTGCGAATTTGGGCATAGCTCAAAAAAACTTTCTTTTTAGCCCGAGTCAGTGCGACATAAAAGAGTCGCCGTTCTTCTTCCTCTTCAGCCTGGCTTATACCGTGTTCATTCATGCGTTTATGAGGAAATAAATCTTCTTCGAGTCCCGTGATGAAGACATAATCAAACTCGAGACCCTTTGAAGCATGCACCGTCATGAGCTTGATGGCATTGTTGTCTTTTTCCAATTCATCTTGGTCTGTTGCCAGTGCGGCATTTTCGAGAAGTGCCTCAATAGAGCCATATTGAGCTGCAACAGAGACAAGCTCTTTGATGTTTTCTAGTTTCTCTTCTCCTTCCGCGGTGCCATTTCTGAATGAGGCCTCCATGCCACTTTCGCGTAGGATATATTTCACCAGAGCGGCTGGAGGTTCTGTTTCCGAAGCTTGTTTGATTCGATCAAGCAGGGTCATGAAAGTAGAAACTTTCTGCCGCAAAGCCGGTCCGAGACTTTCTGTCTGCCCTGCTATGACTTTAATCATCGTGGCTTTACCGATGCCGCGCGGCGGTACATTGATCACTCGCACCATATCGTTCGAGCTATCACGATTGACGGCCGCTCTGATAAAAGAAATGACATCTTTTATTTCTTTTCGGTCGAAGAAGCGCGTACCGAGGATTTGATATGGAACATGTTCCCGTAAAAAAGCCTCTTCCAACACCCGCGACTGAAAATTTGCCCGGTAAAGGACAGCAATGTCGCGCGGTTCTACTTTTTTTGTTCTGCCGTCATTATTATTTTCATTGATAAGTTCCGCCGCTTTACTTGCTACCGCTCTCGCTTCGTCTATTTCAGTATATGAAATGGTCAGCTCAATTTTTTCTCCGGCGGCATTTTTTGTAAAAAGTGTCTTATCACGACGTAATTTATTTTTCTCTATGACACCATTTGCCGCCGCAAGTATCGTCTGAGTCGATCGATAATTTTCTTCGAGAAGGATAACTTTTGCTGTAGGATAATCTTTTTCAAAATTCAAAATGTTGGCGATACTGGCACCTCGCCAGCTGTATATGCAGTTATGTACCGGAATATTATTTGCAATATAATTATGGACTTTGTCCACGTCTACATCATAAACTTTTCCTTTATAGTTTTCTCTCGTTACCTGTGTGATAGTTTCTTCGACGATCTTCCCGTCATTCAAGACTCCGATTTTCATACCGGGCAGAAGATTTCCTGCAGGTTGGAAAGCCATTTTCTTGCCCACAACAAGAGAGATAGTTCTGTATATTGTCAAGTTATCATGTAATGTGGATATACGCTTTGCTAGTATTTCTGCTTCTCCATAATCGAGTCTCGATATCTCCATTCTCCAGTCATTATTCTTACCACGACGCACCGGAAAATCATTTTTAATAAGGATTTCTTTGAAGACATTGTCTGTAGTATTTATGGCTATTCTACTTAATCCCCATGGATTCCTGATACTTTTCCTTTTGTCATCAAACATGGTTAATCTGATATTAATGCGTTGACGATCAGTATTTGTCCTTGTTGTGCCTTGGGGTAGATAATGGGGGTATTCTGGCGACAAATGAGTCTCTTTGAATAGCTTCTTGATCCGCTCTCGTGTGTCTATCGTACTAAAAATAAGGTCAATGTCCTTTTGTCGCATGAGCATATTTCTTCCAGCAACTGAAAATACTGCTGTCGGTATGCCGTATTTTGCCGCGAATATCATTTCCTCACGCAGAGCTTCCTGTTTAGTTGTGCATATCTTCAGTATCCATATTTTATCAGCTTTTTCTTGATTACATCGAACTTGCAGACCTATGGATTCAACATCTTGAGCACTTTTTCTGATACTTTTTGCCATGCCGATCCGGTAGCCTTTATTTCGGCGGTGCATAAGATAGACATAGTAATTATTGCGGTCCGTTGATAATCTTGCAAAAAATATATGTCCAGGCGTGGCCGTTATTTTTTGTTTATTTTCAGTGATGAGTGTTATCATTTCACCGGAATATTCCCTTGAATGTATATGAGTAACTTTCCCCTTGCATGTATAGCCATTTCCTGCTGCAGAAATAATTTCCATACCTGGAGTAATTGTGTCAATTTTTCTAATACCTTGAGGTGTCAATATATCTGTTTCAGGTAGTAGACACTGGTCTATATCGCCAACCACGGCGATATTTTTATGCTTTTCCGAGAGAAGTTTGACGATTTCGTATTGGACTTTATTCGTATCCTGATATTCATCCACATGCACATACTGCCATACGGAAGAATAATGATCGCGGACATTGGTATCGTGTTTGAGAAGTAAAGCCGTTTTCAACAAAAGATCATCAAAATCAAGGGATTTCTCCTTTTTCAAAGTGGCTTCATAGCGATCCCAAACATCAGCGACGACATTGGAAAAATAGTCAGCGGCTTTTTCTCGAAAAGCACTATGCGTCACGGCATCACCCTTCTCTCGGGATATGACATTCAAAATAAGCCCCGGCTCATATTGTTTTGGGTCGAGATTCAGACTTTCTATGGCATCTTTCACAGCTTTTTTTGAATCATTCCTGTCGTAAATAGTAAAATGTCGAGGAATATCGAGTTTGATACATTGCTCCTTTATAATATGTACTCCTAAAGCATGAAATGTGCTGATAAATGGCCGTTCATCCATTGAGATAGGCCGATTTATTGTCATATCGGAGGATAGGAGGCGATTCACTCGCTCGCGCATCTCTTTTGCCGCCTTATTAGTGAAGGTAATAGCCAATATACTGGCAGGATTGACGCCATTTTGGATAAGATTGAGAATCCGATGGGTAATAGTCTTCGTCTTCCCCGCTCCGGCTCCAGCCAAGATAAGTAAAGGGCCTTCGGTATTTAAGACGGCCTCTTTTTGTTGCTCATTTAGATTTTCCTTGATATTTTCTTCTACGTTTATCATTTTTTAGCCATTTTAGATCCTCAACTATAGCACAATTTTATCCACATGGCTGGGTTGACTTTAGGATACATTTCGCATACTCTTGTCAGGTAACCTTAAATACCGAGTTACATAAAAAGGCTTAATGGAGCCATTTACTGATACAGTCGCTTGACCGCACGACAGTTACGAAAGACCACAGACCTTCCGCCTTCCCCATTTCTATTATGAAATTTTTCTCTTACCATAAGCCCATACATAGTTTTTTTCGTCTCGGAGCTCTTTCTCGGAAGCTCGTCTTTATTTTTCTTTGCAGTATGAGTCTTTCCATCTATCCCGTCATGGCTTATGCGGGATTTTTTTCTTCTATTTCAGGCATCTTTGGTCTTTCCCCCAATAACGTCTCTGCTGATACTGTTGCAACAACAGCTTCTATAACATCAAGTTCTATAACACTCGTTTCTTCTACTACCGGCCAATTGTCGGCGAATATATTGATTCCGCCGACGAATTCAGACCTAGATCCCGACACAAGTGTTGCTTCTACTGACATACCTGTATCTGATAACGCTATTATGCCGGAAAGTACTCCTATTACCAGCAGTACAAGTACCAATCCATATCTTAATACTGAAATAAGCGTATATACGGTTCATCCTGGTGATACTCTTTCCGAAATTGCCAAACTCTTCGGTGTTTCCGTTAATACAATTATTTGGGCAAACGATCTGTCTTCCAGTCCTACCTTGACTCAAGGTGAAACCTTGGTTATATTGCCAATTACAGGAATTAATTATACTTTCAAGAAAGGAGATACTCTCCAAAGTGTCGTTAAAGAATGCAATGCCGATCTCACTGAAGTCCTTCAGTATAACGATATCACTTTGGACTCAACTACGACAGTTGGCGAGACTATTATCATTCCTGATGCGACATTTGATTCAACGGGAGCACAATGTTCACCACAAGTATCATCTCATTCGGGATCTAAAACATCGAAGGCAACCAAGCCATGGAATGGTAAAGGCGTACCACCCGAACGTCTATGGGGTGCTCCTGGCGAGGAACCAGCTCATAATACCGATGGTCCTATTTATCAAGATTATTATGATCTTCCACTTGCATGCGCTGTTGAAACCCAAGGTCTCCACGGATACAATGCTGTTGATCTTGCCGCACCGAAGGGTACGCCAATTCTCGCTTCGGCCCCTGGTACTGTCATTATAAGCAGAATGGGAGGTTGGAATGGAGGTTATGGCAATTATATTGTCATCAGTCATCCGAATGGGACTCAGACATTGTATGCTCATACAAGCAAAGATCTTGTCTCAAGCGGCGAAGAAGTTATTCAAGGTCAGGAAATTGGTCTTGTGGGTGCAACTGGAGAAGCCACCGGCCCGCATGTCCATTTTGAAATCCGCGGTGCATGGAATCCTTTCGTCAGAAAAGTTGGAACGCGTTTGTGTCAATAATAACGTCTTATCTTAAAAATTCCTTTGCCGATATTGGAGGGCTTCGAGAATGTGTTCCTTTTGTATTTCTACAGAGGCTTCAAGATCAGCAATAGTACGAGCGACATGTATTGTTCGACGATATGCTCGGCCAGAAAGTTGCAGTTTTTTTGCATACAATATGAGGATATTTTTTACGTCACTCGATAAAGGCGAATACTGATTCTGATAGTGAAATTTTCTGGCCGCAATGATTCTAGTACGAACTATATCTGAAGACTCCAATCGTCCGCCATTATTTTCTGAATTATCTCCAAAAGTACCGGTAAATTTTTCATATTCTATCTTCGACATCTGTACCCAGAGATCGATTCGATCAATGATAGGTCCGGACAACTTCTTACGATATCGACTAAGCTCATGGTCGGTGCATACGCATTTTTTCTTCAAACTGCTTAACGAATATCCACATGGACACGGGTTCATGGCCGCGATGAATATGCATTGGGCGGGGTAGGTCACGGATCCTCGAGCTCTTGTCACGGTAATAGTGTGTTCTTCAAGCGGTTGTCGCAGAGATTCTATGACCCGTGAATCAAATTCAGGAAATTCATCGAGGAATAGAACTCCGCGATGGGCGAGAGTGATTTCTCCCGGCCGGAGAGCGTTGCTTCCACCGACGATTGAAACATATGAAGAAGTATGGTGCGGGGCACGGAAGGGCGGCATAGTGATGATTCCGCTTTCAAGCGTCTTGGCCATGGAATGTATTTCGGTCACTTCTAAAATTTCCTCATAGGAAAGCGGTGGTAGGATGCCGGGGAAGGCTTTTGCCAGCATAGTCTTGCCTGTTCCTGGAGATCCATACATGGCTATGTTGTGTCTACCAGCGCCGGCGATTTCGAGGGCACGTTTGGCGTTTTCTTGGCCGTAAATAGAAGCGAAATCGGCTGGTGCATCTTTTGTGTCTTTATTTTTAAATGTATTTTTTTCTTGCGAGTATGAAATAGTCGTCGGTATCTGAGGGTAGAGCCTTTCCTGTCCAGTGATATGTTCAGTGATTTCTTTCAATGTTCCTGCTGGATATATAGTAACGCCTAACACTAAGGCCGCTTCTTTGGCGTTTTCTTTCGCTAAGAAAATTTCTCGAAAACCTACAGCCTTTGCCTTGCGAACCATAGCGAGTACCCCATGCACTTTTCTGATAGTACCAATGAGGGAAAGCTCACCGATAAAAAGCTTCCCTTCAGGACTGAAATGCAATTCCCCACTTGCGAGGAGATACCCTATAGCCATTCCAAGATCAAATGTTGGTCCTTCTTTTCTCAAATCCGCTGGCGCCAAACTGATGACCACTTTTTGATTTTTCTGTTTTGGCGAGACAAAACCGGAATTTTTTATCGCCGCAGACATTCTGTCTTTCGATTCCCCGACCGCTTTATCTCCGAGACCGACGATAGAAAAAGCATGAAGACCATTGGAAAGATCCACTTCGATGGTCACAATATCTGCCCGCATATCTGCTACTTGCGCTGAATATATTTTTGAGACGCTCATCTTGCTAGTCTAGCAAAGAGAGATAGAATCCTTATAAAGGAAAGTTAAAATTTCGATGATTTTCTACAGCAGACAATATTTTTATTTATTTGTCAGGTGCTTCATACATGTCTGAGCGGAAGGATTAGCCGAAAGTCTTTCTCGTTCGATAGGTTCTCCGCATATTTCACAGTTTCCATACGAGCCATTTTTAATTTTGTCCAAAGCTAGAGTGATATGTGTCAATTGAGTTTCCAATTGTCCAAGAATAGATATATTTTCCTCATAATCTTCCAATTTATCAGCGACTTCATTTTCATCTGCATTGTCAGTCTCCATTTTTGAAGGTCCTGTTTCCCAACCGCCAGCAATTTTTGGGTCTTTATGGCCAATACCTTCGAGATCCGTTTCAAGAACGGCTTTTTCTTTCTCCAGTTTTTTTCTAAAAAATTCGAGGTCTTTTTTATTCATGTGTATTTCTATTTTGCTACCGTATTTCATTACTAATACTAGCGCACATAGGTTTGTTTTTCAATCCGATTGACAATATCGCTAAAAGTCGGTTCACTGCCAGCTATAACAAGGGTCTGGTTATCAATAAATCCATAGAGGAATACCGGCGTTCCACTTGCATTGACAAATTCACGGATATTTTTGTTATCGAGAATTCGATCTTCATATTTTCCGTTTGTATTGATGACAAAACCAAACAAAGAGCTCACATCTTCGGGCATGGTAGGTTCCCATGCCAACATACCAGCAAACGTATTTTGGAAAAAGTTCGTCGTTAATATCATAAACGGCGTCGTATTATCAAAACCAAGCATCCACGTAGTATTAAGCGATGTGGTAAAGGCATTAGGAGGGTTCATGCCGATTTTTGCTATAAATTCTGGCGCAGTAACTTGCATAGTAGTCGGAGTAGTTAAACTGACATATGTTTCTTCAAGTATAATTCCCATAATGCCGCTATTTGCATCTTTTTTTTTCAATGTGGATAACGAAGACAATAGTGCTTGAGCATTGTAGCCGCTTATGTTAATTATTTTCTGTGTATCGGGAGTGATAATACTTGGAATAATAGGTGTCGTATTTCCAGGGGAGACGTTTCCTATTGTAGCGGGAGCTCCCGTCGTCGTTGTGGATTGTTTACCGATAGGACTTATTGTATATACATAATAACCTCCCCATATTCCGAGAGCAATTAAAATGAGACTGATGATGATTTTTAAAATACTTTTAATGATGCCGTTTCTGGAATGAGAACTGGAATGGAGACTAGAATTAGAATGAGATTTTTCTGGTCGCGGTGGTACGATGACAGCGGTAGTGCTTAATTCAGATGTTGATTCAAATGGTGGAATTATTTTTTGATTTCCTTGAGCAAAGGTAGGTTGAAGCGGCACAGGTATAGAAGGTACATGAGCTGGCGTATCAATGGAAGGCGTCTCATTCACTGTAGGAGTTTCTTTTCTACGAGCATCCGCTTCAGCAATGGATATTGAAGCACTGGAAATTTTTTTCTGCGCCATCATCTCCGCAATATCATGCTCGTATGTCCGGATAACAGGAATCTTGTGGATTGGATCTTCTTCTTCCATAGTTGGATTATAGCAGATTTATGGAATATTTATATCGAATATTTTTTTCTATCCTATTTTTTCTGAGATAGTATCAGAAGGATTTCGTGGGCGACGTTCGCTCCGTTCACTTCTCTGTCCGCGTCCTCGATTACCTGTTCTGCCGGCGTATACAGGAGAGCCTCCCGTGGAAAGAAGGTATTTTTTTGGATTTTGATCGAGGTCAATAAAATCGTCAGCCGCTTCAATGAGTTTACTCGACGTTGATTTTCCAAAAGAAACCACCTCTACTTGGCAACCTTCATGCATTTGAAGATATTCGACGAGGGGTACGAAGTCACCGTCACCAGTCACGAGGACAACCGCATCGAGTTTGGGTGAAAGTTTTACTGCATCTATAGCCATGCCAACATCCCAGTCTGCTTTCTTGCTTCCTCCAGCGAATATTTGGAGATCTTTGGTCTTTGCTTCGATACCCATTTTTGTCAAAGCTTCGAAAAAAGCTTTCTCATCCCCTGCTTCAGTGGTAATGACGTACGCCACAGCGCGGATAAGGGAACGGTCAAGCAAAGCGTCCTTAACTATCTGTGCAAAATTAACCCTCGCATGATAGAGATTTTTGGCTGTGTGATACAGATTTTGTGTATCAATAAAAATTCCGACGCGTTGTTTATTGTGTTTAATGACTGACATAGTATTTAAATACCAATTTAATTATAAAAACGTGATAAAAGTCAACTATTTTTTAAGATCAAGCTTCTTGGTGATCGAAGAATAGCGGCGAGGATATTTTTTCTTCAAATAATTCAAATGTGACTGGCGATCGGCAACCATAGCCAAAAGGCCGCGTCTTGAGTGATTGTCTTTTTTATGCTTTTTCAAATGATTCGCCAGCTCGTCTATTCTTTTGCTTAAAATAGAAATCTGCACTTCAGGAGAACCAGTATCCGTCGGATGAATGGCCACTTCTTTGATGACTTTGCTTTTTTGTCTTGGTGTTAACATGATTGCACTACAGTAGCATAAATGGTCGTAATCTGCAAATGTGCTAGAATAATTCTATGTCGCACAATATCTCTTCAATAAAAAAAAATTCTAGATCTTCCGACATAGAAAAGCTTAAAAAAGAATTTCTTCAATATGTTGAGATTGAAAAAGGCCGCAGTTTGAGTACGGTTTCAAATTATGATCATTACCTTTCTATTTTCCTTGACTTCGCCAGAATCAATAAACCAAGTGAAATCAACGACGATCTTATTCGTAATTTCCGACTATGGCTCAATCGGCAGAGTTCGGGGAGGAGTTCTTCAGATTCAGTAGGGTCTCTGAAGAAAAAAACCCAGAATTATTATCTCATCGCTTTACGGTCATTTCTTAAATATGCCTCTCGGCGCGGTATTACTTCCCTGCCGGCTGACAGAATAGAGCTGGCAAAGGTGCCAGAACGATCGCTTGATCTTGTTTCTCCCGATGATTTGAGCCGTCTTTTGGCCGGTCCTGATACATCTACCCTCAGAGGTCTGCGTGATAAAGCCATCATTGAATTACTTTTTTCCACCGGTTTGCGCGTTTCCGAGCTCTGCGGTCTGCCTCGTGATCTTGATATCAATCGAGATGAATTCTCTGTCCGTGGTAAAGGTGAAAAAGTCCGAGTGGTTTTTGTTTCTGAAACAGCTCGGAAAGCTGTCAAAGAATATCTCGATAAGCGAAAGGACATGGATGATGCTCTTTTTGTTCAGATTCTACCCAATCGGAGAATCTATCCACCATCCCTTCGACTGACATCTCGATCAGTCGAGCGTATCGTCGAGCATTATGCCATCAAGGCTGGTATATCAAAAAAGATGACACCGCATGTCTTACGACATCTTTTTGCCACTGATTTATTGAGAAATGGGGCTGATTTACGGTCAGTTCAAATGTTTTTAGGTCATGCCAATATCGCCACGACCCAGGTCTATACACATATTACTGATGCCCAGCTGGGCAAAATCCATAAAAAGTTTCATAATAAAGGAAAATAAATGGAAATGAAGATGATAAAATATACAAGCCGAAATAAATAAAAAATAAAGAAAAAATAAAGAAAAAAAGTAAAAATATGAAAATCATATCGTGGAACGTCAACGGTTTGAGGGCGAATGTAAAAAAAGGTGGTTTCGACTGGTTTATCAACGAGTCTCCTGACATTTATTGTATTCAGGAAACAAAAGCTCAGGCGGAACAGCTCGAAGAAGGTATTCGCAATCCTGACGGTTATTATTCTTTTTTCGATCACTCGAAAGGTCGGAAAGGATATAGTGGTGTGGCAATATATGTTAAGAAATCTCTGAATATCGAGAAAGTCGAGTATGCTCTTGGAGTACCGGAACTCGATCAAGAAGGCAGGTTCTTAGCCATATTTTTCAATAGTTCCAATAAGAACAAAAATGTTTTGCCGGGAAAACTTGTAGTTATCAATACATACTTCCCTAATGGCGGCGGTGGTCCGATCAGACTTGATTTTAAGTTGCGATTCTATGATGTTTTTCTTAAATATGTAAATGTCCTGCGAAAGAAAGGTTACGAAGTTATTTTCTGTGGAGATATAAATACGGCGCATACGGAGATTGACTTAGCACGACCGAAAGAAAATGTAGATAATACAGGTTTTTTGCCTATTGAAAGAAAGTGGATTGATAAAGTAATTGCGGCAGGATACGTCGATGTGTTCCGTTCTTTCTATCCAAAAGAAACAGGTAAATATACATATTGGGATATGAAAACATTTGCAAGAGATAGAAATGTCGGTTGGAGAATAGATTATTTTTTTGCCAGTGCTGGTATTTTGAAGAGAATTTATAAGGCTAATATTCACGAGATGGTCATGGGTTCCGATCATTGCCCTATAGAAATTGACTTAAAGTAAAATAGAATCAAAGTTATCCACAGTTGGTATAAATTTTGTCCTTTACAATGTCTTTTATGTGATACAATAAAGGACAGATTAGGTTGAGTCGAAACCGAGGAATGACTTTAACCACAAGTTCTTTAAAAAAATAGGTCAAGGGCAAGCACAGCTCTCTTTTTGAAGAAGAAATTATGACCCCTAGTTAGCTCGGCAGAAGTTGCATTCTTTCTCAATATATTTTTTGATCCACATCGTGGGTCGTGTCACATCGTGACTGAATGTCAGCCTCTCCCCTGGTTTCTTTGTTGGTTAGTTTATCTTCTTCACAAGCCGCGTTTAGCGATTCTATTTTTTAATCTCTTAAGAACCGCATACTACGCGGCTTTGTTTTGCCTATTTCACGTGAAACGTTATAATATCTTAATAATATAGCAAAAATATGGCTAATTATATGCTTGATTTAGGAGACATGATATTTACTATGTATTTCTTTTATATTTTTATTTTCCTTTTCTTCACGAACTTTTTTACCCATATCCCCCATTTTCTTAAGGGCATTTTCCGGTAAATTAATCAATTCTAAAGCCCTTTTTTCAAGATATTCTTTCGTATTGAATTCAGGTTTTTCAAGGATTTCTTCGAGCAATGCGTTTAGTAACCAACCGATTTTCGGCCCCGCACTAATCTTTGATATTTCCATTATTCTATTGCCATCTATTTTAAGCATGGCGACAGAAATAGGATCATGAAGTGCTTCCTCAATCATTGATTCATATTTTCTCAAACGATAAGGATTTTCTTTTGGTCTGCCTGTGCCAATTCTGTCGCACATACGGATATTTACAAGATCCCATATATTTTCTTTTCCAACATTAACAATCATCCGGCGGACGGCTGATAGTGTAATTGTCTCAGTATCAGAAAAAAACATGTGCCAACGGACCAGTTTAGTAACTTTTTCGACAGTTTTTCTAGGTAATTTAAGCCTTTCTAGTATCATTTTTGTTTCACGTGAACCAACTACTTCATGGCCATAAAACGTGAATTGGGATGTTTCACGTGAAAATCGACGTGTTTCAGGCTTAGCTATATCATGTAATAGAGCCGTTATTCTCAATTCAAGAGGTAATTTCTTATCAGCAGAATGCTGTACTGTTCTCAGAAGATGTTCCCAAACGTCAAAAGCATGAGCTTTATTCTGCCCTACGCCAATTCCCTTCTCAAGTTCTGGAATTATATATTTTAGAATTCCAAGCTCGTGAGCTAATTCCAGAGCTTTTTTTGGTTCTGGAGACATTATCATCTTTACGAACTCATCGCGAATTCTTTCTTTGGATATCTCTTTAAGTAGATGAGCGTTGGAAATTATGGCTTTTTTAGTCTCGATGTTAATCGTGAAACCTAATTCAGCGCTTAAACGAACGGCTCGAAGAAGCCGTAAGGCATCCTCAGCGAATCTTTCAGAGGGATTTCCTACTGTCCTTATAATTTTGTCCTTTATATCAGAGAAACCACCGTAAAGGTCGATAATGTCCTTTATAGAGCCTTTAGAAAGATTTACAGCTACGGCGTTTATAGTGAAATCTCGCCTTTTGAGATCATCCTCTACTTTATCACTGAAACGAACCTGATCAGGGTGTCTCCGGTCACTATAGACACTTTCTATACGATATGGCGTAACTTCGACAATCTTCAAAGTCTCATCCTGACTGTTTTCATTGACCACCCCGACCGTACCGAATTCATTTTCGTAAAAAGTTTTCGTAAAAAGTGGTAGGATCTGCTCTGGACGAGCATTTGTTGTTATATCCCAATCAATCGGTTTCCTACCAAGGAAAAGATCACGCGTACAGCCGCCAACCAGGTATGTCTGAAAACCCGCTTTTTCGAGCGTTTCAACAATAATAACTATTTCTTTTGGAATCGGGCTGTTTTTCATGGTTTTGTTGGGCGACAACTGGATGACTAATTTAATCACTAATATTGACAACAGTATGGTAGCATTCTTTTTAGAAAAATGATATTATACTATTATATCATACTATGGATACGGTACAGGTTAAAAATATGGCTATATTACTTCGTAATTCAGGACTCTCATATTCTGAAATTATTAAGGAAATTAAGGTACCAAAAAGCACCCTGTCGTACTGGTTGAAAAATATCCCGCTTGATGATCGCGGGCGAGCATTGCTCCAGTCCCGTCTGGTCGAAAAACAAAAGAGGGGTAGATTCTCAACTTCCATTGCTTTACGGGCAAGGAAAGTCTTTAAAGAGAAAGTCGCTTTTGATGCGGCCGAAAAAGAATTTAATGTTTTCTGCAAGGAAGATAAAGAAAATAATTATTCTTTCTTTACGACGGGCATTGCCTTGTATTGGTCATCAGGAGGGAAGAAGGGAAATCATTTTCAGTTTGTTAGTTCAGATCCTGATATGATGTTGTTTATGATTAAGTGGGTGGAAAAGTATGTTAAGGTTCCCAAAAGAGATATTCGCTTCAGAATATGCATCAAAGAAGCCTATATGGCTCAAAATTTGGATAATTTTTGGTCCAGGACACTTTTGATTCCCAAAGAAAGTCTTAAAATAAGCATACAAAAGGTTATTTACAGCAATATTAATCACATTTCTCAATCAAAAACCACGAAAAACCCATATTATAAGGGCTCGTGTATGATGACAATATCTGGAGTGGCTATTTTAAGGAAGATTTTAGCTTGGCAAAATCTGCTTATCAAGTATTATAAGGACACGTTAAATAATACGTAATAAGGACTGACCAGTTGACACAATACTTGCTCCCGTAGTGAAATGGATATCACACCAGTCTTCGGAACTGTTATTGGGGGTTCGAATCCCTCCGGGAGCACAATTAAAAAGCAGTCTCTGCTTTTTAATTGTGCTCCCGAGCGAGACGCCTGCGCGTCTCGCGTGAGGGATTCGAAAGACTTTTCCGTATCGAGCGAAGCGAGATCGGAAAAGTACCTGGCTACGTAGTAGCCGAATCCCTCCTTTATAAAAGACACTAAAATATCTAGCAAAAAATAATTAATTCTGCTATGATGCTCTCACGTTTGATATGTAACCATATTGAAAATTATTGCGGGCATGGTTTAGTGGTAGAACACGTCCTTGCCAAGGACGAGACGGGAGTTCGATTCTCCCTGCCCGCACAGATTTTTTGACCTTGATTTCGCACCGATTTCCCAAAAACTGTGGATAAGTCTGGGGATACTGTTGGTAAAAGACATAAAAAATGGCTTATATCCATAAGGTCAAAAACCATTTTTCTCTTCATTTTAATTAAAATATAGCTCCATAGAGCCGTTTTAGTTAAAAAGACACTATTTTTTACCCACTATGATCGATTCTAAGCTCAATTCACGGCTGAAAGGGAACATTGGCGAGGATATTGCTTGTACATTTCTTATGAAGAAAGGTTTTACTATTGTGGATAGGAATTACTTAAAGAAGTGGGGAGAAATTGATATTGTGACGAAAAAGAAAAATATTTTTCATTTTATTGAAGTTAAAAGCGTTGAAGTAAAATCTACTGCCGCTCATACAAATGTCTCTAACGATTCCTTTCGTCCTGAAGAAAATGTCCATGTCCTTAAGCAAAGACGTCTACGGCGGGTGGTACAGACATATCTTCTCGAAAGGGGACAAGGCCTTGATGTTGAATTCTTTTTTCATGTCGTGGTGGTGCGGATGAATACAGAAACCCGCCGGGCCAAGGTCTCGATGATTGAAAATGTCATTTTATAAGCACCCTATAAGTGGAGTTTTGATAATGTCTGTGATACGATGGGGAAGTTCTATTTTCAGCCTTTTTCCTTGTGGCGTCTGAATATTTTCGGAGTGTGGTGTAACGGCTAACATCCCTGTTTTGGGAACAGGTGACTCCGGGTTCGAATCCCGGCACTCCGACCAGTTTTATCGTTCGGTATTGATCATTACATAAGACCAAAATGCGGGATTAGTTAAATGGTATAATAACAGTTTTCCAAACTGTGGTCGGGAGTTCGATTCTCCCATCCCGCACAGACAAGGTTCATTCGAGTTACATGAAATTATGAAGACTATTATTGTTATATTAAATAATTATTCAGGAGCTCTAACTATACTCATAGCATTGATTACAGGATTATAGGCAGTCTTAAAGTTAAGAGAATATCTTAAGGATAAAAAATTCCAAACTTATCATGATCTCATAGACCAGATGGTAAACGAGACAAGGAATCCGGACCGAGTGATTAAACTGGATAGACAAATTGCTATAATTTTTGAGCTTAGGAATTATACCAATTATTATCCTGTCACCCACAGGATATTAACTGATTTGAAGGTTACATGGAAAGACCAGCCAAGAATAATAAAGGAGATTGACCTAACTCTCGATTTTATTTCTAAGGAGTGGTTCACTAGAATTTATAGAAAATTATTTAAGAAATGAATGTTTAATTTGCGTCAAAATACAAAAACCGCCCTACGGCGGCTTTTGTATTGTTTTCAGAAAACAAAAATCAGATTTTTCCTTATTTCACCGCGTCTTTGAGAGCTTTTGCGGCGCGGAACTTAGGAACTTTCATTGCGGGAACCTGGATAGCTTCACCGGTGCGAGGGTTACGAGCTTCGCGGGCGGCCCGCTGTTTGACGGAGAAGATGCCGAGGCCAGCAACGGAGACTTCCTCGCCTTTCTTCATGGTGTTGACGATAGAATCAAACACAACATCAACAGCCTGTTCTGCCTGGACCTTTGTACCTCCCAATATTGCGTGGACTGCGTCCACAATTCCTGCTTTGTTCATGTAAATTATTTTTTTAATTATTAATAATACTGCTCATAATGGATTTAACCACTGCAGACATTATATAACAAGCCATTTTTGGCGCAATAGGCCAAAAATAGTGACACAATTTACAAGATAGGGCAATTTGTGGCGAAAAATTAGTGTACGGATATCAAATTTAGCGAGCAAATTCGATGGCTCTCGTCTCGCGAATGATAGTCACTTTGATTTCACCTGGATATTTCAGATCTTTCTCGATTTTCAGAGCTATATCTCGGGCCATATTCTTAGCTTCGAGATCGGTAATGGCTTCTGGAGTGACAAAAATACGGATTTCTCGGCCGGCTTGGAGAGCATAGGATTTCTCGACGCCTTTAAAACCATTAGCGATAGCTTCAAGATCACCTAGGCGCTTCAGATAATTCTCAATGGAATCACTGCGGGCACCTGGTCGAGCACCGGAAATAGCATCGGCAGTCTGGACGATGCGCGATTCTATGGTCTCATAGGGATATTCTTCATGATGAGCTTGCATGGCTTTGACAATGTCTTCACCAGCGCCGAATTTTTGGAGGATTCTGCGGCCGATTTCAACGTGGGTACCTGCCACTTCATGGTCAAGAGCTTTACCGAGGTCGTGAAGAAGGGCACCAGCTTTGGCTACAGCCACGTTTGCGCCGAGTTCTTCGGCAATCATGCCTGAGATATGAGTCATTTCTATGGAGTGTTGAAGGACATTCTGACCGTAGCTTGTACGGAAGTGTAATCGTCCGAGAATAAGGAGGATACGCGGATCTAGGCCAACGACGCCACATTCATACGCCGCTTGTTCACCTTTTTCTTTAATGGTTTTATTTATGTCAGCTTGAGCCTGTTCGACAACTTTTTCTATCTTTGCCGGCTGAATGCGGCCGTCGCGGATGAGTTCTTCGAGAGCGACTTTGGCGATGTGACGACGAACTGGATCGAAGGATGAAATAGTAATGGCACCCGGCGTATCATCAACAATGACTTCCACGCCGGTCATTCTCTCGAAGGCTTTGATATTTCTGCCTTCCTTGCCGATGATTTTGCCTTTTATTTCATCGTTCGGAATGGTGACAAAGGTTGACATAACATCCATAGCCACCGAGCTTGCGAGTCGCTGGATAGAAATAGCCAAAATGTCCTTGGCTTTTTTATCAAGGACTTCCTGACCAGAAGTGTCGAGCTTTTGCATCCGCACAAGGAGATCAGCCTCAGCATTTTTCTCAATAGTTTTCAAGAGCTCATCGCGAGCTTCTTCTTCGGTCAAACGGGCGATTTTTTGCAGAGTCTCCTTCTTCTCCAGCTCCATTTTATCTGCCCGGTCGCGGATAGTGCGGATTTCGGCGATTCTCTCTTTGATGATCTCTACTTCCTTATCAATATCAGTTTGGCGCTTATCAAGCAAATCCTCTTTTTTGATGAGGCGCATCTCCATCTGTTGTGTCTTTTCTTCTTTTTCTTTTATCTCCAGCCGCGATTGTTCAAGCAAAGTCTCGGCTTTTTTCTCGGCTTCAGCGGTGATTTTCTTGGCATCTTCTTTGGCGGTCAAAAGCATCTCTTTGATTTCCAATTCCATTGAGCCTTTTTTGCCCAAAGAAATAATCAATCGGAGATAATAACCGATAATGATGCCGAGGACTCCGGCGGCTCCCAAAAAAACTGCTACTAATTTTAATGACATGTGCGAAGCGGCTTCGCTGTTCTAGTTGTCTACGCCAATGTTAATGTATCGATAATCAATAAGGATTAAATTCATGGAAGGTAAGTATAGTAGTACATTATCAGACGAGTGTTTCCGGAAAAACTAAGCCGTAAAAATTAAATTTAATAATGAATAGATAATATAATAAGTTATAAAAAAAGTCCAATTTATGGACTTTTTTTATAGCATCTTATTTTATCTAGTATTTATAGGATTTTATCTATAATACCGTATTTTTTTGCTTCCTCAGCGGACATGAAGAAATCGCGGTCAACGTCCTTCTCGATTTTTGAAAGCGGCTGGGCGGTATTCTTCGCCATGATTTTGTTGAGATTCTCACGCATCTTAAGAATGTGCCGGGCGCTGATCTCTATGTCGGATGCCTGACCTTCAGCACCGCCGAGTGGCTGATGGATCATGATTTCGGCATTTTCCAAAGCATATCGTTTACCTTTTGTTCCAGCGGAGAGAACCAGAGCGGCGCCGGAAGCGGCAATACCAACACAGACAGTTGAGACGTTATTTTTAATATGGTTCATAGTATCAACGATAGCAAGAGTGGCACTGACTGAACCACCGGGAGAATTGATGTAAAGATTTATTTCTTTCTTCGGATCTTCAGATTGGAGAAAGAGAAGCTGGGCAATAATAATGTTGGCCACATGGTCATCAATGGGGCCGCCGAGGAAAATGATATTGTCCTTAAGCAGACGCGAATAGATATCGTAGGCGCGTTCTCCGAGACTGGTTTTTTCTATAACGGTTGGTATAAGCATGGGAGCATTATTACACATCTTTGGAATAAATGGAAGTGGCGGATATTTTTGCTGGTGATATACTATATCTACAATTCATGCGACTGCACAGATTTTTTGCACGCAATCTTTCAGTAAGTAAGCAGGCGCCCCAATTTGGTGGGCATAGCGGAACGAACTCAAAGGAAATCGTAGAAGGCAGTATCATCACCTACGCGCATGACACGCATCAATGGCAGAGGGTTTTTCGGTATGGCCAGGGCGATCGCGTCATTCTCTTTGACGGATCAGGAAATGACTATGTCTGTGAAATCCTTGCATTTCCAGGTGAAATCAATGGTGTAACCACCGGGGCCGTTTTACGCGTGGTTGAAGTTCGCGTGAATACTATAAAACCTGATCGTCAGGTTATTCTTGTTGTGGCGTTGGTAAAAAAGGATACTTTTGAATGGATTGTAGAGAAGGCGACTGAGCTTGGGGTGGCGGAAATCATTCCCGTGCTGGCCGAAAGAAGTGAGAAGAAAAGTTTGAATACTGAGCGGCTTGAGAAGGTATTGATTGAGGCGGCGGAGCAATCGGGTAGGGGAGATGTGCCGGTATTACATGGAGTGATGGATGTTGTGGAGGTTTTGAAAAATAAAGAGATTATTTCAAGAGAAATTGTTTTTGACCCTTCGGGGAGAAAATTTATTGAGGAAGATTTTGCTATGAAAAGTAGTAATCTAGAAAAAAATAAGGACGATAGAGTAACTGTCTTTGTCGGACCAGAAGGGGGCTGGTCTCCAGAAGAACTTGAATTATTTAAAGAATCTAGTCTACCGATACTTTCGCTTGGACCACAAATATTGCGAACAGAGACGGCTGTTGTGGCGGTTCTTTCGAAGATTGTTTTTTGAGTATTTCGGATGTAGTATTTATTAACCAACATGCGCGAAATAGAAATAAAATTACGAGTGCGTGATCTTGATGACCTTGAGAAAAAACTTAAGACGAAAGGTTGTAGCATATCTGAGTCAATCAGCCAACATGATGTTATATATTCACTCAAGAGCAGTACAGAAGAATTTGAAAATTCAAAAGAAGGGGACATTATTATCCGTATTCGTCATCTCAGAGATTCAGCTCAATTAAATCTTAAACAACAAAAGTCAGGTGAAATGGATAATTTGGAATATGAAACGGAGGTGAAAGATCCAGAGGAAATGCACAAAATCCTTCTCACTCTCGGTTGGTCACCTATAATAGAAGTAAAAAAATTGCGTCGAAAAGGAAAGCTTGGGTCGTACGAAGTCTGTCTCGACTGCGTTGAGGATCTTGGTACATTTGTGGAGCTTGAAAAGCTGACAAGCGATGATGCGAATCCCGAAGAAGTTAAGGAAGAATTATTCGAAAAATTGGAATCGTTTGGCCTGTCCCGAAAAGATGAAGAGATAATGGGATATGACACGCAGTTGTACCATCTGAAGATGAAGAAGTAATTTATCATCTCTGCGATGCTCGACGCTTGATTATTCCCCCCATTTACTATAAGCTTGTTCTTATCAAGAGAGCTGTCTCTTTTTTATTTACTTATTTTTTCAGGCTTATTAAAGTTTAATCATTCATTATTATATGCAACGCGACTATCCACTTGAACGAGTACGAAATTTTGGGGTTATTGCCCATATTGATGCGGGGAAGACGACGACCTCGGAGCGCATTCTCTATTATACCGGCATGATCCACAAGATCGGTGAAGTCCATGACGGGGCTACGACGACCGACTGGATGGAACAGGAGCGCGAGCGCGGTATTACTATCACAGCTGCGGCTATTACGTGTTTCTGGAGTCCTACGTATATGACTGGTTATGCTGTAGGTACACCGGGTGTAAAAGGTGCTGATGGTAAGCCCGATGTTAGTAAGAAATGCCGTTTCAATGTTATTGATACACCCGGACATATTGACTTTACCGTGGAGGTGAAGCGTTCGCTTCGCGTGCTCGATGGTGCAGTTGTTGTCTTCGATGGTGTGGCTGGCGTGGAGCCACAGTCTGAGACGAACTGGCGTTATGCCGATGAAAGCAATGTACCGCGTCTTTGTTTTATCAATAAAATGGATCGCATCGGAGCTAGCTTTGAAAAGTCTTACGCTTCTATTCTTGAACGTCTCAATAAACATGCTGTTAGATTCCAGCTTCCAATAGGACTCGAAAGTGAGCACAAAGGTGTGGTAGATCTCCTCAAGATGAAGGCCTATTATTTCGATGGTGAAAAAGGCGACAAGATCCGCGAGGAAGAAATTCCCGCCAATCTTGTCGAAGATGCCAAGAAATATCGTGCCGAGCTTATTGAAAAGGCTGTTGAACATGATGATGCACTCATGCAGAAATATCTCGACGGTAAAGAAATTCCCCTTGATGATTTGAAGAAAGTTATTCGCACAGCTGTCATTGCCAACAAAATATTTCCGGTCTTTACTGGTTCCGCTCTCAAAAATGTCGGCGTCCAGCTTGTTCTTGACGCGGTTATTGATTATCTCCCGTCGCCACTCGATATTCCTCCGGTTAAAGGCATCAATCCAAACACCGGCGAGGAAGTCATTCGCCATGCTTCCGACGAAGAGCCTTTTTCCGCGCTGGCTTTCAAGCTCCAGAACGATCCGTTCGTCGGTCAGCTGACATTCTTTCGCGTGTATTCGGGTACGATTGAAGCGGGTACGTATCTCTATAACTCGACAACCGGCAAAAAAGAACGTCTCGGTCGCATCGTCCGTCTCCAGGCTAATGATCGCGAAGAAGTAAAGAAAGTTTTTGCCGGCGAAATTGCCGCCGCTGTCGGTATCAAGGACGCTTTAACTTCAAACACGTTCTGCGACGAGGAAAATCCTATCGTTCTTGAAACAATCAAATTCATGCAACCGGTGGTTTCACTCCGTATTGAGCCTAAGACTAAAGCCGATCAGGAAAAAATGGGTATGGCTCTGCATAAGCTCGGTAATGAAGATCCGACATTTAGGGTTTCTTCAAACAGTGAAACAGGGGAGACGATTATTTCTGGTATGGGTGAGCTTCACCTTGAGATCATGGTTGACCGTATGAAGCGCGAGTTTGGCGTGGAAGCGAATGTCGGTAAGCCGCAAGTGGCATATCGTGAGACTATTTTGAGTGAGGCTGAAGCAGAAGCCAAATATATCAAGCAAACCGGCGGTAAAGGTCAGTACGGTCACGTTGTCTTGACTCTTTCACCAATGAAGCCGCTTGTTGAAGGACAGAAGATTCCCAAAAATGTCAGCCGTTACGACGATTTTGAATTTATCAACTCCATTAAAGGAGGTGTCATTCCAAATGAGTTCATTCCCGCTGTAGAAAAAGGTGTCCACGAAGCCATGGATCGCGGCATTGTCGCCGGCTATAAAATGGTCAATGTTTCCTGCGAGCTGACCTTCGGTTCATATCACGATGTTGACTCTTCGGAAATCGCCTACAAGATCGCTGGTTCGCAAGCCTTCCAAGATGCCGCCAAGCGTGCCAAGCCAGTCATTCTTGAGCCGATTATGAAAATTGAAGTCCTTTTCCCGGAGAAATTTATGGGTGATGTGACTGGTTCTATTTCTTCTCGCCGCGGAACGATCGAAGAAATGACCGAACGCGGTCAAGTCAAAGTTCTTCACGCCAAAGTGCCGCTTTCAGAAATGTTCGGCTATACCACTCAGCTTCGTTCGATGACGTCGGGACAGGGAAATGCCATGATGGAATTTGATCATTATGAAGTGGTGCCGGCTAATGTAGCGAAGGAGATAATTGAAGCTCGTAAATAGATAAAATCCCCTATAGATATTTTAGAGAAACCGACGTTCCGTCCTGGTGGACGGACGTCTCCCTCTCACAAAGCTGCCTGCTGGCACTTTGTTCCGAGAGTTTCTCTAAAATATCTATAGGGGATTTTTTTATATTCTTAAACCTTAATGATCTCCCAATCCTCATCAGTTATTTTATTCCTATTTATAAACATCATGATCTCCAATAGCGAGCAGGATTACTTCAGTTTTCGATTGATACTTGAAGACGATACGGTATTTATAATTAACCGAAAAACTGTATCTTCCTGCGAGTTTTCCATGTAATTTGTGAATTTTCAGTGTATCGAGATTTTTTCCATTTTTAAATAATTCAATTTTCTCCAACACCTCGTCAATGAGTTCAGTCTCAAGACTTTTGAGTTGGCGTACGAATGACGCTTTGTAGTAGAGCGTGATCATATATTCAGTAGGGGGTTAAGAAAGATCGATTATTAAACTTTTTTCATCAAATCTCGGAGATTGCCTTTCAAATTTGGTTCTTGTTCTGCTCGTAAGATGGCAAGAACAGCCTCCTCCTCGGCAAAACGGGTAAGAGCTTTTCGCACGACGTCGGCTTTGTTTGATGCTCTGCCGCTTTTAATCATCTTATGGATGAATTTTTCGAGATCGCTTGGAATTGGTACTGATAATGTGGTCATAAAATGTGGTTGTTAATTAAATTATATGATAATGTAATATGAATTTATCATACACCTTTTAGAATAGAAGTCAAATCAGTATTATAATGATATAATTACCTAATGAACAAAGCACGGAATTACAGAATATTTCTTACTGGCTATACTATTGCAGGATTTGCGTCAGGTTTATTTAATCCATTTTGGGTCATATTTATTCAAGGTTTTGGTGGATCATCAATTGAATCATTTGGTTTTGCTCTTGGTCTTGTGGGTTTAGCTCAATCAGTGACTACGTATATTGTTGGTAAACATTCCGATAAGCTTGGAAGAAAACCGTATCTGATAATCGGCGGCGTTTCTCAAGCTATAATTATAGTATGCTATACTTTTATCACATCTATCGGTGAATTATATACTCTTCAAATATTGCTCGGAATTGCATCAGCAATTGAAAATACGATGGTCACAGCACTTCTTGGAGATTTAACGGATAAATCTACACGAGGAGCTGATGTTGGCAGATATTCTGCTGTTACGGGTATATTTTCAGCTATTGCTATGATGATTGGTGGCTTTGTTGTGAAATATTTTGGTATAAACATAATATTTTATCTTGTGGCCGTCTTATTCTTAGTGACTTCGTCTATTATATTCTTTATTAACGAGAAGAATTCAGTTTGAAGCAGTAAAATTTGACTTCCATTTGGTCATTTGCTAGTATAGTTGGTACGCATTTTTCTTGCGTTGGCTGTTTGTTATTTATCAATTTTAGCGTTCCTTTATTAATAATTAAAATTTAACTTCGTTCCGCAGGGCCTGGCGCACTCGTCATTGGCACTTCGGGATTAAGCAATAAAATAATATGGCAGAATTCAATCGTTCAAAGCCACATGTAAATGTCGGCACTATTGGCCACGTTGACCACGGCAAGACTACCTTGACGGCGGCTATTCTTTCGGTGCAAGCGAAGGATGGCTTGGCTAAGCTCAAGGCCTATTCGGATATTGCGAAGGGTGGTACCGTCCGCGATGATTCGAAAATCGTTACTATTTCCCTGGCTCACGTCGAGTATGAGACGCCAAGTCGTCACTACGCTCACATTGATGCCCCAGGACATGCCGACTACATCAAGAACATGATTACCGGTGCCGCCCAGATGGACGGTGCTATTCTCGTTGTTTCTGCAACTGACGGTGTCATGCCTCAGACTCGTGAGCACATTCTTTTGGCGTATCAGGTTGGTGTGCCGAAAATTGTTGTTTTCCTCAACAAATGCGACATGGTTCCCGAGACTGATCTTCTCGATCTCGTCGAGGAAGAGGTTCGCGATCTTTTGACCAAGAATCATTACGATGGCAAGACAGCTCCTGTTATCCGCGGTTCCGCTCTCAAGGCTCTTGAAGGGGATCCTGTCTACGTTGCCAAGATAAAGGAATTGATGAATGCTCTTGATACACACATTCCAACGCCTGTTCGTGAAGTAGATAAGCCGTTCCTCATGCCTATCGAGGACATTTTCTCAATCGAAGGTCGTGGTACGGTGGTTACCGGTCGCATCGAGCGCGGTACGGTCAAGCTCAACGAAGAAGTGGAGATTGTTGGCTTCAAGGATACTTCGAAAACTGTCGTCACAGGTATCGAAATGTTCAATAAACAGCTCAAGGAAGGTATCGCTGGTGACAATGCCGGTTTGCTTCTGCGAGGTGTTGCTAAGGATGACGTTTCTCGCGGTCAGGTCCTGGCAAAGACTGGCTCTGTTAAGCCGCATACTGATTTTGAAGCTGAGGTCTACATTTTGAAGAAAGAAGAGGGCGGTCGCCATACGCCATTCTTTACCGGTTACAAGCCTCAGTTCTACATCCGCACGACAGACGTGACCGGTGAAGTGACTTTGCCGGAAAAGGTTGAAATGGTTATGCCTGGTGACACCGTGACGTTCAAAGTCAAGCTCGTTTCGCCAGTGGCTCTCGATGCTCAACAGCGCTTTGCCATCCGTGAAGGTGGCAAGACGGTCGGTGCGGGAGTCGTAACAAAGATTGTCGCTTAAATTAGACAATTAAACATAATCAAATCATAAAAATTAGTTCATTAAATTAAAATGGCCACCGCAGTAAAAAAATCAGAGACCGTCGTAACTAGCGAAAAGACATCAAAAGGAGCGCCCAAGGCGGCGAAGATAAAGATTACGCCGAAAGAAGGCGATGTGGCCCGTTTGCGCATTCGTGTCCGGGCGTACGAGCATAAGATTCTCGATGCTTCGGTTAAGCAGATTATGGACACGGCCATAAGATACGATGTGAAGTTTTACGGGCCGGTGCCATTGCCGACTGAAACAAAGAAATATACTGTGAACCGATCAGCCTTCATTTACAAGAATGCCCGTGAACAGTTCGAGATGAGAGTGCACAAGCGATTGATTGACATTTTGAATCCGACGCCTAAGATAATCGAAGCTCTGACGAACTTGAGCTTACCATCGGGCGTTAACATTGACGTTAAAATGATGTAAATATAAAGAGGTGCTCGGTGAAGTGGTCGTCAAAAGCGACCGCGCCAGCCAAGCCAACCACTAAATATACCGCATAGCGGAACTGATATGAAATTTATTCTTGGACGAAAACTGAATATGACTCAAATCTTCGATAAAGAAGGGGTTGTTCATCCTGCAACCATCGTCTTTGCCGCTCCTGTTGTGGTGACGCAAGTCAAAACCGATGAAAAAGACGGTTATGTCGCTGTGCAAGTCGGTGAAGGCACACGCAAAGCTTCGCGAATAAGCCAAGCGGTCAAAGGTCATACCAAAGGACTTGGTAATTTTGCTCGGATTCAGGAATTTCGTTTGGATCAACAGGGTATGCCTGGTACTCCTAACGCAAAGGCTGTTGATGCCCTCACAGGAACAGTCAAAGTTGGCGATAAGATGGACATTTCTCAATTCAAAGAAGGTGATATCGTCGAAGTCAGCGCTGTTTCGAAAGGTAAGGGATTTCAAGGCGTGGTTAAGCGCCACGGTTTCCACGGTGGCCCTCGAACTCACGGTCAGAAACACTCCGAGCGCGAACCGGGTTCCATCGGCGGTGGTCTTCGCAACAAAGTGCCAAAGAAAATGCGTATGGCCGGTCGCATGGGCGGTGATCGCATAACAGTTAAGAATCTGAAAGTCGTCCATATTGATGCCGCCGCCAATGAGATTTACATTTCTGGTGCAATACCGGGAACACGCGGAACGCTTGTGGAAATCGTTGCCAACAGTTAGGATGGCAACGAAGATATAATAAAGATATTGAAGCAATTTATTTAATAGAACATGGAAACAACAATATACAACCAAAAAGGTGAATCAGCAGGGAAAATAAAGCTTCCTGAAGCCATCTTTGGTGTGCCATGGAATGCTGACTTGGTTCACCAGGTGATGATTGCTATGCGGGCCAATGAACGCGATCCTATCGCTCATACCAAGACTCGCGGGGAAGTTTCCGGTGGGGGCAAGAAGCCGTGGCAACAGAAGGGTACTGGCCGCGCTCGTCACGGTTCTACTCGATCGCCTATTTGGGTTGGCGGAGGTATTGCTCACGGTCCTCGTAATGACAAAAATTATTCTCAGAAAATAAACCGTAAGGCAAAGGCTCAAGCACTTTTCGTCATTCTTTCCCGTAAATATCGTGACGGAGAAGTTCTTTTCCTCGATACGCTGATGTTCGGTGCTCCGAAAGCAAAAGATGCCAAAGCTGTGCTCGGCTCATTGGCGAAAGTAAAAGGCTTCGAGAAGCTTGCTACCAAGCCGAAGAATGCCGCTCTTATTGCCGTCGGCGAGCGATACCCGGAATTGGTCAAAAGTTTTGGCAATTTCGGCAATGTTGCCATCGAGGAGCTCCGCAATGTCAATCCACTGTCGGTTCTTGACCATAAA
>Ga0302280_1000138_pt1 | contig 64018 bp, 56 predicted proteins | sample III_Fen_E1_1_FD_198771 | JGI IMG/M metagenome (GOLD analysis project Ga0302280, IMG submission 198771) | Peat permafrost microbial communities from Stordalen Mire near Abisko, Sweden - III_Fen_E1_1 | ecosystem: Environmental > Terrestrial > Soil > Wetlands > Permafrost | place: Sweden: Abisko... | reverse complement strand
TATTAAACCAATAATATGTCATCTATTTGATTATGATAAAATAGCATCGTATTCCAATAATTTATTGTTTTCGATAGCTTTGTTTGGCACTTCTAATAAAATATTCTAATAAATAATACTCTAGAACAATCATTTTTTTAATTTTACAAGTGACAACATTTTCCTGATGATGAAAATACATATCCACAAAGGGACTGCATAAAAGAAGGCCCATCGAATCCAATCATGCCTAATTATAAAAAATATAGTGCACGCAAAGGTAGACAGACTGATAAAGCAAATTATGAACATGGGCTCAGTCTTGAAAACTTTGTTGTATTCATTTCTTTTGCGAGAAGTCAAAGGCAGTTTATATGCGCTGCATGTTATTATATTTACTTCCATAAGTGGAATAGTCCATTAATGATTACATAAAGTAAAAGTAGCCAAAGAGCAGCACAGAAAACCTGAGCAATTGTGGCAGCAACGATCCACTCTTGCGTTGATCTAATTTCTTCAAATATTTGAAGCATAGTTTTTTCCCTATTCCAGTTATAGGGGTAAATAACTTCCTTATCTGGGCTGAAAGTTTGATTGAATATCACCATGGTATTAATATCTATTTAAATTAATTTAAACACCAAGTTATTAATTCAACCTGGTAGTTATTTCTGTTTAATAGCTTATTGACTCATCGTATAATCATCAGATAATATTTGAAATGATGAGCTAAATAAAAAAATACAGTCAAGGTATGCTCATATAGATGCAGAAATATGTTCTAATTATCCCGACGAACATGAAGGACTTAAAAAGAGTATTAACAACAGCATACTTGATAAGTATCTCACTGAACAGACACCCTGTCTTGATGCTATGGAAAGAGCAATATTTAGGGCATTCCCTTATTGGAATACCTCTCGCACAAGGATCACCAAAAATATTGCGGCAGTCATGCAGGGCGATTGGCAGTTTGAGTTTCTTTAATAAGGCAAACCTTTAATCATTTCCCATAAGAACGTAACTAATTCTATAGTTCGTGATATAAACGATCCCATTCTCTTAGGTAAAAATATTTCAATGTAAATCGTTTTCAATACAGTTATCTGGTATTTTGGTTACCATTAACCACAATGTTACTCGCAAATCTTGTCCACAACGAACCCAATTAACAGCCTAAATTTGGTGTTGCAGGCACCGGACTCATTATGCTTTTTTTCATGTTTTTTATATCCTTTGGGCTGTACATTTACTCTAATGTACTTGGTTCACCTTATAGCATGTATCTGCAGGTAAATTCGTTTTAAAATAGCACCTCTGCCCCACTTCATTTATTAGCATAATCGGATGCCTCTTTGCCGTATTATGCGCTGCAAGTCCAACCGCACTACTAATTCCGATGACCATCCTTTATGTCTGTGCCAGCGCTGCACTGCATTTTCGAATTTACAACAATGCATTAAAGCCAACCCTCATCTAAATGATAATTCTCTTGCTGATGTTGGGTTTCTTCTACATTTTCAATGCCTACTTCTACTACACTAATTTCTCAAAATACGCGACGACTACCTCCGATTCTGCACCTCTTGAGGCTCATCTGTTGTTTAGAAACTTTCCTTAATCCAGTCATCTTTGATTATCGTTACTTAGCTATTTGAAATTGTCCTATAATTGATCTTATAAGAGATGAGTGTTCCATTAAAGAGCAAAAATACAGTAAAGACAGAGATAGATGAGTGGGGGCGTAGAAAGTTTCATCTCGAATAGGGTTCAGCTGAGGAGTAGCCTGAAGAAAAAGAATTGATTGATGTCGGAAGGAATAAGAGTATGCTTATTGGGAGAGAAGAAAACCTTAACATTTAAAAATATGTCGGTCGCATTGAGAAGAGCATGAAGAGCAAGAAGAAGGAGATCTTTTACTGTAAGGAGGGATTCAAATGTGATCTCGCTTATATCACACACCTTAACAGCCCACAGCACAACAGGAAATTAGGAATGTCAATGAAGGTCATGGCTGTAAGCACTTAAGCAGTGACTAATAAATTTAAAAATATGAAGGCTGCAGCAAATCCTCTTGAACCAAAGTAGATAAAGAAATAAGGAAATGATATTAAGATATAGACAAAAATGGAATAAATATTGAAGAAGTAATAAGAAGAAGAAGAAAAAAATGAAGAGGAAAATGAAGATGAAGAAGATGATATTGAAGCCTAACTTATAGCTATGGGACTACCCACTTCCTTTGGCAGTAAAAAACAAAAACGTTGAATCTATATATCATTATTATCAAAATTAGATATCATTAATCTTATTCTGAAGATTCAAAGAAGGCAGCTGCATTGCGTTTGTATATATTTGGATTATTAACCCTATCCATCACCTCCTCTATACGTGAATCTCCTATAGATGATTATTAGTCTAAAAAATTTCTTTGCTCAACGGGATTGCCTTATATACCAGGCAGAATTTCCACTTTTACATCGAGTGCAGCCTGCATTCTAATGCTCATAAGAGAGGTGATAACAGCTCTGTATATTTTACTATGAGGTAAATCATTGCTTGATAAACTCTCAACAATCGATAACACTCCTTCTCCAATCAAGATACCTTCGTCTTATTGACTTCCCTCATGATAAACTTCCACTCTAATTTTTCTAAGTCCATCTTTTGGGACACTTAAGCTAATGTGCTCATTGAAAATAGGCTCAGAGCTTCTCTCAATAACCTCAGTCTCGAGGCCAATATCAGGTATTCTGACTCTTACATTGGGTTTGATTCCATTATAAAGGAGATGGAAATTATATCCTCTGATAATGCTAATTCTAACTGTTTTCGGTCCATCTTATAGTTGCTTTTATCTGAATGACTGGTCAGTATTTTTTCTCTCTTAAATTCTGATTTTCCGAAGTAAAACGAGTAAGTCAATTTCACTATGCAATCCTAAATACTCTACATTTTGGTCCAATCTGTTTTAATTAAGTTTACTAAAACTATATCTTTCCAGCAATTAGGGTCTTAAATTGATAAATTTTATCCCCATCTGCTCTAAATTTTCAATAAAATATTGCTGATCTACTTCGGAAGGCATTTACTCTGCCAGCAAGGTTAGATCTGAATTGTTTGAGCCAATGATAGGAGTCAGATCGAGAGTTGGATAAATTTTGCTTGAAAAAAATGTTAAAGCCAATTTTTATTTTTTACGTTTGTCGAGAATTAAACTAAAAGCTTCTTCTAAGGCTTTTGTTGATAGCTTAAGCTGCTTTTTGAGTCCTTCTATCAGTTATGGATAGTCATCTTACTTTTCGGAAGATTAGGTTATGGTTTAGATTCGATTTTTAGAGATAGCCTATACAAAGTGGCCAAGACCAGCCGGTCCTCGAAAAGCGTATACTTTAGCTCCAACGCGGATTTTCCTTGATCTGGACTGATCATCAACAACGATAAAATAATGTGAATCCACTGCCCATTTCGATTTGCTTAAAGTTTTTGCGATAGGCCTCAGATTGATATCAATACCGAAATGTTGACCAGCAGTATTCATGCTAATCGGGAGTAACTTCGTCGAAGCGAAATCATCTTCTCCCATTTGTAGCAGCAAACAACTTGCTTCAAGATCCACAAATCCTTCATCTCGAATAAGGGTCTTTTCAGTCGAGATGCGTTTTCCCTTTCTCGCAACTTCAAATCGTACCCATCCGAGTTCTCCTTCAAAGTTGATTATTTATGTAAATCGAATAACAATCCAAAAGCTATCTCTCGCATAATTATTGTGTGTTAATTCAAGCTGTCCTCGAGATTGTTTTTCGTACTTGATGCTGCACTGAGCGAGTGATACGAACATACCTAACTTATTTTTAAAAGCATAATCGCCTTTTAGACCTTCTTACCGAATAACAGAAATCAGTGGAGTTTTGAAGGAGGCAATCACTGCTTATTTTCTATCATAGTTACCCTTTTCCTTAGCATAGTAGACCATAAGTAGTCGTGCAGTACAGCTACCACATCTCAAATGCTGCACAATTTGAGGCGTTAAAGCAATTTTGTATGATCCTGTGATGATAAGAGGAGAAGTTAAATCAGATTCTAATTTGGAGTTAAATGGAGGGTAGTGAGGAGCAAGACTGATATTTTCGCCAAAAGGATCTATTGATAGTAGGAGATAATATTATTATTTGATGTTGAACTGCTGTCTTATTTTCACTTGGTCAACTGATGTCATTAACTCAAAATTTAGGTAGCCATTTTTAGGAAGAAATACATCTCTTACAGTCTATCTTCCAAGAGAAAGCTGATTACTCTTTTTAGCACTGTATTCGACTTTTAATTTAATCTTGCCAGCTATTCCCTATTGACTGACTGAGAACAGCGGAATTACTCGATACTAACTTCCTTTGACCACTAATTCATCTGAATGCAGGTCTCCACATAACTAGCTATCTCCTCCGACAGATACCCTCACATTTAGGGTTGATTCTCCTAGATACTGACCAATGGGCTCGGTGATAGTAAATTTATGAATTCCTTGGCAGTTAAGCTTATACTTATGTTTATCAAGCTGCAATTGAAAACGTCTAGAGCTTATTTGATCGTCTTCGAAGGGAAAACGATAAAAGACTGTACATTATCCAGTAGTGTCCTGTTCTAGATGCAACTCCTCGAGTGAAATGATAAATTTATGCTATATGATATTAGGTTATTATTATTATTTGTGCTTTTCTTCAATAAGAGCTTTATTTTAATGGAAAGATTCCTCTTTAATTTCAGAGTGCTTTTACGAAATGTTTTTTTACTATTAATTGGGTTGTTATAAAATATTGTCACTTTTGATGATCTGCTTCTATTTCTATCCTTATTCTTTAATTTATCTATTCGCTTGCTTCTGCGTATTCTATTCAATATCCTATTGCTAGTTTTTAAGATCCTCCATATCTTTAAGTTGTCTATTTTTAAGAGCGATCCAATTATACAGAAGTGAAGTATTTGACATTTTTATGTTCTATAAAACCTAGTCGAACGATTAATAGATAACTTTATTTAGCAGTAACCAGAACCAAATACTGAAAGTCTTTCCTCCTTCTTTAGTGAAATACACTCGTAATTTAGACAGACTCACTTGATTTGATCCCTATTATACTTTGAGGAGTTAATCCATTTTTTGTACAACATTTTTACACTAATGTACAAAGATGTTGCTAACCACCTCTTTAATCGAGTTGGCTCCAGTAAATTGGATTATCTTCAAACAAAGTTTTCCCTATCCCTTGAGCCACTCGGTAAAGGGGTCTACTTCAATAGCATCTCTTAAATAATCAGTAATTTATTTGAGTTAGCTGCCCAACACTTCAATTAAACCCTGCTTAGAAATAACTCCAAAAGTGCTTTTCTGTTTTATTATATTAACGTAATCGGCTATTTTTTTGTAAGGAATCCCTTTTAAGCAAATATTAAGTTGAGAATTAATAGCTTCTTTCGTCTTTTTAAAATCTTCAAATGAATTCGCGAGCTCTGTGCATTAAAAACTTTATCCATTTTCAAGTAAATGAAAGATATTTCCTCCTTTAAAACCTAGTCTGTCAATAAAATTGGTAAATTGAATATTATCGGACCTTTTCAAATTCATAAAATTAAGAAGTTCTTTCGCAGCTGTGGGATTGGAAAAGGAATCAATAAGAGCCAGTAACTCTGTAAAATCATCAATTGTGCCTTTTTATCGAATTTATAACTATCTCTTCTTTTATTAATTCTACTTTTCTTTTTTATCTTCATTATCAATCTACGGTAAGTTAACCTAGAGATTAACTTCATTCTTATGTGAATTAAGAAAAGTTTGAATTTGTGCTGTAGTTCCTATATATGCAGAGAGGTAACATTGCCCGACTGGCTTATCTGTCACTGTTGTAATTGTGGCGACTCCTTTTTCAATGACGGTGGGCAGGATACTGGTTTTAACTGCCATTTAATTTAGTCTTCCTTCCAGCATAAAGCCTTTGTATATTTTTGTCAGCGGTAGTTTAATGATTCCTAAAAGACTCTATCTATCTTTGTTGGTCCAAAACTCCAAAATAAAAGGTATTTTATTCATCTTTGATATTTGAGCTTCTTCAATTGGAAACATAATCATTAAAGATGAAGGAATATTTGGACCCACCATTATCGTTTCTTTTTGACCATAAGGCAGGTAGCACACCACAAATTTATTGGATTTTATAAATTTAACACTAATTGCGGGGATCTATATAACCATATTCATTAATAAATTTGATCGCTTTCTCTATTGATGCATTAATTGAGGAACAGACTCCAATGGTATAAATGCAGGCTTTTTCCATGATTCCACCATTTTGGGTTGACTTACTTCCTTCAGCGGTAATTTAATGGGTGAATGTCTTCTCTCCTTCTCTAACTATTAATTAAGATTAACCACTCTTGAAAGAATATCTTTGTGTGCCTCAATGTCATCAGATTAATCCATTTGAGGCACCTTGTCGATATCACTTATACTTGCTTCTACTTTCCCTTAACGCTGCGAAACTGGAATAATTTAATCAAACTTTATGTTATTATTTCCAGCGTGTTCAGTATTTCGCTAAAAGGTTTTTGATATTTAAATCTGTTTATCCCTCTTAGATGGTAACGATTGTTTTTCCTCTTGAAAAATGGTCTAATAATCAAATTTATTTATTTAAGTCAGCTTGTTGACTGGAGTTATTTCTCCTCCAATTTACATTTATCGTTTAGGAATCACTTGATTCAGCAAAGGTGGTTGCTACTTAATTGACCGTGGTTTAGGAGATTATTTAATTTAGTCCTATTTTTTTAAACGAAGGTTAGAATATGTTAATATTTTCTAAACAGTTGGAAAGGGCTGCTATCTTTTTGAAGGTAATGGATCGCATTATAAATATTTGTTAGCATCAAAAGTTGCTGTGTTTGGCTCGATTCTAAGCGAGTTTGGGATTCGATCGTCTTTGAGGGATATAGGGGTAGGCTTAACATTTTTAAGTGAGTTTTTTTCCTTTGATTCCTCATAAAACTATAGAAAAATGTCTGGTTTTTCGACGGCCAAGACATCCAAAGCATTGATTTTATCAGGTTTACATTTGCATACTCCTGGACACTTACAATCTTTTATATTATCCGCAGGACAAATCTTACCCTTCATCTAAATATTATCGACTGGACAGATCTTCTCCGATGGCTTTCCCAAATCTTTTTTTTCTTCTTCTTCCAACTCTCTCAAAGCTATCTCCGGACTGAAGTGAGCAGACATCTCCAATTCTAATGATGCTACTTTTTTGCCAGTTCTGCCAATGACCTCGAAAAAGCCTTTCATGGGATTAAAGGGAGCTTACGATGTAATTGTAATACTACTTGGCAATAAATATACTTGGGTTTTAAATAGGAACTTAAGTTGACATCTGCAATTCCCAAATTCTCCACTTCTACTCGGAAGTTTTTTTTCATATCTCTTAGATAATTCTGAAAGAAGGTGATTGGACATTTAATCTAAAATAATTTTTAGAGATACATCATACTCTTGCAGCGCTTTACTACCCTAGGGTTCAAGAGTAACAGGCTCACTCTCACCCCAAAATTGGATATTTACTTTGTGTTTAAGTGTTGATGGTCGAATTGATTTGAGAATTCCTACCCTAATCCACATTATGCCGAATACAACATCATCCTCCACGCCAGGAGGAAGAACTCCTAAATATACCAATGAGTACTTCTATCTTGCTGACTCGTCATTTGAATAGTGATTATAACAGTGGCCTATCAAATAATAAACCTTTATTTTGCGAGATTACTCAGTATCAGAAAGTATAATTAGTTGTTAATTTAAATATCAAAAATAAAGGTTCTTGTTTTGCCTGGTACTCTTGATTTAACTTCTCTTTTTTTTTGAGGCCAGCCGCTTCTCTTTGTTTTCTATAGGTTCAACATAAGGCTACTATTTTCTTACTTGCTTGACATGACTGCACTCGAAGAGTATTTTTTGAACTCGTTCAAAACAATCATTTAGGTTTTGGCCCTGCGATTTATGAGCTTGACTTCTCACTACTAATTAATTTGATTTAGTAATAATGTTGCTGTACTTTAATTTGAGATTTGTTAAAGTATTTTCATCAACAGCAGAACACTAACCCAATTTAAGTCGCAGTTCAGCTTTTGAATTAGTTGTATTGACGCTTTGTCCTCCCGGACCTGATGAACGCATGAAATTTGTTTCGTACTACCCTTTTGTGAACTCAATGTCTTTTGGAGAGGACCACCTCGAGCTGAATAGGTATCGGCTTATATATGTCCATCTTGTGATCATCTATGCCAGAACTAATAATAATATTAATAATAATTGGAGTATGTAATCGATCAATTTTTAGCCATAAGTGCCTAGTGTTGTAGATTTCTAAAAACAGTATCTCAAGAAGAAGAAGCGACAAAGATAGTTAGATGAAATTGCGACTTTTAACAACAAATAACAGCAAGTCAAAAAGGGCAAAGATAATGATGAAGAATTTAATAGTACTGGTTGGGAGAGTATCTCAAAATAAAACGACAAAAAGGAAGATTTCTTTGAGATTTAGGGGAAAACTCTATTGGGAGAGTCAAAAAGTATTAAATATTTAAATTCTCTTTGGTTAACTATCGACACAGTGGCTCACTTTCTGATTGGATTTACTAAAATTTTGATTGGATTTACTTTTTGGCACTGGATAATTGATACTTTAATCATAATAGTAAACTTTGTGCACCTGGTCCACAAATGGAAAGTTCATCGATTAGCAGAGAGCTATCATACTAAAGATCACTGCCGTAAAATGTTTCATAATTTTTATCATTACTGTCTCCTTCTTTCAATTGCATTATGCGGCCTGCAAGGAATTAGTATTACCTATGTGGCATTATAGACAAAGCAAATAAATTTTTATTCTATATTAATGGGAATTGGACTCATTACTTCCATTTATATTGAAATAAGGCTGCTTCAGGCAAATCGATATATCCTTTGGATGGAAGGTTAAATCAATAGAAGATAAGTCATCCTTTCATAAGAGATTGAAATGAATTGATTATAATGAATATACTTAATATATATGATCTTTTTCGATATATTTATCATCTGACATCGCTTCTTGAGACGCTACTATAGGAAGATACGTATTCCTACAAAAAATGTTTAAGCCCAGTTGGGCACTTGGATTTCTTTGTGTTCAAGTCCAACTACACGCAATAGCACATTAAAATAGTATTAGCAGCCTTTTCGAAAAATTACATGAAAGCCCATGATACGGGCATCGACACAATAGCGAATATAATGGTTAAAAAGACAGGTGATTGGATTTGATCTTTGTAAGGTTTGATGTTTGTTATAAATAGATACCCAGATACGCAGCACATTGTGATAATTAGTGTTGTGCCCACCATAATGAATAGTTTTGTTGTGCCATGACTGATGAAGAACTGAGCTGTACTGCGGAGCATCAAATAAAAAGATTCTCTGGCGGAAGCACAGAAACCTTTACCTGTAATTGCGATCATTATGTAGGCATTTTAGGTGATGAAACGAACAATTCGTTCGAAACAAGCAACTATGCATGTCGCACATTTTATTAAGATACCAACAGCCTTGCCCTCATTCCCCATGGTTTTTTGCTTGAGTTGGTTCTTATTTATAAAAGGGGTACAGTGAAAAATTAAAGGACAATTCTAATGAACATTACGATTGCGATTAAGAGTGATCCGAATGCAATGGATCCCAAATGATAAAAGGATCGACAAATGCTACGAAGAACAGGCGCAGTTGGCTGTCCTTCCTCAAAATACCAGATGGCAGTTGTGGAGCTCGTCCAAAACGATGCAATCCCAGCAAAAAAGTTCATTATCCTGAATAAATATGAAGTTACCATAGAAGTGCAAATATATAGAAAATAATAAGATATTGGTTTTGCTAATTCCATTCAACCATAGCAAAAGGAGTACCATCTATTGGAGCTATCTTACCTTTGTTGGAAGAAAAAAGAAAGAGGATGACAGTCACCCAAAAAGCCAAAAATAGCAACTGAAGGACAGCGATGTAAAAAGGGATTAAAAATGCAGAGCAGCAATCACGTACGAAATCAGCTGCAGCTTTAATTATTCCTATTGCTAAATTATTCAAATATTTACATATGCGAATCTATTTTCTCATGCAGCAGAGAATTAGAAATGAGATCAAAAAGAGTATTAGACACAGTGCTGAAGCAACTTTTTGATAAGTGGGATCCTTAAATGGTTCTGGAAGACTATCATAATTTAGCAAATCCTTCAATACTTGGAGCTGAGGCATTAAAGCAGTGGCAAGGCCGACTACCAGTTAGATAATTATCAGCAAAATAAGCATAGTCCAGACCATGCATCCAGCACAATAACGAATAAGCACTGAGTAAAAGATACTGATCAAAAGTGATACTCCTACCATATATATTAACAATGGCCATGCCACATAGATGTCAGAAAAATATTTTTGTAGTACACCTACATTTAGGACGTCAGTGATGAGTTTATCAGCAATCTGCTTTGCTGTATCCGATGGAAGGCAGTATGTAACAATTCTCGAAGTGGAGTATGGAATGAGTTGATTGCAATCTGTTATTTGTCCTGCAATCTTACAATCGAGGAGAGATGTTTCGTTTAAGGGGCATTGCTTTACACAAACATCTGTAATACTTGTACTATATTCGCCAATAAAAATGTAGGGATAATCTTAATATCCTGGAGTAAATCCACATTGATTTCCGTTGCTATCGAAAGGATAAACCAAATATTCAGGATTTCCAGTCGTAAAAGCGATGATAGCTATATAACCAACACCCACTAAGAATACCATAAATAACAGGCAGCAGAATAAATCGGTGCATCTTCGTTTGGTCACAGGACCGTTTCCATACTATTCCTCACACTTCTCGCCTCGGTAGTCTGGATCTTGTTCTCGATAGCTGAAGCTAGACCTTAGCAGAGGTTCACTCATTTGCCCACTGATTATGATAGGTTTACAATTTGATTAATGAAACAATGACTATTATAATATAAATTCTACTGTTTTGAAAAATTATATTACATAAAATTGGATAAATTGATAGATAATCAAGCAAGAGTACCCTTTATATCATTTAATAAATATTTGATTTGCTCATGATCCAATGTTTATCGACGTTCCGGCTAATTTCTATTCAATTATGAAACTCTCGAAAGCCATAGTGCATGGACGGAATATTACGATTACGGATGATTATTGTCTTGCATTTATCTCAATATTTTTCTTAGTTTTTCTTATATTTATCTTTGCTTTCTTCTGTATTAGCGAGGACTAGAATACCTGTTGAGAAACTCATAAAATTCTTTCATATAAATAATTTTTTTATCGTGATTGTCTTCTTTTTATATGATTTAATCATATATTCTGTATTTAATTTCCTTTGTTTCCGTTAATTGCTAACAAATTTACATGGCGAAATCTTTATTAATTAAACAGATGTATTTTGCAATTGTAATGAGAATATCTTCAATATCCTAAGCCAATTGATAATTTTCTTATCTTGAGTGTCTTGTATTATATTACTCTTCCTCATACAAAAGGAAAATTTTGTCAATATAGGCAAGGCATAATTATTTTTATTTCTTCCATCGTTAATAGAAAATAATAAGTTTTTAATTGATTTTTTTTCGTTCTTACATTGGCTAGAATTAGGTTATTAAATGAAGTCTATTTTATTATTTTTATAATTCAAAATATATTTTGCTCAAAATGTATTGATAGTTAAGCAGACTATTTTCAGCCGATTAGCAATTATCTAGGCATTATCTTTCAAATTCATGTTTAAATTCAGATTCATTAAATATATTCAAAAATTGTTGGATTATTTCGTGTAAAGTTGTTGTTAATATTGCTTCAGAGAGATTTTTAATTTATAAAGTTCTGCACATACTCTAAGAAAGACATGTTGATGATTATTCACTAACATAAGCAAAACTCTGTATCTAAATTAGGATTGATTTGGTAAACATCATTGCTTTTTTCATCATATTTTATTCTTTTTGATCCGAGCAGCACATATTTGCTATATTGTTGAATTGAACACCAATTATTTCAATTAATCTATCAAAGAATTCACCAGGTCTATCCCAATTGCTTATTGAAACATTTATTTCATCAAAAGAAATTAATTTCAACTAGATCAATAATCGAAAATCACTAAGCAACTTCATTTGTCCACGGATTTATCTCCTAACTTCTTGGATGTTTTTGTTTTATTATAAATGTATCATGTTTATTTATTTTTAATATGGTAAAATGAAAGCCTCAAAATTATTTAGGATGCTTATATTGGAACTATTAATTTCATTTTGTAAATGGTAGTTATAGTTATCCAAAGTGAGTCTCATGAGAAAAGTCAGAATTTATTTAATAATATTAAATTTATTTTAGATATATAAAGTTACTCGATTTCTTTAGCTTTCCATCATTTTTAAAAATAGAATTTATCCCATATTTCTTAATCCATATCCACTTTTAATATAATGCCATTTGACATCATAGTCTGTATTTTAAGTTAAATCATTGAACAATTTGTTATTCATTATATACTTGTATCTTCCTTTTTTAATAACTGATTTAATTATGTAATAACATTTCTTTTGTTATGGTCTAGTTAATTGATATCTTCTCTCATTTTAAATGGCTCTAATATTATCCACATCCAAAAGGCAATCTCGAAGCTCATCCATTTTCCTTTTAATTAACATATTTATTTATTCGTTAGTAAAAGTAAAAATAAATACTACCGATTAGCATATTGGATTATTAAAGGCATTTTCCCCATTGTTTTGAATTTATGCAAATTTAAAAATGGTGAGTAGGTAGTTTATCAGGCTTATAAACTAACCTCCATTATTTTAAAGAATTTGATTTTGCCTTATCACTAAAATTAATCGAAATTATTAGCACTACTTTAACATTTGTTAAAATATTCCAGTTATTATTAAGATTTTCTAAGGAGATGAATTAAACAAAAGTGGAAAATCTACTAGCAGCTCTTACTTATCATTAAGTGGGCAAATATTTGGAAATATGGTTGGATCAGTACCACTATTATTAATCTTACTCTCTCCTTTATAATTTTAATTTAGATAATATTTTCCATTAGATAAATTTAATTTTCTGCCCAAAATTTAATAAAATAATGTAGTTTGACCAGTTTTTGGTCCTGCACTAATTAAAATTGTTAGTTTCTTGTTTTTTGTTTTGGCAATTAGTTGATGGCATATTTCAATATATTCATGATTAGTAGGATTTTTTGGAAATTCAAATTGAAATTCTTCAAAAGCAAAGGTATTCTTCATTTTTTTCATATATTTCTAGTGAATTTCATTAAAGTTGAGGATGATGTTTTCATTTTTATTCAAAATTTAACTTCCAATTTTATTAATCACATCTAATCCTTTGGCACAATCAAGTAACATTTATTTTTATTCTTGGACTAATTTTCGATGAATTTGAAGTAATTGGGGTGATTATTTTGATACCTATAGAATTCTTTGCTCGAAGTTCGACCTCATTCGAGGATTTATTCTTTTTAATTGTTCGTACAATTCAATACTTTTCTCGCAATATCCAATTTCTTTGCAATACTAAGCATATTATCTAATTAAATCGGCATTATGAGGCTGATTACTGATTTTGATCTCAAAGTATCTACATTTCTAAGAATATTGCTTTAACTATTGACATATTTCTAGGATTAAATTAATGTTGTTTAGAGAAGAGATGGAGTTAAATATTTTAGTAAGTATATTCTTTTGAATCCTCAATAGGCCATTTTGTTATTATTTTTCTTTTTCATTTAATTTTTTTTTCTTTTTATTGATACAAGCAGCATGCTGAAGGGTATAAGAAAAGGCTTTAAGTAAATTTTATATAATCTCCTAATTCAATAGTTTTTGCTTAGATTTATCTTTTGATAGCAAAAGTTTATTTTACAAATCACTATTTTGTAAAAGTATTAACTTATAGGCGATAGAATATACTATAGTTGGGCTTAAATCTTTTATCTTGGGCTCCTAATCGAGAGAATAATTTATTAAATTTTAAATTTCTAAATTAGAAAAATATCCAAGCTCATAGGTCTATATTTAAAGGGTTTTAATAAATTTTATCTTAAGATCTTCAACAAGAATATCAAGTGTATTTCCCCAATTTATATCCTATTAGAGATGAATTAATAAATCACCAGCAAATTCGGTATCAAGTAAAATTAAAGTAATTGCTTCTGTGAACATGCATGTAAACATAAATTCAAGTTTTTTAAACATTATTCTGATTTCACGAGTTGCTCCGCATAAATTATTTAATAATTTTAGTTCCTTTTTGAAGTTAGTTTCAAGAAATTTTATATACCCCTCTTTTGATTCAACATTTTAATTCTGTTAGATTGTCCACTATGTTTAATGTTTCAATTAAAAGCTAAGACCGATAATTTTGCATAGTATCTCCACTCTTTGTTACAATGGTACAAGTATAATTTAATTGGTTTCTTACTCAAATGAAGGAATGCTCTAATAAAATGAATCATCTATGAAATTAACCTTTAAATCATTAAGTTCCTCTTTCAAATCATATTCTTTCATTCCAATATTCTCTATAATCTTTTTCATGATTTGACAGACAATTGAATTCATTTTATTGCATTGATCAAACCTCCATTTAATAATTTATTTTAACATTTTTTGATCGTCTTTCGAATTTAAACTATAAAATTGTTCCATATAAGATGATTGGATCTTGTCTGCATGCTTGTAAAGTTTAAAACTGTTCCATCCCTTGTCTTTGCTCCAAAATCTTTAAATTGCATCAAGTCTTTGGGCAACTCTTTTTACTTTTGATATTGGAGATACATCAATTCTATTGTATTTAATTATGTTTGAAAGGAGACCTTCAACAATCTAGAAATTTGGAATTATATTTGGATTTTGTTAATGCAAAATTTAAAACTGTTCCTTAATATATTTAAGCTGACTGATCATATCTTCTAAATCAATATTTGTAGCAGAGGTTACTAAGAATGAGATAGAGGAATAAAATTCATTTCTATCCTCATCTTCGATCATTTTTTTAAAATCAAAAATATTTAAAAATTCTTAAAGAGTTCTCTGAAAGCCATTGTTCGAGATATCATCAAATGCTTTTTGAGTAAATGCAACAGTAAATTTTATATCTCTTATTGATTTTAAAAAAGTAGTCTGAATGTAGTTAACTGTTAATATTTCAAGCGGTTTCCTTTGATCTCCGAACCCAGCAAAGTCCATTAAAGTGATCGTAATATTATCTAATTTTAATTGACCAATATTTGGCATTATTGTTAGTGATTGCATTCCGGTGCTTATTTCAGCCAGTTGAATTTCTGGGTTTATTCTATATTCCTAATTATTTAAGGGAACATAAAAATTATTTGTTCCCATTTTACTGCCGATCATAGTTTAAGGGGCCAAAACCAGATTAAAAGTTGCGGATTTGCCTGAACGAGTTAAACCCATTATCACCACTACAGTACCAGTAATTGTTTTTGCAATTCTATCAGCTTTGGCAATAGTTCTAAAAACATCCTTTCTCTTTATGTCAATATCTTTTTATTGGTGCATACTTTTTATTGAATAATTATCAACTTTATACCAATTTATTCTGTATAAATAAAATTAATTCTATGCTTTTTTCCATGATTTTTTTAAAAAAATGCATTTATCTAAGATAACGAGCTGATTTTATTTATTTTTCATTGTTTCAGCTGGATGCAAGAGGTAAAAAAAATATTGTAAAATAAGATGGAGTATGAAAGTCTTATTTTTCATGAATTTTTCAATATTTTTTCATTTATGTGAACATAAAATAGGCAATAAGATTTTTAAAGGCGCTCTATTAAATTTATTTTAATAATAAAATTAAAATGGTTCATTCGAGCTTAAAGAACTTTACCTTTAATATCAACTTTGATTTACAGTTTCTTTAATCAAAATGAATTGTATTTTCATTAAATGATGTCTTCAATAGATTTAGTCATAGACAAAAAGAATAGAAGTGCTCATATTTTAATTAAGGCAAAAAAATATAATTTGAATATGTCGGATATCTTTAACTTGATCAAGCATCATCAGTATACCATTAATTGCCTTATTTGATATTTAAAAATGAAGGGAAATAGTTTATTGCATGTCGAAATTAAAAAAGCAAAGAGAGAGAATCATAATATGGATAAAATACACTATTTCAATCAGATAAACATAACAAAAAGCAATGTATTGTATTTAATGAACATATAGTTATGAACTAATGAATGATCTGATATCAAGTCTCAAGGATCTTATATTGATAGTTTAGACTGTATTTTATTCACAAGTTAGTCAAATTTTTCAGCGAAACAATTCACCATTGCCTATTTATTAAGAGATAAGATGTCATAAGTTGAAAAAAAATTATTATCCATCTGCTAGTGATAGTTAGCGTCTTTCAAATCAATCACCAGAATGCTTTCGATCAGTTTTTTGAACTCACTATTGCCAAATTATGCAACAGGCTCCTTATTTTAATTTTAGATATTCTTTCTAAATGTGAAGATAATTACAAACTTTATTTAGAAAGATTTCCTGCTTCCATGCTTAAAGAATTTTCAGTTTAGTACTAATTTAACAATTATTTATCAACATTTATTCTTTATTCTTGAGCAGTGAGTCCTTTTTATTTATACAGAAGTTAAATGTGATTTTATGCTTATTTCCAGGTATTCTTCAGACTAATATCTAAAAGCAGAGAAGCTTCGATTTCATTCGTGAAGGACTCAAAGAAATTAACGTATTTGTTAAGAATCAGCCGAAGTCTAAATAGAATTGACAGTACTTTGATTAGTAATGAAGAAGCCGGTCCTTTTTCAGACGGCTCTTAACATCGCTCCAGGAAAGATTTTCAGTCCTCGCGTCGAACTTGGGTCTTTTTACTGGTTTGTTGTCAACGAACTATGAGCACAGGAAATAGATCCAATCTCCACGATCGTATTCCATGGGATTTGCAGTTGACTTAAGGATGCTTTCGAGGTTGAGTCTTTAGGCAGTTTGTTGAAAGTCCTCTCCGAGTTTGATGGAAAGGAGCAAATTTCTTTCAATTTAATAGTGAATTAATTTTAACTGCGAAATGTCTTTGCTCATCCATTTTTTAAATCTACTTTATGCTAATTGTACTTATTCCTAAGAAAGAATGTATCACAAATGTCAATTTGAATATGGATGGCTTGATTTCCCCGTTTAAGTATACTTGAACTGAGAAATGTTGATTTTCTATCGTCATATCGTTGGAAGCATATAAACAATATCCACATCTCGTATTGACTCCATTTGTCTTGTATCCGATAAAACATTTTGTTCCATTTATATTGAATGATTAAATCGCCCCAGCTCTGCTTTTTACGGATAGCATCAATAAATAGCTATTCAATCGGATCGTGTCTTTCTTAAAGAGTTGAAAGTTCTCTGTCTATCTATTTTTATTTTCTAAATTAACAAATATGGACATCCTTTTTTTGTGGCTAGAACAGAAATGATCAAAACGATCCAAATTAAGCAGTCTTTAAAGCACCTTTTATCTTACCAATGTATCCTTTGGCTCATTTGGAATCATGCAGGCTAAAGTAATTAATTCATAAATCTTTTCGAGACTCCTTTCTTGCATTAATATTGGAATAGACCAAATGATGGATTCTCTAGAAGACTAAGGTGTTGCTGAGGTCTTTCCATTTTAAAGAAGATGATCCTCTTTTTTGAAATTGGCATCATGTATTTAACTGCTATCCTTTCCAAATATATTATTAGACAAAGTATTGGAAGAATAATTTTACTTATCTTTATTACATTCGAATATAACTGAAAGTTATATTTGAGATGGGTATAATTAATTTGGCTTGTAAAGATTTTCAATATGCTGTTTTGCTTATTTCCAACTGCTATTCAAGGATATATCCTGCAGCAGTGACGCTTCTATTTAATTTGTGAATGATTCGAAGAATTTTGAATATTCGTAAATAATACATTAAAGTCTTATTTATTAAAAATGTACTTAAGATAATAGTTGTCTTATTTGGATTTAAAGTCCCCTTTATATTCTAACCACTAAATAGTTTATGCTTCTTCATTCCATTCAGGAGTTTGAATAAGATAATTATCGTTTATTTTTTAGCATAGATATGAAATCCAGTCTTTTCTGTTGTTCTCCATCGGATTGGTTTCAGAGCTTAAAATTGATTATAAGTTCATTCTTTTTGAGGTTTTATTGAAATTCTATTCTAATTTAATTGAAATCAGTAAATTACGTTCTATTTCATAGTGAATCTTCTCTAGTTAACTAACATCTTTGCTAAGCCATTTCTAAAGTCTATATTATGAAATTAATATCTTTTGGTGAAATAATTGGTATTTCTGCCGCGAATACCACTACGCTGGCAATACCACTAATAATAGATACCTCGATTTGAGCGTCTGATAAGGCAGGAAGTTAAAAATCTAGCCTCATCATTTTCAAATTTGTAAAAGCAAAGAAATACAATCCATTGTTCGTAAGCACTCCACTCTTCTTCGATTGAATGAAAATGTCTATCCCAGTTATTTTTAATGATTAAATCTTCCCAAGTTTGTTTTTTAAGTATTGCACTAATAAACATTACCTCAATTGGATCTGTTTTTCCTTAGAGAGTTATAAGATCATTATTAATATTGGCCTTTAATCTGAGTGGTAAAACAATTACTGCAACAAAACTTGATTATATTTTTTGAAGGATTTTCTTCTCGAGTAATCAATATTTAGAATTCTTTCAAGAACTCTTTATTTGATGAGTGAATTTTCAGGCCAACATGGAATTATTTAAGATAAAGCCAACAATTCACATATTTTAGAATTAGGACGCTTTATGGTCAATACTGTAAGAGACATAATATTTTATTTTGAATTCTAACACGATATGAATTTCTCCTCTGAAGAAGGATGCTATTTTTTAGATATGCTTTCACATTTATTGAGGAATAACTTAACGCTATTTACATTTTTATTATTTTCATCAATTTATTTTTCAGTATTTTAAAAAAATTCTTAATTAAAAAATTACTAAAGTTATTTATCAGTTTCTGTAAATTTAACTTTATTATTTGGGCGAAAAAGTTTTTATATGTTCTCTTTTGCCACTCTCCAGTTATTCTAAAGACTAATATCTAAAAGCAGAGAAGCTTCGATTTCATTTGTGAAGGAGTTAAAGAAATTGGTGTATTTGTTTAGAATTAGTCCAAGTCTGAATAGAATTGACAGTACTTTGATTAATATTGAATAAGCCTGTCCTTTTCCAGGTGGCTCTGAACGTTTCTCCACGAAAACATCTCAGTTCTCCCGTCAAACTCGGGTTTCTTTACTGGCTTGTTGTCAGCGAACTGTGAGCACAGGAAATAAATCCAGTCTCCACTATCGTACTCCATGGGATTGGCAGTTGACTTAAGGATGCTTTCGAGATTGAGTCTTTAGGCAGTTTGTTGAAAGTCCTCTCCGAGTTTGATGGAAAGGAGCAAATTTCTTTCAATTTAATAGTGAATTAATTCCAACTGTGAAATGCCTTTGCTCATCCATTTTTTAAATCTATTTCGGGAAGTATATACTTTTAATCCCAACCCTTGTTTGACAGATAAGGAATTTGATGCAGTCTAATGATTTTTAGAGACCTCTTGGTTAGATTTGAGCTTAAAAATTTCCCATGTTATTTTTCAAAACCTTTGAAGCAAAGGGCAACAATCCATTGCTCGTAATAGCTCCATTTATCTCTATTTTGATAGAAGATTTTGTTCCATTAATTTTGGACAATTAAATCGCCCCAATTTTGTTTTTAGAGAATGGCTCTAATGATAAATTGCTCAACGATATCTGTTTTTCCTTCCAATGAGAGAAGTCCCTTTTCAATCTTGCTCTGAAGTCTGCATAAACTTATTTGTACATTGTATACATTTTATGATGTTCACATGGCCTTTGAGTTTCATAAGATTCAATATTTAGAAGCCTTTACAGCACCTTTTATTTAACAAATTTGTCACCGGGGTCACATGGAATCATAGATGCTAAAGTCATTAATTCCCTAGTTTTTTATACCTTACGAGGTTTCATGAGAGCCTATATGGAGGTAATCATTTTGGCTAATTAAGACTATTTAATTATAATGTCAATTTGTAAGTCACACATTTAAAGTAAATGAGAATAAAGTAATTTTATATTGGAGTATTATTTTTCCAAGCCTGTTATCATTGCAAATTAATTATTGAGATATTTTAGATGTTTTTAAATCACTGCCTGTTTTAATATTGATAAACAGAAATTAACTTTAAACAATCATTTCGTTCAAAAACATACATAGCTCATATGATTAGGTTCACGATTCCGCTTAAGGAGTTTCAATATATTGCATTAGATTCGCCAAGAATTGATTTTTCATTCAGATATATTACATTATTAGAGTTGGTCGATAATTTTAATAGTTATTTTGATTATTCCTTATTTTTGGATATTATAACCATGCAACAGAAAGACACCATTGATAATTAAGCAAAATTGCTGCAACTAGCAGTGTGGTTCGATGTTAAATATTAAAAAAATGCAAAAGTGACTGTGCAGGCCGGTTCGCGTACTCCTTTAGATAATTAGGTGCACCACTCATCCATTCTGATTATCTTCCTCTCTGCAAAGTTTATTTCTATGATGTTGCCAGCACCAACTAACTTCCTACCATTCGGCTCGCCTATAATAACATTCAACTCGCTATAGATCTCATGAAATATACAAAAAATACTTCCTATTAAATTGGAAGCGAATAATTTACTGTTCATTTCAACTATGAATTGCTTAGCAGTACTGACCGTCTCTATGAAAAATGTAAACGTATTTGAAAGCAGATTGCTCAATAAGAGAACCCGACGACAAGTTTGCCCGAGGATAGGGAATTTGCAATTTTATCAGAGCAGAGTCATAGTTTCTATCTCTTTTTGAAAGAAACGAGTAAATAGAGTTGATAAAAACAGTGGAAGCAGAGGAGTAGAGTATAGAGCGGGTTATTTCGGACGATATCATTAAACTTCAAAAATCAAAAACAAACGTGAAGGGATTAATTTTAATATTTTTGCTGCTGTTCACTATAGGCTATTTGTTCAATATTTTTCAGAACGATTCAGAAAATATTTGGCTGCCGCCTGCTTCGGATATTAAGCCAAAACGGTCACGAAGCTCCCACTCTCAAGCCAAAAATAGTCAAGCACGAAAAAAGAAAAGCAAAAAATGATCAACTATCAAAGTATTTATTATGTTTATAATCTCTCAAGTATTATGTAATTAATAGGGTGATAATTGGTGGTAAATCAAAATGCCCGTACTCCTGTTATAGTTTATTTGAACAATCTCATATCGCCTTGTAAGCTAAGCCACGGATATTTGAGAGTAGCTGGCTTGTTCTTTTAGAAGACAAAGTGCCCAACCCACGCGAAAGAATATCCTACCACTACCACCAGTAGCAGATTGGTCAGATTGAGAGAGAAGAGTAAAGTCCTCACAAGTTGAAGCAGGGCAAGTAGAGTGCCAATAAAATGCAATCTGCGGCAGGTGATGTTGGAATGTTGTGAAAGGTAAAAGGGGTAGAACTCTTCAAGATTCTTGTAATTGATATCCATATCTTATTAAATATTATGTCATACCAGAAATTATATTGGATAAACTCAAGCTCTTTCTTCTATATTTTAGAATTAAATCCTGAAAATTGTTTATCTCAACAAAAAACATTAAAATCAACAGTAATTAGCAAGTTCATTCATGATGGATTCATCCCAAAGTTATAGTTTAGAAATATAAAAATAATCCTTTAAACTTTTGATTCAACCATTAAGAAATGCTTGAATAATAAATCTACTCATTGATTTATTTTGTCTTGCTATAATTATTTCCATTTAAATTATTATTTTTCTGATATGTAAAACCCTCAACCTAAAATTCATGATTTCTATCAACCTTGTGCATCTGAACTCACCTTCCGCCATCAACAGGAGTTTGATGATTAAATAGATGATCCTATCGACCAAATGGAGGTTTTTGAGCTGATTCGATACATTAATGATCCAGAGTATCCGTTGACCCTCGAACAACTTGCTGTAGTTACCATATAACGTTGCCTGATAGATGGTCAAAGAATCGAAATCAATTACACTCCCACAATACCTCATTGCTCAATGGCGCAGATAATTGGCTTGATGATAAAAGTAAAACTTGTGAGTACTTTACCCCTCAACATGAAGATAACAGTCCTAATTACGCCTGGAACTCATGTTAAAGAACTGGAAATCAACAAACAGATTAACGACAAAGAAAGAGTGGCTGCTGCTATTGAAAATCCAAATATATTACGCATATTGAAGAGAGGCTTTCGCGATTCTGATAGGTTTTAATATAACCCATGAGTGATTACTGAAAAATTATGAAAGTGATATATATCAAACTAATGGCGCAACTGATTTGTCCTCTGCGATCGGGATCGGACAAGCACGCCTGATACTGTAGACAAAATTTATTGTTCCGATTAACTTTTAAGTTCGCTTCGAATGAATACTTTATATCTCCTATTTTTAGAAATTAAACTCCTCTATATTGTGAGATTAGGTTAGATGAGAAAACAGATCAGTAGCATTGATTATGAAACTACCCATCTATTTGCATTCTGTTTGTATAATCTGCGATATTTATACTCTGATTTAGCATGGAAATTTGATATCTTTCTTCCTAAAATTGAAGCTGAAGCTATCTATTAGTGTTTTTACATGTTGGTACTGATAAGTATGTTTATTTGAATAAATTTTTATGTTATAAATGCACTACTCCGATCTTGATTTTATTATCTTTTGGATATTTATTATTTTTACAGTAAATATAAACTTACCATGACCTTGAATTGGCTTCGATTTACTTTCCAGCCTTTTTTTCTAGGAAATTTAAAATTATTTATATTCTAAGTTCACTCATCATTACTTAATAAGCGAGATTGAGAAAGATTAATAGCCTACAACTTTGATCGACTACGCAGATGACTGTATCTTTCATGTGAACGGAAGTCTTTATCGAATTTTGAAGTATCAATGCACGGTTTTGTCCCAATAATTCTTCTACTTAATAAGTAATTCTATAAAACAATTTCGGTTTAACGATTTGGAATTTTAGTTGTACTTAAATACTTATCGAGAAGTTATCGCTAATTTTTCGACACCAATGGCAATACCACAGGTAATTTTCTGTTGGACAAAGAATGCTGTTTGGTTTTCAATTTATTTTGATTGGGTGTTTCAGTTTTTAATTTTTTGATGGTCCGATCTTGCGATAAACTATTCATTCGAGCACTTGAAGTTTTGACACTGCCTTCTGAATGCGAAATCCTCATTTTTATTAATCTTTTGAGGTGTTTTTCGTATTTTTGAGTCTGAGCCCATTCGTTTTATCTGAACATTTTAAATTGATAAGCTGGGATTATATAGCTCTATTATTGTTGAGCAGTATAATGTGTGAGACAACCAACTTTTATGCATAAAAACAGATAGTAATTAAGTAAGATAGTTGTATTCAAATATATAAATATGGCAAAAGATAACTACTGACTGCTCGATAAAATACTGTGAGTGAGTGATGAATCAAAAGCAAAGAGCATTTTCTTATGAAATGGAGATTGAAAAAGACATAAATACTGAAAGAAATTAATAAAAATAAGAAATTTCTGATGATTTGACTACTGTTCAGGATGATCCTGTTTTATAGATTTGGATTTCACCTGAAAATATTTCAATTGATGATAATTTAGAGTTGGCATGGTAAAATGCAGTAGATGAGCCTAGTATTAGTACTTAGGAGTCCAATATAACCATTAATAAATCTTCCAAAAATGATCAGATCAAAGTTAATTGTAAAATGCCAAATTCATAAAATTAATAAAAAAATCTGATGGAAGCATTAATGATCGCTCTTGACGAAAATGAAATTTTGAAGGAAAGAGTGATTGAACTGTAGGCTTTACTGAGTGAATTAACTTTACAGATCAGTAAGACCAACTGTGTAAAAAAGAAAAGACAGAGAAGAAAATATTCATGTTGATAGATAATATGCCCCATATTATATTTGTTAATATTATTATTTAAGGTGCAAATTTAATATGAGAAAGGAGCAGAATGTATATAATTGCCTCCTGATTACTAAGTTTCTATATTTTTTAAAATCTGCGATGAAGACTTTTAAAGGGATATTAGAAGATATAAAGTTATAAGATTTATAGGAACGAAATTTAGGCTAAAATAAATATATAGATAATAACTCTGCTAACGCAGATATATAGTCTAAAATAATGGTAGTTTTATTTCATTTTGTAATGACAACTATTGAACTTAATTGTAAATATCGTTCTATTTGCAATAAAATTGATTTGAAAATGTGAGATATTTGAACTAATTATTATAACTATCTTTAAAAATTGTTTTATATTCAATATCAATATAGATTATATTGCGATCATATTACTATATTAATCAATAAAGTTAGCAACCTAACGAGTCTTCCCTTCTTTTTATCAATCTTTTATTGTACTATTTAAAGATGTAGGGTCAACCTTCCATCTGCTACTATTCTGGATGTGTCAAGGTTCATCTTAAGTACGCTATTGTTCCTCTATATGTCCTTTGACATCAATTTTAGCAAAAAGGTTAGTAAAACTCGATGCAAATCAATCATAAATGGTGATCTAATGAAATTCTAATGATCTTCAACATAAACATAATCAACATTGAATTTTTTCTTTTTTCTGAAAAGTAAATAATCCATTTTCTCGATTTTTTCAGAAAAAAAATGCCATTAAAGCATTTCTAATTTATAAAGAGTTCAAACTATAATTTTCCATGTTGTTTAAATTAAGATAGATTATGTTATCATAAGAGAAATTAAAATTATCAAAAGATGCCTATCAATAAATATTTTCAATATACGAAAATGTTTTTTAGAATAAGGTAAATTATATTTTGGCAGTAAAAATACTATGATTTTTATTTATTTTAGGCAATTTAATTTGACAAATTATCTCATTATAACAATATATATACTCAGGCTTATTAATTGACTTTATAATCAATAGTCTTCATTTGCCATGATCTCCTCCATCCCAATACTCATGAGGCAGAGAAGTAAAGACTAAATCAATGAACTCCTGACGCTAGAATCTATGATTCCTTGCAAGCCTGAAGACAAGTTCATTCGCTAAAAAGTTCTTGAGAGGTTTCTAAACATTGGTTAAAGTGAGGCTAAAAGGGTTAAAGAAGGAAACAAAGCCCGTTTGATGTAAATGTTGTTACATTCAGGATGAAGAAGAAAATAGAAGATGGTCTACTTAAATAAGAAGACAATACTGATCCATTCAGGCAATTGATTATTAGAGCCATACTTGCAAATTAGAATTGGGGGAACATAATTGCCAATAACAAATGGGGAAAGCTCTTTGTTAAAAACCATGAAGTTTGGAGTCTCTATGAGCAATGGCTGATATTTCTTTGTTTTCAAGGATTCTAAAAGGATAAAGCTAAATTTTTAAGTTCCAACATTATAAAGCGCTCAAATAAAATTATGATGCTCCAGACCTATGGATTCAAAACTACTTACTACTACAATAAGTAAATATTGCCTAATTAAGATATAAAAAATGGATTAGTAAAGATATCAATTCACTTAAAATGATTCACTATGAAATAGAAAGAAATTTGTTGATTTCAATTAAACTTGGAGAGTCTTTTTATTAAACTGCTGAGAGATTAAACCTTGAGGAAATATTAAATTCATCTCTCAATCCCTTGGAGAATGATAGGAATGATTGGATTCTTTTTCTGTGCACTAAATTTGAAGACAATTATCCCATGAAAAAACCTGATTTTGATTTTGTAAAGCAAACATTTACATGGATTTAGCATAAGATCAATGTCAGACATAAAGTCAACGATTTCTAAAAAAAGTACTTTATGATTTATCTAGGTTATCTCTAATTCTGAATCAATATACAAATTTTTAGGAATATTTCACCAATGAAATTGAAGCGTCCCTTCTTTCAGATATTAAGCAGAAAAATAGCTGGAAAATAGCTTAAAAACATATTAGTTAGCTCTAGCTTTTTTTAATGAATTCAACTTTTTAGAAAAAATAAACTATTGATTTTTCTAAAAATAACGGAAGTAAAATTCAACAATCAAATGATGAAAACTAAAATAGCATCAATTTTATTAAAAATTAATCTTCATCTTTATATAAACAAGAAAATTGGCATTCCAACGATAAATACTCACTGAACTCCAAAGATAACTCACAATCAATTAGATTAATATCTTCAATTCCAATTTTGCTGTTTGAAAGAACAAAAGATAAAACTCGATAGTTATCAATCATGGCTTCTCTTATTGAATATAAAACTGACGAGTAAAAAAATATAAAATAAAAATTCCTTGAAAGAGTTTTAAATTGTGATAAATCTAATAAATTTAAGGGATCCAAATAACAATACAAATCTCATCTAAAAATGTAATAATTATAAGATGTAGCCTGAAGGAATAAATATTTGATAGAAAAACACCTTTGGAAGAAATATCAGATCCCATTTAGCAATTTCTTACTAAAGCAATTGTTCAAAATGAGAGTTGGGGAGATTTAATTGCAATCAATAAATGGGCAAATGTTTTTCATATAAATCACACTACATGGAGTCTTTATGATCAATGGATTATATTTTTGTGCTTTCAAGGTTTTGATAAAGAGAAAGCAATATTTTTAGCTTCAAGTTTGACAAAACGTACAAGGAGTATTATAAGACATCTATCTGGATTTAAAACCAGTTATTATCTTCGAAAGTACGATTTTCTAATTTAGGTATAAAAAATGGATAAGCAAAGATGTCAGCTAACTTGAATTAATTCACTATGAAGTGGAAAGAAATTTATTAATTTCAATAAAATTAGGACAAAATATTTATGAGACTGCTCAGTGTTTGAATTTAGAGGAGATACTTCAATCAGTAGCTAATCCAATTTAAAATTAACGGAATGACTGGCTTCTATTTTTATGTACTCAATTTGAAGACAATTATCCAATAAAAAAGCCTTAGTTTAACAAATAGATTCAACAAATCTAATGGAGTGAAATACAAATTAATGTGAGATACAAAGTGGCTTAATATCAACAAAAGTAATTTCAGCACTATATAGACTTAAGTCCATTCTTGGTAGATATACTAATTTTTTCTTATTTTTCACAAATGAAATTTAAGCTTCACTTCTTTCAGACATTAAACAGAAAAATAGTTGGAAGCTAGCGCAAACTCATATCGAGGAGCTTTTTCATTATAATAATGTCATCAAGTAAAATCAACTATTCACTTCAAGATATTAGAAAAATTTGAAAACTTAAAGAATATAAGATACAAATGAAGAGGACTTCCCTCAAACAATTTCTCTTAAAAATAGTGCCCCAGTGAATGTTAAAGAAGAAAATTATCCTATAAGCGATAAATAAGCAATAAGTTCTTTTCCAAATAATGATAAGTTGAAACAAATTCAACATAAGGCTGATGTATCTCCTCAAATTTCATCAAAAATCAATATGCCTCCTCAATAAAAAAATAGTCATTATTTTGAAAAATGTTCCTTTGCAAAACAGCCTCAAATTGGTTTCAATACCAATAAGATAAGCGATCGATTGGTATTGCCAACAAATAAATGCTAAATATTTTCGGGCATAAAAAAATGTAAATAATCAGTTCAGTCATTAAACCAAAAGTTTGTATAAACTAACTTATAAACTTTACCAAAAAATGGATTATAAAACAGAAAGATGGTTTAGCCTATTTACCAATCCCTGTAATAATTATATAATTTAGTTTGAAGAAATATCAGCAAAATCCAGAAATGATAAAAAAAATGGATAGCCAAAAAATCAAAACATTTTTGGAACATACCCTCTCTTCAAATCTTAAGAATACGGACCATTTAATATTCGGCGATGCAATTTAGGAGTAATCTGAAGAGGAATCAATGGATGATTACGATGATAGCAATCAAAAAGATCTCAGCCAGTCATTCGTCATTGGATTTGATGAACTTGTGACTCGAGTCAAATCAAAAGAGGCATCTAATAAGAATAAACTAAAATGAAAGACAAAAGCTTGATCCTATGCCATTATGTTTAAATACTTATAATTATTGATAAGTATATCGTAAAATCTTAAATATACATATATAATCCATCAAATTCATTCGATTGGATAAATTTATTTGTTCTTCATAACAACAATTTCAATATCCATCTATTTCTAAATCAATAGGACTTTCTTTAGTTTTTAGTTTTCTATGGGCTAACAAGATAAACATCCATAATTCAAAGTTCAAACATGATAATTATTGAAAACAGAGAACTGGTGACAGTTATCAGTTTTTTCTTACATAGTTGCATACTAGGGCGCATATATAACCATTCAAATTATGCAAGCATCAATAGATTCTTTAAAGTGGATACTGTGCTAGTGGAAGGATTGTTAATGTTAATAGCACCCATAGACATCAATTTGAGGCTTTGTTTAAATCTAAAACAAAAGATATGATTTGTTCTTAAATTATTCTTTATATTTCGTCTTTAATAAAGCTTGTGCTTTTTTAGTTTAACTCTATACATAAAAAGGAAAATCTATAAACTATCTTTTAAAATTTATAAAGTCACCATAAATTAAAGCGAGTCATGTTTATTAAAAGAAAATTATTTATTATTTTGTAAATTATCTTACTGTGCTATGTCATCATATCATATACTTTGTTGTGAGAATTGATAAAATTCATAAATTAACTAAATAGAAGATGAGAAGATCATCAATCGACCTCGTCGACAGTAGGCCCAGCGTTATTTTGGCTGCTTTCATTGGAGTTGCTTCGACAGTTTGAACTTGGCTCGCCATTTTGATATATCCTTGATACTAAAGGATTGAAAATTGCTTCCAGGTCTTTTTGTTTTCTTTCAAACTCTTCAAGAGTAGCATTTTCATTGGAAGCAATCCAATTCTAAACCTCAGTGACCTTAGAAAGCACAGATGATTTTTCAGTCGCATTAATTTTGCCTTCAACTTTACTGTCATTTAATGTATGTTTGATGTTGCCACAGTATCCTTCCAAAGAGTTCTTGGCTTCTATCTTTTTTCTCAGTTTTTAATCTTGCTCCTTGTATTTTTAGGCATCCTTTATTAATCTTTCAATTTCGTCTTTTGAAAGCCTTCCTTTATTGTTTGTGATTGTGATTTTGGCATTTCGAGATGTTCCTTTATCAGTGGCAGTCACATTCATTATGCCATTTGCATCAATTTAGAACCCGACCTCGATTTGAGGCATTCCACGAGGAGCAGGAGGAATTCCATCCAAATTGAATTTTCCGAGAATATTGTTGTCTCTTGTCATTTGTCTTTCTCCTTAAAAGACTTGGATGAGTACACCCGGCTGATTATCAGCATATGTAGTGAAAATCTGTGATTTTTGAGTCGGAATAGCTGTATTTCGAGGAATTAGGACAGTCATCACTCCTCCAGCAGTTTCGATACCCAAAGAAAGAGGAGTAATATCCAAAAGGACACATGCTCCAATCTGTTTGGATTAATCTCCATTGAGAATTGCAGCCTGGACTGCAGCTCCATAAGCCACTGCTTCATCAGGATTTATTGATCTATTAGGTTCTTTCCCATTAAAGTATTCTTTTAAAAGTTCAATCACTTTGGGAATTCTAGTTGATCCACCAACTAGCACGACTTCTTGGATTTGATTCTTTGACATTCCAGAGTCTTTTAGAACCTTTTCAACTGGAGGGATAGTTTCTTTAAAGAGAGAAAGGCAGAGCTATTAGAATTTGGCTCTAGTCAAAGTCAGTGAAAAATCTTAAGATTCTGCAAGAGTATCCACTTCGACCGTAGTCTGGGTTGAACATGAAAGGATTCTTTTGGCTTTTTCACATTGAGTTCTCAGTCTTCTCATAGCTCTGGCATTGGATTTGATATCAATTTTATGTTTTTTGTAAAATTCAGCTGCACAATAGTCCACCAACCGATTATCAAAATCTTCTCCTCCCAGATGAGTATCTCCAGCCGTTGCTTTGACTTAAAATACTCCATCGTCGATAGAAAGAAGAGAAACATCGAAGGTTCCTCCTCCTAAATCGAAAATAAGCACATTATTCTCACCTTTACCTTTTTTGTCTAATCCATATGCTATAGCAGCAGCGGTGGGCTAATTTATAATTCTCATCACATTCAGTCCTGCAATTGCTCCAGCATCTTTGGTAGCCTGTCTTTGACTGTCATTGAAGTAAGCAGGAACAGTGATAACTGCATTCTTGATAGTCTCCCCGAGATAGGTTTCTGCTGTTTCTTTCATCTTGGTTAGGACCATTGATGAGATTTCCTCTGGATAGAATTTTTTAACTTCACCTTTAAACTTGACCACAATCACTGGCTTGTTGTCAATTCCAGCCTCTACTTTGAAGGGCCAGTGTGTCATGTCCTTCTGGACCACTGGATCGTTAAACTTTCGTCCTATCAGTCTCTTTGCATCAAACACACTGTTGTAGGGATTTTTTGCCACTTGATTCTTGGCAGAGTCTCCAATGAGTCTTTCAGTCTCATTAAAGGCCACATAGGATGGAGTGGTTCTATATCCCTGATCATTGGCAATGATTTCCACTCTGTCATTTTGCCACACCCCCACACAAGAGTAGGTAGTGCCCAGATCGATTCCAATTGCTTTCTTTGAGATGGGTTTAGCAGTCATTTTACTTGTTTTGTTTTGATTATAGGAGCAAGCGATTCATGAAGTATTTAACGACTAGATTTTTTCGAGAACACTCTCGATATAATATAGACTTTTCCAGAACCTTCTGGAAAATATTTATATATTGACAGTATAACAAAAATAATATTAACAAAAAAGAATCATTTTATGCGTATTCATCCGTATGATGGCAGTTTTAAGTTTCTTTTGCAAATATTCAATCTTCCACTAATTACAAAAATTATTAATTTGGTATTGGTTTAAGTATAAGAAATTGATCATCAATACAATCATACAATATTTAAACTATCTTGCATTTTAACATCTTTAATTCACTTTATCATTACAATATTTAGCATATTCTTTTATCATCTAAACTCTTTTCATTCTAGATTACCTCAATCATTTAAACTCCAACTTATCAATTTATTTTATAGAAACTATCTCAATTCCTTATACAAAAAACAACCAAATCAATTTCCTGTCGCTTGGACTCTATTTTTTTACCAATCAATTTCCTGTGTCTCGATGGAATCCAAAATCATTTAGATGGTGTAAATTCTTTCGAAACCAAACTTCTTTGCTTTCTTTAAGTCCGCTTCAAACTCTTCTTTCTTTTTATCTTAAAGATTTCGAATAACTGCAAAAATACTATGATTCTTTCTCTCCTTCTCAGTCAGCTTACCGACTTTCTTCATGACCTCCCCGCCTGCAGCCACAATCAAAATTTAGATATCCTCTATTTTGAGGTGGAATTAATCGGATCCCAAATAAAATATATATCCATTGAGGACTCTGTTTCCAACTTTTGCTTTTTCGATTGATTCGTATATATAAGGGTGCTCCTTGAAGTAGTAATTGTCATATTTGAGAGTTTTTTCGAACATTTCGCTTTCCCTTAACCAGTCATATTTAACAATTGGTATTCCTTTGCAGATACAGAATAAAGCTTTAAATGTCCTCTTGTATTCCTTCATCACTAAAAAATCAAACTCATCCTCAATAGTCTCCATTATTTGAAAGTATTTCTTGTTTAGTTGAGGTGTGAACCCTGAAACTAATACTCTTTTGTTAAGAAAACTTCTCCTTTGAGGAACCAATCCTGCCTATTTCAATATTGATTCCGTTGGCAAGCGCTTTCTATTCTGAACTCGTCTCTTCGTCGAGAATGGTAAAGGTTTTTAAATGCCTGTTAGATCAGATTAATTTTCAGATTGGTCCCTTGAAGCGAGAGCGGACTTACTTTTATCAGTAACTGTCTTGATCTTGAGTGGTATAACTTAATTCTAAGACTTACTATTGCCTTATCCATTTTAAGAAATGTTTTTTGTTTTGTTTTCCTTTGTTTTTCTCTTAGCTTTTTTCTAATTTTTGTCTTCTTTATCGACTGATAGCTATTTCTGTTTTTCTGTTTGAATCTATTTTTTCTCCAATTTATTATCCTTGGCTTATTTATTTCCTAATTTGGGATTGTTAGATTCCTATTTATTCTCTTCCTCCCTCCTCTCCTCCTTTTTAACTTCTTTTGGGGACTATTTCTCCTATCTTTTTTAGTTTAAAGGCTTCAATGAATTTTTAGCTTCTTTCTTGCTAACAGGCTTGCTATCATTTTGATCAATTATAATTGGTTTTTCATTTTTCACTTTTTTTTACTTTTCCTCTCGAACTCCCTTTCCCTCCTCTTTACCAGACTTATCAATAAAAACAGTTTCGATTGATTTCTTTGAAATGTTCACAATTTTTGATTTTTCCTATTTTTTTGGCTGCTTTTAAAATGCTTTGTCGATATTGAATTCATCATTTAGAGTTGCATCATTGTGAAATTACTTTTTGTTTTTTGTTTAATTCTACTGTTTTTTAGCCTCATCATCTTCCAAAAATAAATTGACTATCTAAGTTGTTTTTTTCTCTTTTGCACCATTGGGTTCGGTTAAACTCTTGCAATTGAGTAGTTCATTGCTTTTTTCCCGTACAAATTTGCACTTGGCTTCTGCCAAAAAAATGATCATTGACTCATCTATAGTAACTTCAGTGAATTTTACTAGCTAATTGCCCTCACTATTGATTTTAACTCCGTTTTTACTGCCAATATCACTGAGTGTCATGGTTTGGGGAGTCACAATAAGTCGGGCATGTTTCTGAGAGATTGAGAAGTCCTTGACAACAACGGTGGCCTTTGACTCTGAACGTCCTATAATATTTTCGCCCATGTAGAAGGGAACTCTCGAGACTAGTTCCGGTGGCGCAAGTATAACTAAGTAGCCCGCTACTTCCTTAGATTTATTCATTTTAAATTAGTCAATAATGATATAATCGATGCAGTTAATCATTGTATAAAAGACCTGTGTTTTAATAGCTAATTCCATCATTGCCCGCCCTTTTATAATATCATACAAGATAGAAGCAAATAACTGTCTTGCCAATCTAATTTCAAAGCCCTATTGTATTCAGCTTAAATAGCATTTACTCGATGCTTTTGTCACTTCCTTATAAATAGATAATTAAATTGATGAGCCAGATCGATAAACAAATTGAGCAGCTCAGGAAAGGGGAAATCATCAGCGAGCAGGAAGTCAAACATCTTTGCGCTAAAGCAAGAGAAATTCTGGTTGAGGAGGGCAATGTCCAGCGTGTTGATTCTCCCGTCACCATCTGTGGAGATATACATGGACAGTTTTATGATCTACTCGAACTTTTCAAGAATGGTGGTGATATTCCAGGAGTATGTTATCTCTTTCTTGGTGATTTCGTGGACCGTGGCTTTAATAGTGTATAGACATTTTTGCTTCTGCTGGCCTACAAGGTACGCTACCCAGATTTGGTTACTCTCATCAGAGGTAACCACGAATGCCGTCAAATTACTCAAGTTTACGGGTTCTACGATTAATGCCTTCGCAAATACGGTTCACTCAATGTCTGGCGGTACTGCACTGACGTCTTTGACTACCTTTCTTTGGCAGCTATTGTCGACGATACAATCTTCTGTGTTCACGGCGGCCTTAGTCCTAGTATCAATGACTCAATTGATGAAGTATTTTTACCATGATGCAGATCAGATCAATTGACCGTAAACAATAGATTCCTCACGATGGTTCAATGTGTGACCTGATGTGGTCAGACCCAGATGGTATTTATGGTTGAATTTAGATATTTCCGGATGGGTGTTGAGTCCTCGAGGAGCTGGGTATCTGTTCGGTGGAAATGTGGTCTAATCTTTCAATCACGCCAACAACATAACTGAGATCGTCCGTGCCCACCAGTTAATTATGGAAGGATATAAATAAATGTTTGGAAAGCAGTTGGTGACAGTGTGGTCAGCTCCAAATTACTGCTACCGCTGCAACAACATTGCTTCGATTCTGGTATTGGACGACAAACTGAACCAAAAATTCATCAAATTTTAGGCGGCCACTCACGAGAGCCGAGTAATTCCTGCCAAGAAGGCCATTCCTGAATATTTTTTATGATTTGTGTGGTTCAGTACAATCTACAGGAATGACTCAATATTGATACAATTTTAATAATGGATGTTTTCGAATAATAAATTTTATTTGGGAGAAGAAATCATGTCCTATTACTACCCCTACTATTCCAGGTAAATACCATTTCATTCAGCTATGTCGCTACAGTTGCAGCAGAAAATGCACTTAGACGCTCGAGAGTCGAGGCAGAACTGGCTGTATCTAGGGCAGCCACTGAATCAGCACTTAGAAGATCCAGAATCGAAGCGGAGATCGCAACAGACGCCGCTTTGAGAAGGTCCAGAATTGAAGCAGAAGTCGCAGCTGATAGAATAGCTACTGAAAATGCACTTAGAAGATCAAGACTAACCGCAGAGCTAGTAGCATCCAGAATTGAAACTGAAGCCGCACTAAGGAGATCAAGGGTGGCTGCTGAGATAGAATCTGATCGAATTGTCACTGAAAATGCTCTTCGTAGGTCGAGAGTAGAAGCAGAGTTGGCTGCCTAACGTGTGGCTGCTGAATCTGCAGTGCGACGATCAAGGATAGAAGCGGAAGTGTTAACTGAAAACGCTTTGCGTCGATCTCGTATTGAAGCTGAGTTCGAAGCTTCTAGAATTCGTAGGCTATATTATCCCTACATCTGATCCTCTCCCATTCATAGCTCTTAACTAATGAGATAATATTTAGATCTCAAGATTCTAATATTGGGCTTTATTATGCGATTTAAAGCTCACTGCTGGTTGATGAATATTACTTCTGCTAATTTGTGGGGGAACGGTGATATGGCTAATGTAAAATTATTTGAAAGATTCAATTATAACTCATTATGTGGAGCAAATCCAAACCATTGTTGCTTAGTCTGTTGCTAACGCTAGCACTAGGCAGTTATCTGGAGTTTAAACTCCTCAGATTGCCCCATAAAAGTCAACCATTCAAATTTGAGCCCGTAACTTGCAAGAACGAGTCAAGTATAAATCAGGATGCAGAGTACAAGGAGATCTGCTATGAGAAAGACATCAGTTATGTTATTCCTTTCATTAAAGATGGTCAACAATACGGAATGTCTGCTGATTTTACAGCGCCTATCAGCTGGATCAAGGGACCAGACTGCAAGATCGAAGGAACCAACACGAAATGCAAACGACTTATCGAAACAGTCACTGACAAAGTCAAAGAAATCAAAAAAAAAATAATGAACAAAATTCACAAGAAAGGTAGTGATAGTGAAATTTAAAACGCGATAATCGAGGGATCCTCTGAAACTATCAGAGGAGAGTTCTAACAGTCCAAAAATATAACTTTTGTTACAAAAGACTCCAGCAGATTGAATAACTTCTTTGAATTGATATTGCTGGGCCTATTTATCTATGGAGAAAAGGACACTATGGGTTTGGATTCAACCAATTTTATCAATGCTATATCCATCAGTTCCAATCTCAATGGCCTTAGTGATGGTGCTATTTCTATGAGATTTGACGAGACTTCCGAAAACTCTTTCCTTAATTAAATATTCAGTTATGTCAAGTCTACCAAGAAGACTGTCAGTGTTTACCTTGGAGATAATAATACGCTTACCATTGGAGATGAGACTGCCAAGTATACTGAGAGTGGTTTTAGCGGCATCAAATGGATGGACATGCCTGATGATGAAGGCTTTGGGAAGATGATTCAAATCTCATAAATTGGCGTAGAAGACATGCAAGATGATAATGAGGATGACAACGACTAAACTTTACCAGCTGTAGTGACATTAAGTGCTTCATACATCGGTCTTCCAGAGGATATCATAAACGCCATAGCCAAATCCTTTAAGAACGCCACCTGTAAAACCGATAACAAAACGTATTACCTCTCCTGTGACTCCTCAAACAAGAAAAACATTGAAAAGATTATAAAAAAGCATTTGGTGTTTGGATTCGGTTAATCTAAGATAATGTTACCAATGGAGGTTCTAGTGTTGAAGCAGGAGGGTAAGAAGATTATACTAAACATCAAGAAAACGTTCAACAATCGAGCCATTATTGGAGAGCCTATCTTTAAAAAGTACACTGTACTTTTTGATTATACTAATAGCAAAGTTGGGTTTGCACACAAACGGGAATCCTTTAAATCTTTCTTTATCAATGTTGTTTCTCTTGTCAGATTTTTGTGCTTCGTGTTCGTGCTAGGTAAAGATTGTGGTATTTAGGATGTTGCTTCGTGTTTTGCTATCAACCCATCAGAAAGATGATCGTTGCTCTCAAGGAAAGAAGTTTTCTGGGGAAAGACGAAGGAGAGGGGCGAAGACTGAAATCGTACTCACCCATCCAAGACAACCCCTACTAAGATTTAAAGGGAAAGATTCAGGAGGTTATTAGTAGCACTGATAAAGAAGTGGAGGGAATATGAAGAGTGATTGTTTATTGTTGCCCACATAATAACAGGCCTAATATTTAAATTTATTACTATGAATGATTTCATGATTTAAAAATAGGATGAGCTCAATAAAAACTCATGACTACTCATCTCAGAACAAATTATTAATAATCCAAAAAAATTGAACCCATTGACCTTTCTTCTACATTTTATAGCCCTATCTTGACTTTTTTTGACAAAATTAACACTTCAGCATCTGCCCACATGCCCTCCTCATTCAAAACACAAAGTCAAATCGGATAGAGATCAAGGGTATAATTTTGTCCAAAACATCAAATATTTCAATTTTTAACTATTTGTTTTTGAGAAACAAGCAGGGATCTGCAGTGCAGTCTGACTGCCTTTGTTGAAATCGCCTCACGATTTTGATTTAATCATTCATTAAAAAAAAACAATGTTGAAGGTGATTGTTCTTTCAGGTTTTTTGGGGTCTGGTAAGACTACTCTGATCAAGCACATACTGACTAACGGCCAGAACAAAAAAGTGGCAATAATCCTGAATGATATTAGCTAATTTGATATTGATACTGACCTGGTGAGGGATAGAAATCTCCATATCAAAAAACATAAGGACATCGTGGAGATTAGCAATGGCTGCATCTGTTGCACTCTTAAAGATGATATGATCAAGGAAGTTCGGAAAATTGCCAAAACTAGAAAATTTTAATATCTTGTTATAGAAGCTACAGGAGTGTCTACACCTCTTCCCATAGCTCAGGCTTTTGCTTATACAGAAGGAGTCTCAAAATATGCTGAAATCTACTCCATGGTGACAGTGATAGATGCTGAACATTTTGAAAATAACTTGATATCGGATGAGCTTGCCGATAATGAGGAGAAGCAGGATGATTCAAAGAAAAGGAGAAGAAGAAAGATGAAGAAAGGAGAGGAGATCTCTGAAGAGGACAAGCCGACTTTGGCTGAGCTTATGCTGGATCAGCTGTAAATTGCTGATCTTACAATTATTAACAAGATAGATCTGGTCACCACCCAGCAAAGAGAAGAGGTTTTCTCTTTTGTTCGAGGTATTAATCCCAATTCCGATATTTTATTGAGCCAATACTCTAATATAGACCTTTAGGAAGTCTTCAAGAAGAGATTTGACTTATAAAAAGCTGAAATTTGCCAGCGCTGGATCAGTGAAAGAATTAATGCTCGAGATATTCCTTAAACCATTAAATATAATATTTCCAGTTTTATCTATAGAGCTCGAAGGCCCTTTGACCCTTAAAAAATTCATACCTTGCTCACTAATAAAAAATATTGGCCTTTTTGGGAGCAGATTACAAGAGCTAAAGGCTTTTTCTGGTTGGCTAACTACCCTAGATATGAATTTCTAATGCACAAATCCGGTCGAAGGATAGTTTACTCGATTGAAAAGCCCTGGTTTGTTTAAATGCCTAAAAGTAAATGGGTTCCCGATCGAAGAGAGTTGAAAGGTTTTTAAAAGTTCATTAAAAAATACTGGTAGTAGCCTTATGGAGACAAAAGAATCGAAATTGTGTTTATCAGCAAAGACTTGAACTAGAAATAAATTAGGACTGTCCTTGATGAATGCTTAATTCCAGAGAGTTTGCTACTTAAATATGAAGAGTCCTATAAATAAATGACTGATCCCTTCTAAAATCAGTGGAAAGATGCCATCAATTTTTTTGAGCAGAATGATCTGCTACTATAAAATGACGAGGAGTGGGAGGAGATGGACGAGGAATAGGAGGAGGAAGAATAAGATGAATACATCCCCAATAGCAAAATCATAACATGATATGCAGCCTTTATCTAAATCTTAATCAAGACATATAACTTCATGTTTTTGTTTACATACAATAATAAAATTATAACTGCATGCCCAAATCCGAACACTCTCAAAGCTTCTCAGTCAACTCTTCAGGAGCACGTTTGAATCAGACCTAAAAGATGCAGAAGGAGGCTGATCACTACACCAAAAAGTATTAATGGGAGAGGCGCAATTTACTTACTCTCCAAGGGATTGAGGCTAAACTCCAAGGAGAGATTGAAAACCTGAAGAAGAGTGTAGCTACTCTGAAGAAGTAGAGTGAGGAGGGATAGGTTAAGGTGATGTTCACCAAGATGCGTAATCTGCAAAAGCAAATCGACATTGTACATATTTGAAAATGTAGAATGATAAACGCTACAACTAAACCATGGGTGAGATCGTAAAATTGAAGAAGGCCATCGATCTGCTACGACAAGAAAAGACTATGTATCAAAGCAACTTGCGCAGCCTGGAGACTGACATCGAGAAGGCTGATGGAGAAATCAACTCGCTTATGCAAAACATCGAGAGTAGTCAAAATACTAGCAAAATGAGCCAAAATTTAATGTTGAGTCTGAAGATGAAGAACGAGGAGGACAAGAACCACTACTATCAATAACTCACAAGACTAAACAAATAGTTAAAAGACCCCAAGCTCAACCGTGGCAGCAGGATAAAAACCGGAGAAATCAAGGCCATACAGAACGATACTGCTGCAATTCTTAAGCAGCGTCTTACAAAACTTATCGTCAATAATAAATAAAAAGTGAAACTGATTGACAACTACCAACGCAACATGAAGGTTATTGATGAGGCATTTACTACCATTAAGGAGGCCACCGGACTGACAGATATCCTTGAGATTCAGAACACTTTCATCAAAGGAGAGGAGCAAAACTATAATTTGCTGACTTATGTTGATGTACTGAACCAGGAAATCGACAATCTAGTGGATATCAATCAAAACTTAAGGGCAAAGAATTAGCAACTTAAGAAAGATAATCAGGAAAAGCAACGCATCCTTAACGATACTCCAGAAGATGAAAAGAGAAGAATTAAGATTCAAGAATATATTGATAAAAAAAAGAAGGAAGTTTAATAATTCCAGAAAATGCTTGATGATATTTCACCCATGGTCAAGGAGGTACTCATCAAATTAGCGGGGTCTAAGTTCAACAGGGCCAACCCGCATCGAGTTCAGGAGTACATTAACTCTGGCGTCAGTCTAAACGATTCCAACCTTGCAGAGTACCTTTCTTAACTTGAGGAGTACACCAACAGCATTCTCATCTATAAGGGGAAAGCTAACAAGCAATCTAACTCATAAATATATGCAAAGACCCTTCTCCTTGACTAGCTAGCTCCCAAAGATTTTAGAAAACGCACTTACGTATTTATTTCATAACCCAGGACCATACCGTTCTCAACAATGTTCTTGAGGAAGTCAAGGATAAGTCCAAGGGCCTTTAAAAATTGCTGTAGAGAGAGCAACTGTAAGACTTCGCGAAGAAAGACATCTAATCAAGACGTCAAGCAGAGGCCGCCAAAATAAAGAAAAAATGATCAGAATAAATATCATTATTTAGTTTTTATTTTTATTTAAACAAGAAACTATTATTGCAAATGAGTCTTGACGAAGGAATTCTCAGAATGTACATTGATGAGGTTTATCAAATCTATGACACTTAAAATAATGGAGTACTTGACACACGAGAACTGCATAATTTCTTTAATCAGCTCTATGCATCACTTAATTAGAGTCGTAGGTTTAATGAGGCTGAGTTTGTTCAGATTATGAAAAATATTGATTTAGAAAAGGATGGTTAGATCACAAAGCCAGAATTGTTTCTGCTGTTTAAGTTTGTATGGGAGAATCCTGGATAAACTCCACTGCAAGCATCATATGAAGAAGCAGCCATGCAATATGGTGGACAAAATGGCGGGCAATACAATCCAAATTACATGCAAAATAACCAAAACCCATACGGTCAGTATCCTCCCAACCCCCAAAACGTGCCATATGGAAATAACCCCTACGGCCAAGGTTACAATCCTAACTACATGCCAAACAACCAGTATCAGCAATACGGTAATAACTACCAAAAATGATCGATTTCTCAACATAAAAAAATAATTAGTTGTTCTATATCACAGTTAATCCGTTTCCTCCAATTTGTTGAGTCTCTTCCATTCCTGATATGTTTCACAAATAATCTAGTTGGGCTTATTATCCCCCAGCCATAAATTCATATTATTCAATAGAACTTGCAGGTATCCCACTTAGTTTAAACTTTACATATTTGCAATTACTAAACATACTAATCTTACACGAATTGCAATATCTGTTGTGAAATCCTTGCTCAAGAGCTGGATGAATAAATCAATTTCTTCTGATCCTGTGAGGTCGAATTAGACTAATAGTTCATTCTTATCCTCGCAAAGGGCTTGAAAGTAATCCCAGAATTCATGAAAGTTTCGCTAACTATTGCCTTAAAGGATGATCCTTTCGAACTTTCCTTCCAAGAGGCTATACATCTTGAGAATGGACCTCTCTACTAAAGTCAATTTAATGAGTTTTACAGATTGATGTTAATAAGTTCTATTTTTGGGTCTTCCTTTCCTGAGCATATCTCTCTTCGGCCTTCGTATAGTCTCAACGTATTCTTTATCAAGGTTGTGTTTATTCTTCACATGAGTATATGCGGCTGGATAGGACATGTAGGTTTTACCACATTTGCATGAAAAATCTCTGCGGTATTCAGATATCTTCTCCTCACTAGCGCTTAAAGGCTTATGGGTCATTTCTCCCTATTGATCACTAACAAGAAAATTGTCATAATTCAATATTTAACTTTCTATTAATTTCTGCCCATCTGACGAAGCCCATCCAATTATAATGGAATTGGTCAGGTTTTATTTTTTTACTATGATTAAAATTACCAAATATCCTAGAAAATGGTATAAAAATCACTGCATTTTGGCAAAGGGGCTCTTCCACAAAAAAAGTGCCTTTTGACTTTGTGTTAGCTTACCCATCTTAAAAATACTAAATCAAACATAGTCTACCAAATAATAAACTCTAAGATGTGAAAGATGATGCCATAAAAGAGAACAGCCCACTCCATCGGAGATGGTGGTGCTAGTCCCGATATGAGTATGAGTTGCGCTGCAATTGTAAGAATAGTGATCATCATAAAGGCAAATATCTCAGGGAACTATCTTAACTCATGCTTACTGATTATTTTATGTTACCATAAAACCCATTTTGCAATCTGAAGATCTCTAGAAAGATAAAGATCACTCCGATTATTACTCGCACTGGCACCCCGTACTCCATATCGAAGTAAATAAACCGGTAAATTTGACTGCCGGCGTAGAGGTACACTTCCATGATTGAGTAATACCAATTAAAAAAAATTAGCTGCTGGAAGAGTAGAGAGGACGTGATCTATGATTCTAAGTTAAGCAGCAGATACAAAGAGTATGGATAGGCTTAGGCTGCGGATATTTTAGGGTAGGATAAATGGGGTTTCGATGTTTGACTTCCTCCTTCTGTGAGGCATCCTCGTTTTCTAAGCCCGACACTGGAAGGTAGCTCATTGTTTGATTCAAATTATTATAAGTAAAAATGAATTATACAATGCATCGAGGAAAATTGCGCTGTCAATCATTTGCTGTATATTTCCATAATGCCAACCTTGGCTTTTATGCTGGACAGCAACTCGCTCCGAATTTCCTCGATATAAAATATCCTAATTTTTTTCTTCCTTCCCTCTAAAGGTTTTTTCTTTCCTCAAGCAAAGATACTCCAAATACTACAGTAAAGCCTTCGCCAGGGTTTAAATAATTAGAAGTTATATATCTTTAGATTGTTAACTCTGATCATTGATTGTTTAATAGTATATTCTTTGATAGTATAACAAAATTCATTTTATTTCATTCATATCAATTATTTATTTTTGAACAGTTAGTCATCCATTTCTTTCAACACCTCGTTTTTGTATAAAACCTCTTTTTCACGAATTTATTTCTCCAATAATTTTTTTTCGAGTTGATCTCTAATCTTAATCAGTTGTCGACCATTATTTGCGATTTGAATGGTTAAAATTTTTACTGTTTAAGTGAAAGGGAAGGCTAGTATATCGCCGCCCTTTGCCTAAAATTTTACAATAAGCTAGGTATATTTACCAAGTTGTTTTTATTAATCTCTAATTTGTTCCTCTAGAGTCCTAACTCTTTGCGAGAGTTCATATATTGAACTTTATAGCTCTGACGACCGATTTGCAAATAAGTCAATTTCCCTGAGGCTATCATTCTTCGGTTTTGTAGACGGCTTGGTTTCGGGAAGTTTTTTAGGACTTTATCTAAAAATAATTTAAGAAGAGTACTTTTTCATTTGAAAAGGCGACCTTTTCATCAGATGACTATTTAGGTATGAGTTTCCAGAATAATGTCCGTTTATTTTCATATCCATATCCAGTACTTGAGATAAAAAAAAAGTAAGTCTTCAGCGCATTATAAAAGAACATAATCTAAGCAATGCTTATAAAATAATTGAATGGGGTTTCGATGTTTGACTTCCTCCTTCTGTGAGGCATCCTCGTTTTCTAAGCCCGACACTGGAAGGTAGCTCATTGTTTGATTCAAATTATTATAAGTAAAAATGAATTATACAATGCATCGAGGAAAATTGCGCTGTCAATCATTTGCTGTATATTTCCATAATGCCAACCTTGGCTTTTATGCTGGACAGCAACTCGTCCAAATCGTCTTCATCTTTTTGTCTTCGATTTTTTAGTTTGTCCATTTGTTGCTTTCGCTTGGCCTTTTCTCCCATTTTTTCGATTTCTACTTTCAGCTTGAAAAGTTTTTAACTGCTCTCTATATTGTCAGAAGAAATTAGCTGGTCTAGTTTCTTATTTTGGAGCTCAATAAGAGATGATTTCCTTTTGGAGGGAGTTGAAATATTGGAGATATCACCTTGTGTTTTATCTTTCTTCTCGTCTTTCATAGATTGACTTTATTTCTTATCTTTGCTCAACTGCTTTACCCTCGATTTGGCTTAGATCATATAGGAGTTGCCCATACTCCTCTTCTAAGACTCGGACCTTTATCTTTGTGGCTATTTTTGCATTAACTTTTCCAACTCTTCCTTTTTGCTCTGGTCTATTTTAATGGGTATCCGCTCCTTTAAAAACTGAAGAAAACTCTCCTGACGGCATTTTTTTTATTAAAGAGCTCGCTTCTTCTATTCCTGTTTTAATTTTTATTGAATTTTCTATTCTTATAACAGCTACAACAACCTCGGAGAGCAAGGAGGAGGCTTATAATGCCAGTTTTATTCTTGACGACTTTTACAAGTTTAGCGCTGCTCCAGCATTTTAACGTGTTCCCTCTAAAAGGTGCGAATTTCCTCGATCGAAAACCCTTCCAATTTTTTCTTCCTTTCTTCTAAAGTTTTTTTCCTTTCCTCAAGCAAAGGTAATACAACTGATGCCTGATACTTTTCCTCCATGAGCTAATATATCCTTTTTTGTTCTGCGACTGATTTAAATCTTCGAATTGATTCTTTTTCTTCTTCCTTTTGCTTCTATCGACGCTTCTCGATCTATTACAATTTTTATTTATGCCCTTTTTTCTTTTATTCGCGCTACCTCGCCTGCCTTGATAACATTTATTCCTATAGCTTTTTCAGATACTACAGATTCTTTTTCTAAGTATATTGCGCTGCGAGTCTGCGCTTTTATTACGAGACTTTACGGACTTTCATCATTCTCTCCACAAATTGCTTGTGCTCTGCAGTAGAAAATTGAGCTTATATGGCATTATTATTATTGCTTAGAGTGTCTTTCTGATTGCCACTGAGTTTTAATTATTCGGATACTTTCTTCAACTAAAACTAAAGCTCTTTTTTCCGATTAATAATTTTGTGTATTTTTTCCATCTATCGATTCGTCTTAATTTAAGGAGCGAGTAATTCTTAAATTGCACAACTTTCCTGTATTCTGAATGAAATACCTCGGAAATAACTAAGCTTCCTTTTAAAAAATGCAAATCAACTGATCTTTCACTTGCTGACATGAGTTCATTGATTACTTTTTTATGATTAGTTATTTTGTGCATTTTTGATTTAAAGTAATTTTTGATTTAGGAATCACTCTAGTCAATAAGATTGAAAGAAGTCTATTTTTGTGATACCCATTTTTTATCATCATGTTTCATTCGCTATTCAACCTAATCAGTATGAGAAGTCTCTACTCCAGTTGATAGTCCGTGCTCACTGGCGGAAAGGGGCGTTTCTGCTTTGAGTGCAACTTCAGTCATGAAATAAAATTAAGGATTACAATTTTCCTTACATTATAATGGCAGCAGTCAATATGCAAGTGGCAGTAAATCATAAATAAGGATTGGAAATTATCATTTTTTATTGATTTTGGCCAGCTTCTATTAAGTGAGTTTATCCAATTTGAAATATTCTTTTAGTTGGTTGGCAGTCATAGGTTTCTGGGCCTATTCTTATTATTAGTGGCTGTTGTATCTTTAGTCGTCGCTCAGTTAACGACCTTAATGATGGCCGCCTTGGTCGAACATTTATTCCTACTACTACTCTTCCTCGCTTCTTTACTATGAGGAAGAAGAAGATTTGGAAAGTTAGATGTCATACTTGATGACTTCATCTGTGAAGATAACACCTTGATCTGATCGACGGATCCAAGGAGCCTCGGGTTTTATTTCGATCGAAGCCATGTTGAATTATTCCAGAATTTTTTATTAAAATCTAGGTGTTATGTCAGGCTTTTACACGTAAGGCAGGCAGAAGAAAAGTCTAGTTCTAACTGGTGTGTCCAGAGGCAGGACAACTTCCGCAAATATGGAGCAAAGTCTATTCTAAACTGGAAAGGGTATAAATTCAGCTTCCTCCTGTGGTTTCTTATTGGCATTTTTGTTGAATTTATTAGCCTTTGACTGGTTTATTATCATTAAAAATCTTAAAAATTACTCCTTGACTTATCCTTCAGGCAAAGATTATATCAAAAGCTTTAAAAATTTGATTGCCTTTACTTCATTAGCGTTCATAATTTATGTGATCACTATATTATACACCACTTCAAAATAGTTGAACGATCGATTGGTAAATAACAGCTTTTTAAAGTCCAAGTAGAACTGCTCTCCTCTAGGCATATCTTTGATGGACTGAGATTCAATGAGGTCCAAAGCTCTCTTGAAGTTTTTGCTGGCTTCAGCATACTTACGATCGTGAAAGTACAGCACTCCTTTGTAAAACTGATAGTCAGCTTATTGAAACAAGACTCCAAACTGACTCTGCGTTTTGGCTTTTGCAGCTTTCATGCGAGTGCGAATAACCTCGTATTCCGGACATGTCTCTTAATCACTACAAACTCTTAGACAGTCCAGCATTTCATAGTCAAAGAGTATTTTATCATCAGGCTTTATTTCAAGCATAAGTTTGAGATTGCTGAGTGTATTGAGAACATCCTTACTGATAAGATAGCACTTTGCTCTAAACATAAGCACTTAGAAGTTTTTATTGATGTTGTTAATGTTAGAGTAGGCCTTTGCTGCATCCTCATACACACCAATGTGAAACAGTAAATGGCCCGACCAGATGTGAATATCGGGAGAACTCGGCCTCTAAGATATAAAAGATTGCAAATCAATGAATCCCAAATTTATCTAACCAGTCAGTAGCATGCATTTTGCACGATTGAGATAAGCCTCAGGTATATGGTGCTTATCATCGTTTTATATTGCTCGTTTAAACTCTGCTATAGCTTCAGTAACTCTGCCAGTTTAAGCAAAGATCAATCCGGAAAGATAAAATACCAGTGCGTTCGGCTTCGGGCTATCAGAAAGACATTGATCCAAATCTTTAAGAGCACTATCCGTGTCTCCAAGGGCATAGTGTAATAAACCACGAATCATAAAGAGGGAAGGATTATTTTAGATGGTTTGTACTTTGTTAATGGTCTTCATTGCGCTTTAGAGATAGTCTTTCTTCTTATCCTTCATTTCCTTCGGAATGAGTTTGGTGGAGAAACAGATGAGTGTCACTGCCTTATAGAAAGCTGGCTCAATTCTATAGGGGAGAGCTTTCGCTGCCTTAGAAAAGAAATTGAGAGCGTGCTCATACTTTTGATTATTGCAGTTAAGTATCCCTTCGCAGATAAATTTATTGTAAAGATTAGGCAGATCCAAAGAAAACTCAGCCTCCATGGCATCAAGATCCTCCTTCGCGTTTTGAAATTTCTAGAGAGCCATGTATCCATAAGAGCGTGTGCTGTAGAAAAGGGGTTTGATAAAATTGGATAACGGTTTATCTTTATCTTCCAGTAATTCTGTGAGCACCTTAATACCGTCTGTATAATTCTTTTTCATCATGGCGGTGACCCCGTTTATGAAAATTTTAAACTTCTTGATGACCTTCTCATCAATATCAACGTACTGTGCCCTTTCTAAGGTATACAGGGCTTCATAATAGTCTCGGTTTTCTATTTTTATTTTTGTGATCTCGTATATGGCACGTGTCACTGCTCTTTTGTTTGTATTGAATTTTATCGCTTGCTCATAGCAAATGATTGCATCGTTTGATTGCTCTAAGTTAATAGGGATGTACTCAGCTTGTTAAAAATAAGTCCTTTGAAATACAACGCCTCACTGTTTTAACAATCTGACTCCAGCAGGCGATTGATGTCATCGAGAGCGGGATCATACTTCTTAAGTTCCATGCTACAGATAGCTCTTCTCAAAAGCAGAGAGACATTGCTTTTCTTATTGTTAAAAGCTGTAGTGTAAAAGTTTTTAGCCTATTCATATCGCTCCATGAGGCGCAGACAGTCACCCTTCCCTACATAAGCTATCTGCTTCTGAGGATCTAGACTGATAGCCCTATCGAAATCGGCAAGGGCATGCTTAAACTGTTTGAGTTTGAGGTAAAGTTTCCCTCGATAAATGTACGCTTCGTAATACTTGGGGAATTTTTGAATGCATTCCAAAAGCTATATTATTGAGAATTTACTATATCTTCTGTTTGCTAAAATTTTTAAGTTTTCTTGAAACAGACTGACAGCAGTAGGTATATATTCTTTTTGGGCTTGCTGCGGAGCATGTCCTAAAAAATATCAATAGCTTCCTAGTAGTTAGAGTTGAATATGTAACAAATGCCTAACAGATACACGAGATCCAGATTGTGCTGCTCTACACGCAGAGCTTCATTCAACACAGTTATGGCATCCGAGAGACGGTTAGACTTTAAGTGCTCGTTAACTTTTTATATGGTGTTCTCCACAATCGAATTACCCTTCATCTTCTTCTGTGCACCCTTGAAGATGAAATCAATCTCCTCTTGGTCCTTGCTCGGCGAATCGTATTCTCGGTTTACTGAGTGCTAAAATTTTGATTGCTTTTGTCCTGATTTATTAAAACGATGCGGTGGAGAATTCTCCTTTTATTTGCGCCGTTCAAATCTCCCCTGCGAGAGTCTTTTGGTGGCGAGTGACTATTTCTTGGACTTGAAAGTTTGCTTCTGTTCTCGTGGAAACAGGTTCTTATACTTGGGAAGTGAGCGCTGATTAGGTGTAGGCATGTTATTGGAATGCGGATCGAAGTAATCTTGTAGGTGTCTTTTCTTTTTTACGAGTGCATGACTGGAACTCACAACTTTCATCTTACCCATAACTGCTGATATTTTAAATGATAAGTTATAATCATTGCACGCAGTAACTTTCAATCAACTAATTTAATATATGATAGGATGAGTATGTATAGGTATCCAGAATATCCATCATTTAGCAGCACTGGGTTTGCGCTTCTTTTCGTCTCTTTTGGCCTTCTCCTCAAGGATGTTGAGGTAGTTGCCGTCACCCTCTGGGAGTGAGATCAATGGCTTCTTTGTACCCACAACAAAAATGTTAGATTTTCTTGTAGCAAAAGTCTTTCCGTTGTTGTCCTTGATGTGCATAATGTCGTATGAACCGAGGTGACGTTCGACGTGTAGGATTTGTCCAACTCTGCCGACGTTGTTTCCACCAATCACATAGGCAAGGTGTCCGGGTTCGCTCTTGATCCACTCAGTGATCAAGTTTTTCTCAAGATCCAACTTGATGGTATCTCCCTCCTTGATTTCGGGGTGGGGGAAACGGATGGTGCGTGAGTCGTGGGTGACAATATAAGGAATTTTGTTGGGTCCAACAGCTCTGGATTTAACTTTGCAGAGCTTAAATTTGGCCTCAGTATCCTTGATTTTAAGCAGAGAGATGCGCCCCTTGATATCATAGAGAAGGCGGTAGTTCTAATTGGTCTTGGTGACAGTGACTACGTCCATGACTCCAACGGGGAACTTGATATTTCTTCTAGCTTTGTTATCCACTTTAATGCCATTTTCTCTGTCTTGAACGATGATGTTAGCTTCGCGGGCAGTGAGAGCAAGTCTTAGGCGGTTTCTGAATGTATAAAGGTATACCTGAGAATAATGGAGAGAGGCAAGCACTCTCTGAGCTTGTGGGGGCCTTGACTAGGTCTAGAGGAGTAGACTCCTCCCAACTTATCAAGCAGCCATGAGCGTGGAGTGTTGATTCTTTTGAGATGCTTCTTGGGTCCTCTGGTCATTGAATATTTATCACAATAATATTTTAATAATTTAATTAATTAAATAGGGATATACGTAAATTCCTTCAGCTGCTTCTTAAACCCATTCCATCACCGCCAACCGCCATATTTAAATTACGACAGACCCGATAACATTTTATAAACACATTTTATTTAAATAACTTCTACCAAATTTTGATCTTCTGATTCTACCCGTACCTTCTTTCTGAAAGTATGAATAGCCGAAATCATAGTCTTATTGGCTGATCTATTATTTTTGATTGCAATAGAATCAACCTCCAAATATAAGATCGCTTAGTCATTCTCCTCCTTCTGATTAAATTTAGAACAGTTTCCGCGTTAATGTTTGCCGTACTATTTGTATTGCATGCGTATATATTGGCCGGCAGCAACTATTTGATTCTCTTCGAAATTTAAGGGCATATATAAATATATTATTGATTGAGACCACTCATGCCTGAACGCAAAATTTGGACGCCCGAAGAAGACCGTATCCTTAAATTACTGATTGAAGAGAGGGGCGAGACGAAATGGGCGCAGATCTCCCTCATAATGGAATAATAATTTAATATTACCGGTCGCAATGGGAAGCAGTGTCGTGAACGGTACTTCTAACTCTATTCAGATATCACAATCACCTCGACAAAAACATCAACAGCGCAGAATTAACCAGGGAGGAGGAAAATATCCTCTTCGATCTTCAGGATTAACTTGGGAACAAGTGGGCGCTTATTTCCGGAAAACTGGCTGGTAGGTACTTCCCCTTTCATGCAGAACTGACAACTCTCTCAAAAACCATTTTTATTCTAAGCTAAGGAAGAGTATTCGCAAGATAAACAAAAGAATCCATAAATATATGAAGAGGTAGTACCGGGACATCAAAATCAACACTCTTTATAAGATCATAGAAACCATGTAAAAAGGTAATAAAATTACAGAGAGCGTGGATACCAGCATGTATGAACTCAGCAGAAGTAAATATTCTCCTAAAATAGAAATAAAAAGAGAGTTGAGAAAGTATGAAGATGACGCAGAATAATTTTAGAATATTGAACAGGAACTCGCCTATGTCAAGATCATTATCGAGGATATCGCAGTCTTCGATAAGGAAATTAAGAAAACACAAAAAAAGGGTAACAATAAATCAGGTCTGCAGTTTTCGGAGGATGGAGCTGACAAATAACTCAGGATAGAGTCGTCCAAATCTATTTGCGATGATTAGAGCTAATCTTATAACTCAGAACTGTTGTCTTCCTCAAGCATCAGCATCAACTACATTAACACTGTTGACAGTCAACATATTGGTGAGGCTCCTAAGGCTCGTTCTGAAAGCAACAAATCTCACTCAGATGGAGAATAAAACGAAGCTTAGAATAAGTTTAAATATAGAAGCGCTAACTCTATCTGTTGGAAGCGATCACAACTGGTGGGTTCAGAAGAGAAGGTCAAGCCTCAGGTCTTAACTCATCGTCGATCTCAGAGTTCAGATCAGTCTGAGAAGAGTAGCAAAAGCTCTAAAGGAAATAGGCAATAGTGTTTCAATTTGAATAGTATAGAAATGTGGGGTGAGGGATCAATGAGAGTCATGTCTCCAAAAAGATTGACCATATAGGAGAGGATAGAAATGTAAGATGAAAGAGACCAGTTATTTGGTGACATGGACATCGAATAGCATCAATTAATCCAAAACTTCTCAGACTTAGGTTTGAGTTTCCCTGTGTGTCCTCCGAAGTTGGGTTAATCAGATTTCGATTGATTAATTACTATTGATGTTTGATGCAAGGTCTATTATCGCATTATATCTATATCAAATTATTCTTTTATACTTTTAGTGATTGAAATGGAGAAAGACAAAAAGAAGGGAGGGTTTGGGAAGTGTCCCACCTATGTGGGTATCTTCGCTATTGATCCCAAATAAGCCAATAAATAGGTGAGAACCACCTGCAGAAATATCTTACTCTAAATATTGAAGCAATAAAATCCGGAAGGTTATCTGTAACATGGATAAAAGCACTGTCCCAGTACGCTAATTCATTCGTTGGAGACCAAAGTCACAGAAAAATAGATTAGTTTGATATAAAAAGACTATCTTAACTTTTAAAACTTCAATTCTCCAAAAGACAACTATCACTGCACCAGTCTCTTTATTGGAAATAAGGCATAGAGACTAAACAAACATTAAAAAAACATCTTTTAAAACTGGAAAAACGGTGTTAAACTACCCATAGACGTCGATTTTATAGTCTATATTCCTGGCTATATTATGACTGGCTATATATCCAATACTAACGGAATTGAGGTTTAAAATGATCTGCCTCATATGACTCTTCTCCTCAAAGGTGATGCAAAAGCTATGGAGAGTAACGATGTGCTTAATAACTTAAAGAAACTGTGCCCAAAAATAATTCACAAAAGAGACCAGAGGATAAGTACTCTGTAAATTTCATACGGAACGATAAGTCGAATTATGTACATAATTGACCAGCGGATTCATCTGAACGGTATAACAGGAGACAACTTCACATGTGGTAAAAAATGACGATAATCATTTATGTATATGATAATTATTCATAATCAACTATTGATAAGACCGTCCACGAATACTTTTAGTTTCTTTCTTTCACTGTACTACAACTTACTCACCATGAAGATAAATTATATTATGCTCACTAGTTTTTTGAAATCTGCTCGCTGCATTGCACTACTGGGAGGAGTCATCTTTTTTAGTGGTTTTAGCACCTTCCCGTATTCGTATACTAACTTCTAACGAACAATGGAAAGATTTCCGTATTCAATCGAAATTGAGTATTCAGTGGCAAGGGCTATTGCTTGTTTCTATAGTATCTAAGCGTTAGATTTTTGTTTTTTTGTTAACAATTTTTGTGTGGTTTAGAAAAGATGAAATTGCCAGAAATCTTGAATTTAGGAATTGGTGTGCGTGATAACTTCCTTGGTGAGGGACAGTAAATAAATACACGAGTAGTTGATTAAGTTCTTTATTTAAATGCCATTGTCAGTCAGTAGCTGTTTGCATTGATTATGATAGTGCAGAACAGCCGCGAGTATAATGGTGACTTTATCAGTATACTAAAGCAGGATATCAAAATTGGTGATAATGAATGCTCTTTTGATGGTCGGTATCTTTGCGGTTTTGCAAATCCTTTAAAGGATTTGATCCCAACCAATGCGCTTGCTCTTATCCTTGGAAGGAACTAGCATATTCTTGATGATGTCCACCACAGGATACAGCTCTTGAAATTTTTAAGTTTCAGGATATTATATGCTGATTTTGCCTTTCTGGAAATTGTCTAATCGGTTATTGTATTGAGAGGGAATTATCATTAGTGGATGCTTCTTGTATATGATCTTGTAGAGGATTATCCCTAGTGACCAGATATCTGAAAAAGGAGTCATTTCAGTGGTTAATACGAGATCAGCTGAAGCATACTCAGTTGTGCCTCCTCCTCTCATCGTGGTGGACACCTTGAGTGCGTTGAAACTCATCCACATGTTGGTTTGGTTTTCCATTTTCCGTGAGCAGCCCAAATCACACACTATATATTAACCGGGAGCTTGAATTAAAATATTTTCAGGCTTGATGTCGAGGTGCAAAATGCTATGCAGAGAAAGATCGTACAAAGCTTTGGCTATCTAATAAAAAAATAACAGCAGTTCATCTATTTTCCACTCTTTATTCATCAAAGTCTAAAAGCTGCCCATTCGGTAATAGGGAGTAACTAACACATAGGCAGCGAGATTTTAATCATAGAAATGGTCAACAAGCTCGATGACGTACTATGAATTTGATTTTAGCATGTTATTAGCTTACTCCTCAATGGCGTCGACGTACAAACGATTGACTGGTATGGATTTGACGGCATATATTTTACCATTTTCTACGCTTTCACATTTCTATACGTCTCCAAAAGAGCCACTTCCTATTTTTTATTTTAAAATATACTCCTTTTCCTTAAGTCTATCTTGCCTCTTGGAACTGATCATAAAATATTACTCACCAGAATATATGGAAGATATATCGTGATCACTATACAGAGTAAAATCAATCTATTCAAATGGATAACCATTAGAATACATGACAGCTTTCATAATACAGACCTGTTTCAAACAACCATGAAAATTGCCAAACAGTAAAAGTGTTGATTATTGATAAATATAAATGAGTTAAAGTTGATTCAAATTGATGATATGATATAATATTTAGAATTGCATGAGCAAGACCAATCCATGGGATGTGATAGCACTTCGACGCAAGATCAAGCGCTTTTAGAAAACAGGCTTCGCGGAGGCAATGAACAATCTCTCGAAACTGCGTTCTCTTAACTTGGACAAGGACATATTGATTGGCACTGAAGTAACTCGTACGCTAATTTGGGTATCAAATCGTACATTGGACCCTGGCGAGGATGAAAACAAGCGTAAGTTCAATAAAATGGTGCGGTTCCTAATAAAGGAGCAGAAGAAGATATTGGGAATAGTTTAGCCCAAAGAGGCAGTCTGATTTAATTTCTTCATTGCAAGTATGTGATAGCATTCAATTATTAATTGGGAGAAGGAGTATTTATAAAAGTAGGGCGCTTGGCGCTCTTATTTACTAAATTAATAATCATTGTATAATCCATAAGATTTATGGCGGAAAATGGAAGTCTCACGCAGAGACACAGAAGAACCAACCCCAAACGCAAAAGATAAGAAATCTACTGCTACGACGAGGATATTTAACGAAATGATGATGATCCCGAAGACTCCGAGGAGGAGAAGGAAAATCCTCCATCGGAAGAGGATGAAGATGACTACTCTTTCACCTATGGGGCTACTCGCCTCAAGAAAAGTGAAGCAAAAAAGCGCAAGATCAAAAGCAAGTTGGGCCTATCTCGTGGCAAACCCAAACGGGAGGAAGGCAGCAAAAGGTAGAAGAGCGAACTGCCTGATGTGGACTATGTTGACTACGTTTACTCTGGCTCAAGCAAAAACAAAGTCTAAATCAAGATATTCAACCCCGTGTTGCATATAGAAAACAATAATCTTAAGATCAGATACGAGAAAGAATTGTAGGAAGTGTACTAAACGTTTGGCCGCAGAATACCCAAAGAATAAGAACCACATATAACAACACGGTGGAAATATCTGTTAAAGCAAGTGGAGGAGGCAGGCAGAGACTTCGCATCTGAACGTGAGGAACGCATCAAGTTGAAGAGGAAGATAGCTAAATTCAGTCAGAGCACCTGCAACCGTCTAGAGAATATTAAGGAACAACGAGTGAGAGATGAGGAGAAAAAAATTAAAAAGCAATCATTGGAGATTCTGCGTCACGTGAAGCGAGAGTTTTGGGGTAGTGCTATCAAGGTGCGCAAAGTAGTGCTGCAGCAGGAGAAGAAAAAATTGGAGCGCTAGAATAAAATGAAGAAATTGTAAGATCTAGTGGCCAAACAGTTCGATGCATCTCAAAAAATTACGAAGATACTTGAGGGATATAAAGAAATTTCTTTGGAAAATCTACAAGTATCGCAGAATTCAAGAGTTCCAGTCGTCATTGACGTGAGAAGAGCGCCAAGAGCCAAGTATATTGGTTTACATGAGGACAATGTTATCAGACCATCGCTATTAATCAAATTTCCTTTGAGAGAATATCAGCTGCTTGGAGTTTACTGGATGTCAACGCTGCATAATCGCGGTATGAATTGCATTTTAGCTGATGAAATGGGACTGGGTAAAACTATTCAGACAATCGCACTACTAGCTCATTTAGCTATTGAGCAAGGAATATGGGGCCCTCACCTCGTCATAGTACCCACAACTATCCTGATGAACTGGTAAATCGAGTTTAAGCGTTGGTGTCCTGCCTTTAAAATAATGACTTACTTTGGTTCAACAAAATAGCGTAAGCAGAAGCGTAAGGGTTGGTCCAAACTCAATAGCTTTCACATCTGCATTACTTCCTACAAAATTGCAGTCACCGATCATCCCATTTTTCGACGCAAAAAATGGTACTACATGATTTTAGATGAAGCCCACAACATTAAAAATTTCAAGTCACAGCGCTGGCAGATTCTCCTGAATTTTAAAACTCACAATCGACTTCTTCTCACAGGTACTCCCCTACAGAATGACCTTACTGAGCTTTGGTCGCTTCTTCATTTTCTCATGCCCAAAATATTCAACTCCTTCGATGATTTTAATTAGTGGTTCAATATCCCCTTCCAGGAAGCACTAGAGAAAAATTTCCCCATCAGTCAGGAAATTCTCAAAAAACTGCACACCGTGCTAAGACCATTTTTTTTAAGAAGGCTAAAGAAAGACGTTGAGACTCAGTTGCCTAAAAAGACAGAGAAAATTATTAGATGCAGTATGAGCAGAAGGCAAAAATATCTCTATGATGAAGTCATTTGGCATGAAAACCGAAGACAAAAAGCAAACGAATCTGCAGGGATGATGAACGTCCTTATGGGCCTTAAGAAGATCTGCAATCATCCTGATCTATTCCAGCCACGTATCGAAGAGAGTCCTCTAAACTGGGTCCCTCTCACTATCGTCATTGCCCATCACATGTTTCTCAAACTTCATTTCTAAACCTATAAGACACACGTTCTCAAGGATTTTGTCGATGGTTTTAAGGCAAACTATCATCAAATAGCTGAGGATATTCTTCGAAAATATGCAGAGACCAAGATAAACAAAGATAATGAGTAGTATTACAAGAATAAGTACTGTGACAGACTGTTCTTCGCCAAAATCAACTACGAACGGTCGAAACGTAAAGATTTTAAAGTTTACAACTTCTAACCAGAACGATTTGAGTTTAAAGATGAACGGATTCCATATTACTTAACCAAAAATATCGCAGAACGTGCTCAAGAGTACTAAACAGTGTTTGATAAGTACCTGTTTGTTGTGCCAAAAGTGATGGCGCGCCCTGCTCACTTGACAACCTTTCCAATGAACTCCTAGGTACAGGCTTAAACTAATCGCTTGTAATACTTGCGTAATCGAATGAAAACTATAATTCCACCTGAGTTGTAGTCGATTCGCTCTCGTTTCCTTTTGCACTTCCCGAACAAAAACATTATTCTATACGACAGTGGTAAATTGATCAAGATGATATTTCTGCTGAGAGCCATCAAGTATCGCGGACAGAAGGTACTTATATTTACTCAAATGTCTAAAATGCTTGATATATTCGAGAAAGTCCTCAACATGTTCAAGTTCAATTACGTTCGACTTGATGGCAACACCAAAACTGAACTCAGACAAACCATTGTTTAAAGGTTTAACAATGATCCAAGAGTACTTTGCTTTATTAGTAGCACGCGCTCTGGAGGAATTGGACTTAATCTTACTGGAGCTAGTAACGTCATTTTTTATGATACTGACTGGAACCCAGCCATGGATAAACAGGCTCAAGATCGATGCCATAGAATTGGACAAACAAGAAACGTCACCATATATCGTCTTATTACTGAGTACAGCATAGAAGAGAACATTCTTATGAAATCCATCCAAAAGAGAAAATTGGAATCTTTGGTAACTTAGGAGGGAGGATTTGATACTTCTTACTTCGAGAAGGTCAGTCTCAAAGGACTTTTGGAGGGAGCTATCGACTATGATCATGATAGAGAGGCTGACTTAGCTGAGGTGTAAGATGTGGAAGACAGAGAGATGTTGCAAGCTGCTGAAAGATAACGAAAGGATGTCAAAGAAGATGAACAGTAAGAGTTGGAAATTTAAATGCTTCCACAGCTGTTCAAGTATGGTATGAAGATGCTTGAAAATCAAGAGATAGTTGAATAGTTTAACAGAGAGCTTGATTAAGAGGAGGAAGAGGAAGAGGAAGGAGAAGAGGTAGGAAATGAGGAAGAAGTCAAAGAAGACAACGATAATGAAGTTGAAAATTAACTGGAGGATGCTGAGGATATCGAGGAAGTAGCAGAGCTCAAATAGGACGAGGAACCCTCGCCTGAAAAGCTACCAGTCATTTCCTAAAACTAGATAAAGTCATAGCGAATGGCTGAATAGAATGAATCCGTAGCTGAGGTTGCTTCTGAGGAATAAGAAAATCATATCTATCAAATCCCCACCCTAGTATTCTATCGTTAATTTAGGAAAAGCTAAAAGCGATGTCGATCTACCAGAGCCAATATTTGTTCATGAAACAGCACTTTTATCAACAGGACACTGAGCCTGTACCAGAGTAGGAGCTTACCCCTGAACCTAAACACCCGAAGAAAGACAAAAGAAGACATAGAAAATGAATTATTTATGCCATGTATCATCCTTACTAAAATTGATGGCTAACATCATACTAATAACTATAATTATAAAGATAAATGATTGTAGATCAGCTGTTGTTGAAGAAACTCTACACTTTTTTGCGATACTTAGGCGGAAGAGCATTCATCAGAGCCAGAGCATCTGATTGAGACAAACTTTTCTAAATAACAAATATAGGTACCAAGCGGGCGATTAGCATTTATCTGTCTTTATCAGAGTCAAAGGGAGAATCGTAAAGATACGAATAATTCACACCTGAACTTGCATAGAAGGAATCTTATTCGTTGTCTTATTCATCATCTTAGTTGGCATAACGCTATAGTAGCTGTGCGGTATTTTCCTCCTGCAGATCATCATCATCTTCTTCTTCATCCTCTATCGAGTTCACAATTAATTTGATTATTTGCGGAGTTAGACCATCTTTGAGCCATGGATAGAGGGAAACTCCGATAATAGATTTGAGATTGGTTGGATGACAGAGGTTACCAACTCCATAGATCATCCAAGAGTAAGTGGTAAGATAAGGCGACCAGACACTGTCCACTTGAGTGGTATCCAAATTGCCAAATTATTGGGGCAAAATACGTTTATTTTCGATGAGACAAAGTAATAATTACTGATGACACGGATAGGGGTATCTTTTTAGTAGAAATTCAGGCATCTTTTGAATCAGATTCTTTAAAATTGATATTAAAGACTCTTCAAATTCACTGTCAGCTTTTTAAGCTTTTGATAGCTACTACAATACATCAGCTGGAAGACTACTATTTACAAGTATGGAGTTGTCACCTTACAATAACTTGCGGCATGCAAGATAAGGGTACTCAAAATCTGCAATATTGATGGCCTTGTGGACCAGTACATTAAAAAGACTGAGAATTTAGTCAAAGAAGTGGTCATACTGTCCAAAGATACCCCTTAACATTTAGATAAGATCTTTGCTCACGTTAAAATATACTTCGCTTTTTAGATTGCAGGTGAGAATTTGCTTGACAGTGGATAAAGCAGCAGTGGCAGGAGAATTTCCATCAGGCTCATCTTAACCTTCCTCCTCTGGTTTGGCTTTTTGACAGTGTGAACAGAACATCCGCAACAGGTGCGAAATCAGATCAGGAGCGAAGCGTTCAATTTCGTTACTAAAGTACTTAACGATGGACTATAAGCACCCCAATAAGTTTTCATGGTCAAAAGTGTTGAGTATTTCGACATAAATCTCAAGAATATTCTGAAAATGAGGTTGAGCAGCCTATAGAGCAGCCCTGTGGTTAAGTAGGGCTGTAAAGGCCAAGATGGCACTATACCGAGTCACTAAAGACGAGCAATTTACAATTTTGCCATAAATCAGCTCCATCAATGAAGTTACAGTCTGATTAGAGAGGTCGCCAAAGGGTAGATACAAAGATAACAGTTCGCAAATACTCACATTTAAGAGCAGATTGTCACTTCGAAGCAAAGGGAGGAAGTATTGAAGAGTTAAATTTTAGAATTCAGCCTTGAGATATTTGTTTTTAAGAAGTAGTTTTCCAATTTTAGTTAAAACTCGTACTACGACTTCCTTCTCAGAGTCAGAGGCAGTGGCTGAACTTAATACTGATGCACTGTATTCTACCATGCGGATCATTTCGGATTTACCATTATAAGATAATTTGGCTGCAGCCATCTAGATAAGGTCAAGGATTGATCTTCTCACAGGAAAACAAGAGAGATCATCCTGCCGGCGTACATATTCGATCTCGTCGTGACTGAACAAGGCGATTTCGTCTTGTGTGCTTTGACAGAGAGGCAACAAGCAATTTCCATAAAAAAGGGTTTGACAGTGCTGCTCCGTGAACAGGCAACGAAGAGAGTCTTGTTTGACTGTTTAATGCAGACAGTTAATAAGATTAGCGATTGTGTCTTCATTTCCCTTGCCACTGACAATAATGGTAGAAGTTGTCTCGAATATACGTTGTGCGTATTTTTATCTAAATGCTTGTGCCCAGCCTTTGAACTCTTTGCCATCTTGCATTTCATTGCAGTAAAGTGAGAAAAATCTCAGGTATATACGCGAGACAATCTGCTGACTAGAAAGTGCGAGAGTGCCAGGAGGAGCGTTGAGAATGGTCTAGAAATAGAGTAGCCATTGATCTAAGCGCTGGAAATTGCGTAGGTATAGCGGCACCTAAATATGGAAAGCCGAATAGAAGCTTTTTAGTATCTGGTCCAATAGTTTTCCTGTCTCCTCGTTGTAGTTGGACAAGATCTGCTGAATTATTACCTCCAGTCGGGGAAAGTATTTTCCGGTAAAATCCTCTAGCACCCGCCGTTATTCACCTTGAAACCACTCGTTAACCTTGACAACTTGTCTGCTGAAGTAGACTGATGCCATAATCGACCCATTTAAATCCTTATCGAGTGTTTCTTAAATTCCAGGCCAAGGGTAGTCCACTGCGATTACTATGTAGATGATCTCCTTGTAGAGATTAACTGCTTGTGCGTTGTGCTTAATCTCATAGAAAAGGTCGAGGATGCTGCTTTTGAGAATATGTTTCTGTTCTGGTTGTATGGGGAGTTCATTGGAGTTGTATCGTGCAAGAAGGTAGTTTTTGAGAGTGCTCAACACCATGATTAAGAGATTGTTTTCTTGATTGGGCACTAATTAAAGGAGCTGCGATAATAGGCAAGGCCCCTCGCTTAACTGCTTTAACCTCTAAGTAGAAGCGTGAACCATGTTGGAGTCCAGACACCCTCGAAGGACATTCACCAGCTATTGACTCATACCGCCTTTTTATATATAAACCACTAAATACAGTCAACGTGATAAATTTACCAGATACTTTAGTACCTTATTTAAGTAGCAATAATATGGATCCAAATGACTGAAGCCATAAATTAATCAATCAGTAGAATTCAGGGTGTCCTTAAATATTTTTAGCATATTTGGATCGTTTTGGTCAATTAATAAATTTATTCTAAATTTAATAAACACAGCTCGAACTCATGAATGAAATGCCAATCAGGAGGAAGCTTCTTAACTACCCCAAAGATTTCACTCCCAACGCGCCCAAGTCAATTGTCAATAATCAAAGATTTGATGTTAATTAGTAGCTTCAGGTAGACAACAGTCCCATTAAAACATATGACGCTGCTGCCGAGACAACCAAAAAATAGAGCGAAAATCAAGTGGAAAAGTTGAAGTTAGCAGCCAATCCTTAAAAATTGGTACTGGGAGGCTATGAGCTTGAACAAGATAAACCTCTTGATCAACATTCTTATCGCAAAAAACCAGACTTAGATGTCGAAGTTCTTAAAAAGCCAAGGTTCAGCCTTAATAATCAAGAGGAAATACCTGAAAAATTCGATTTACACCTATAAAATTCGACAAGTCCGGGATCCATTAGGAAGCAACTGGAGAGTCGACAGACGCCTCTTCCCCTTTCAGATCCGTTTAAAATCGAACTTGTTAAATCTCCCAATCAAAGGCCTTCAAAAGTTCCCGATTCAGTCATAAAATTTAAAGCTTCGGCAGAAATGGATTCAAAAAGATGGATGTCTTCTGAAAAAGATTTAATAAATAAATTTAAGGAGAGTAGGATGAAGAAGAGTGCTAATGAGTTGCCAATTGTAAGCAAAAATGCTCTTAACTCCAGCATGACTTCAAGTATAGCGAAGGATCAGTACTAGAACTTTAGGAGAAGACAGCAATCTTTGGGAGGAAATATGAGTAAAATGAGTAATTTCTTAGCATCTATTAAGAGAAAATAATAATTCAATGAAGCATCAGTTGACAATCTACCACGCTTTTAATCTACTGCTGTCGAAAGATTAAAGGACGAAATCAACATTATTACTCGCAATAAAAAAGGTCAGCATCATGAACAGCATTAAGACTCAAATTATGGATCATAGGAGTCAGCGCATAGTGAGGAGGAAGATGGTGGAGCTGTTTCATCATCTGGAAATCGTAAACAAAACTAAAAGCTAGCCAAATTGTTTCCAAATAATCGAAAACTTCCTTAATTTTTGGTTTCATATAGATCATCGCTTTCTTATCTCAAAGACCTCTACTCTAAAGTGTCGAGATAACAGTAATACAAGCTTGTTGTTAAAATTCCTAAACTATTCACTGAAAAACTTATCTTTAAGCATCAATAAAAAGCATAACTCTACTAGGTTTCCAAATAGATTTTACAGGAACTGAATCTGCCTCATTAGAACATAACCATTAAGAGGTATACCAATTGTATTATGATAATATCTCGAAATATTTGTCTAATATGGCATTATGATGGTAAAAGATACCTTGGAGGATGGCAGACTGAATATTTAGATGAAGGGTTTAAACACGGTCTTGGGTTGGAATGGTAGCCTAAAAATTATGTGTATTATGGCTAGTTCGTGAGAAATAAAAAAGAAGGGCTAGGAGTCTACAAAGATAGGAATTAACTCATATACGTAGGTTATTGGAAGAAAGGTAAAAGGTTTGAGCACTATTAGAATGAGTATGATTCATCGATGGTTACTCATAAACCCTCCTAAAACTATGAGTAATACATGTAGCAATACGACCAAGACCAAGATTACGAATATATTTGATTCTTTATAATAATATCATTTCCATTAATGCTCTTATTATCGATTATACAGCTATAAAATGGATTAGGCTATTCATATTTAAATATATTTAACCAATGATATGGGATCTAATTGAAGAGTCCACTTTTGACAAACACTTTTCAAACCCAGACCTATAAATAGTCACCCTCCTCTTAGACGAAAACATTATAACTGAACTAAAAAATCAAAACCCTAAGCTTTTGTAGTAGTACACTTCATCTTATTTTCAGTCTCAATGCCAATAAACAACAATTTATCAAATAACTGATTGAATATACAATTGTAATGCCTTGCTAAAGCGATGGCCATGATCGTTGCCATAAGCTTCCCTATATTAGTTCATAACTATTAGCCATTGATAGTGAACTCATATACCAATAGTTTTTTAAGGAAGGAGTTAGTTAGATATAAAATGCTTTTTGGATACAACTGATAGGGTTTTTGGATACCCCTGCTGCCCAAAATGAAGTATTGATGGGATATTTCTAAAAGGTCATGAATAATCTCTACAATGGAAACAAAGTTAAGGTAAGCATATCTTAATTTAGACAACAGTAATCGTAGCCCATTTCTTGTAAAAATTCATCGCACTCTCCAATAACGGGTCCATTGGAGATATCATTAAGAAAAGCATCATTTTGCTGGTTACACCGGAAGGAGCAGCTTTACCTGAACGATTGAAGATAGTTGAAAGGGTCATTGACATTTTCACGACTGGTAGCGAATAAGTTGAAAATATTGCGGCGGATATTTTGGTGGATATAATCAATAAATTTCAATCTTTTAGCTCTGGTGATATCATTTTAGAGAAAATATTGACAAGTTCCACTCTGCATAACATCTATCAAAAATAGGTATGCTTTCAATCATACAGAATAGTTCAGCTGTAAATGCATTTTTGGTTGGTCTTCTAAGAAAATCTCAGCAGAGAACCATTAATGAAAAAGACGAAAGCGTACCCTTATTTACAGTTCCTGCTGCTCATTTCCAAAGTATAAAAGATTACCTTATTCGTCAAACAGAGATGATCAGCATCCTATCGGACTCAAGCGACTACTTGACAAATCAAAATCACGTGACAGTGCGTAAAAGCAACAAAAAGATTTACCCGTTACTCCAGTTAATTTCTTTATCTATTGAATCTTCGATTTACGAGTTTATTTCTAGTGAGCTAATAAATAATCTTTGGAATTTATTGGTGCTGTACCCCTATAACAACATTCTCCAAGTGAGTATTCTACAAATATTTGCGAATATACTGACGAAGACGAGTGAATAAATCAAAAATATGTTCTTGAATCATTATTAGGCCTATTTACTTGAGTTATCCAAACAGAATATGCATATGTTTAGACCCTTCATATTCACTGCCTGGAAAACTGCTAAAGAATTTAAGGTTGTCACTACTGATGAGGCACTTTTAAAAGAGTTTAGTTCTTTTGTTCAAAACAATCTTGAACCTTTGCTAAAATATGAAATCGGCAAGAACAATTTACACCACAATTCAAGTCAGCATCAGAAGTTGATCGTTGATTAAGAGGACAAACAAGTTGGAGCTGTATAAGCTACATTGGGATAGAAAGAGGATGAGGAGAATAAGCACGAACAAATTTAATTAAATAAATAATTGAGTCCTAATCTGTTCGTTAATGAGCCAAAATAAGCAGTAAATGATGCTTTTGAATAGCTTGGAGTGAAGCCTAAGCAATAAAAAAAGGATGATTTTGATTTCTTCACCAGCTGGACTACAGAGATAAGCGAGTAAAAATAAGCAAAAGACAAGAGCATATTTGACAATTTTACTTCTTTTTTTTGAGTCTTAGTTCTGAAATGATTCTGATGTTGCATAGTAGTTCAATGAATAAATACATATTTGCTAATAAATAGAAGGGGTTGGGGTTGGGGTTGGGGTTGGGGTTGGGGTTGGGGTTGG